>Ga0207416_1000973_pt1 | contig 42216 bp, 35 predicted proteins | sample PaiPotPPM11metaG_FD_184107 | JGI IMG/M metagenome (GOLD analysis project Ga0207416, IMG submission 184107) | Iron sulfur acid spring bacterial and archeal communities from Banff, Canada, to study Microbial Dark Matter (Phase II) - Paint Pots PPM... ...
CAATGTACCGGCGCAGCATCGAGGACCCCGAGACGTTCTGGGCGGAGGCGGCGGGTGAACTGGAGTGGTTCGCGCCGTGGACCAAGGTGCAGACCGGCGACATCTCGCATGCAAAGTGGTTCGTGGACGGTAAGCTGAACCTGAGCCACAACTGCGTGGACCGGCACGCCAAGGGCGCGCGGCGGGATAAGGTGGCGTTGCTGTGGGAGGGCGAGCCCGGCGAAGTACGAAAGCTCACATACGGCGACCTGCATGCGCAGGTCCAGCGGTTCGCGAATGTGCTGAAAGGGCTGGGGGTGAAAAAGGGTGATCGTGTCGCGATCTACATGGGCATGTGTCCGGAACTGGCGATTGCAATGCTGGCGTGTGCGCGGATCGGGGCAGTGCATTCGGTCATCTTCGGCGGGTTCGCGGCGCAGGCGATCGTGGACCGGGTGAATGATTCGGAGTGCGTGGCGGTGCTGACCCAGGATGTCAGCTACCGGCGCGGCACGGAAGTGCGGTTGAAGGACATTGTGGATGAGGCGATCGACCGCTGCCCGACGGTCCGCAACGTGGTCGTCTACCAGCGCGGTGCAGCGAGCGACGCCACGATGAAGTCGGGGCGCGATCTGTGGTGGCACGAGTTGATGTCGGCCGTTGAACCGGATTGCCCGGCGGAATGGATGGATGCCGAGGACGTGCTGTATATCCTCTATACCTCGGGGACGACGGGGAAGCCGAAAGGCCTGGTGCATACGACCGGTGGCTATTCGGTGCAAAGCTATCTGACGACGAAGTATGTCTTCGACCTGCGCGAGGACGATGTGTACTGGTGCACAGCGGACTGCGGCTGGGTGACCGGGCACTCGTATGTGGTGTACGGGCCGCTGCAGAACGGAGCGACCGTGCTGATGTACGAGGGCGCGCCCAATTTTCCCGCGAACGACCGTTTCTGGCAGATCATTGACGACCACAAGGTCAGCGTCTTCTACACGGCACCGACGGCGATCCGTGCGTTCATTAAGTGGGGTGACGACTGGGTGCATAAGCACTCGCTAAAGTCGCTGCGGCTGCTGGGAACGGTGGGCGAGCCGATCAATCCCGAGGCGTGGATGTGGTATCACCGCGAGATTGGCAAGGAGCGCTGCCCGATTGTGGATACGTGGTGGCAGACCGAGACGGGCACGATCATGATTTCTCCGATCCCCGGGGCGATTCCGACCAAACCTGGATCGGCAACGCGGCCCTTTTTTGGAATTGTGCCGGAGGTGGTTACAAGAGAAGGCGAGGCGGTGCCGCTGGGGCAGGGTGGTCTGCTGGTGGTGCGCAAACCGTGGCCGTCGATGGCGCGGACGATCTACGGCGATCCGGAGCGGTATCAGCAGGCGTACTTTTCCGATGTGCCGGGCAGCTACTTTACTGGCGACGGCGCTCGCTGGGACGCGGATGGCTACTACTGGCTGATGGGCCGCGTGGATGACGTGATCAACGTGAGCGGGCACCGGCTGGGCACGATGGAGATCGAGTCGGCTCTGGTGGCGCATGCGAAGGTGGCCGAGGCCGCGGTGGTGGGCCGTCCGGACGACATGAAGGGGCAGGCGATCGTGGCGTTCGTGACGCTTGATCACGGCCTGGAGCCGAGCGAGGAACTGCGCCAGGAGTTGCGCAAATGGGTGGCAAAGGAGATTGGCGCGCTGGCGAGGCCGGACGATCTGCGCTTTACGCAGATGTTGCCCAAGACACGGTCCGGCAAGATCATGCGCAGGCTGCTGCGCGAACTTGCAACCACCGGTGAAGTGAAGGGTGACACCACGACGCTCGAGGATTTTGCGGTGCTGGCGAAGTTGCGCGAAGGGGATGAGTAGCGAAGAAAAAGGGGTCGCACGGTCCATTGCAGATCGAGTGGCCCCTCTTATCGCTCCGGATCGTCTGGATCCGGCGCGTGCAACGGTGCTGCGGGTTTGGTTACCGGATAGAACTGCGGGGTTGAAGGTTGAGGTTGCAGAGGCTTAAGCGACGGCGTTCGTGAGGGCGTTGCCTACGCCGCTGAAGGCGTTGCCGAGGGAGGTCGCGAGACCTTTCATGCCGGCAACGGAGCCGAGTCCTACCAACGCAGCAACCAGGGCATATTCAATGAGGTCCTGACCGGAATCCTCAACAATCAACTTCAGGATGAGCTGTTTCATTTCTTTCACGTACTCCTAGTTTCGGATTTGCACGGTACTCCGGGATGGAGACACCTTGCGGTGAAATGAGCGTAGGGCGTATCGGGGATTCCCCGATATCCCTACAAAGTGTTAGGGTCAGCTGTTTGGTTGTGGCCATCGCTCGCGGCGGGGGTGAGGTGGCTTGATGCAACCGGCCTTCACCCGCTCTGCAAGCGTTCTACAAGTCTTCGGGGTACAGCAAAAATCCCAGATCGTATGGCGAGATCTGGGATATGCGATTTCGAATCGGCTACTGGCGGGTTAGGAAACTGCGTTGGTGAGAGAATTTCCAATACTGCTGAACGAGTTCTTGATCGAGTTGTCCAGACCCCTGATGACGGTGGCTGTGCCGAGTGCGACGATGGCAGCGATCAAACCGTACTCAATCATGTCCTGACCAGAATCATCGGCAATGAGTTTTGCAAAAAAGTGTTTCATTCTGTGATTTCTCCTGTGCACTGGCGAGTGCGCGGCACCGTGAGCGCTGGAGGTTGCCCGGTTGAGCCAGACTAATGGACACAAGTGGTAAACCCCAATCCCATGAAAGTGCTACGGCGAGCGGTGGTTCCCATGAGCCGACTAGAAATACAGTCTACTGGAGAACGCCCCGGGTTGACAGCCTAATGAGGAGGAGGGCTACAGCAGATTGCCACTTGGCTTGGTGGGAAGCGTGAAGTGGAAGACCGAGCCCTGACCAGGGGTGCTGGTGGCCCAGATACGGCCGCCGTGCTGGGCGACGATGCTGCGGCAGATGGCGAGGCCGAGACCGGTGCCGCCCATGGTGCGCGAATCGGATGCGTCGACTTGGTGGAAGCGTTCAAAGATGCTCTCGAGCTTGTCTTCAGGGATGCCGCGGCCCTGATCGCGAACCTGGATCTCGGCCTCGCCGGCGTCGACGCGGCGCGCGCGCAAGTGGATCTCGGTGTTGGGCGGCGAGAACTTGATGGCGTTGGAGATGAGGTTGGTAAGCGTCTGGAGAACGCGGTCGGGGTCAGCCCAGACGTTGACGCCCTGTGAATTGAAGGTGATGCGAAGCTGTCCCTTGGAGGCTCCTGCCTGCTGAAGTCCGGCGGCGCGGCGGAAGAGGTCGTCAGCGGAGCACATGGTGTAGTGCAGTTCGGCCTTACCGGAGCCAATGCGCTCGAGTTCCAGGATGTCGTTGACCAGGCGGACGAGGCGGTCGGTGTTTCCGGTAGCGATGTCGAGCATCTGCTGCTGCTTCTCGGGGCGGGAAGCGAGCGACCCTCCGGTGATCAGGCCGAGCGCGGCTCGCAGCGAGGTGAGCGGCGTGCGCAGTTCGTGCGAGACGGTGGAGATGAACTCGTCCTTCATACGGTCGAGAGCGCGGCGCTCGGTGGTGTCGGCAAATGCGACGACGACGCCAACGGCCTTGCCTCCGGGCTTGCCGTCCGCGGAAGACGAACTGTCGGTTGCGGATTGGATTTCGATCTGGGGCCGCGCGACATACTCGACCGGGAAGCTGGTGCCGTCTTTGCGCCAGAAGACTTCGTTGGAGACGCGGACAGTGGCGAGGTCGCGGATGCTGTTCTGGATAGGGCATTCCTCGGGCGGATAGGGAGTGCCGTCGGCACGGCTATGGTGGATGAGCGCATGCATGTAGCGGCCCAGAACCTCGTCCGGCTTGAAGCCGAGCATTTGCGAGGCGGCGGGGTTGATGACGGTGACGTTGCCGTCGAGATCGATGCCGTAAATGCCGTCGCCGACGGACTCCAGGACGGAGTTCGACTGGCGGCTTAACGTGCGGAGCTGGTCTTCGGCTCGGACTTGTTCGGAGATGTCGACGCCGAATCCGAGGACATACGGGTCGCGGCCGGGAACCTCGATGAGTTTGTTACGGTAGGCGATGACGCGCACTTCGCCATCGACGTGGCTGAGGTGAAGCAGGCCCTGGACTTCGCCTTTCTGGACGATCTCGGCAAGGTATTTGTCGAAGCCGGCGCGGCGTTCTTCGGGCATGAACTCGGCAAGGCTATGGCCTGTCATGTCTTCGCGGGTGCGGCCGACGCTTTGCGCGCCGTGGGTATTGACGGAGAGGAGGATGCCGTGGAGGTCGTGGGTGCACACCATGCCGAGCGAGCCTTCGACGAGCTGCCGATAGCGCGCCTCGCTCTCGCGGAGGGTGTCTTCCGCCTCGCGTTGGATGGTGACGTCGACGCCGGTGGCGATGATGAAGTTGACCTGGCCGAGGTCGTCGACCAGCGGCGATGCCGACCACGCGATGCGGCGCAGCGATCCGTCGCGATGCAGCCACTGATTCTCGAAAGCCGCGGGGACGCCCTCGGCACGCAGGCGATCGAAGTTCTGGATCGCGGCGGGGACATCGGAGTGAGGGATCAGCTTGTCCCAGAGATAGCGTCCGACCAGGGTGGGAAAGTCGTAGCCGGAGGCGGTCTCGCACGCGCGGTTGAAGCGGACGATGCGGCCGGCGGTATCGAAGACGGCAACCAGGGCGTCGACTGTGTCCAGCACGGTAGACACGAAGTTGCGTTCGACGGTGAGCGCGGATTCAATGCGCTGCCGCGAGCGGGCAATGCTTTCCATCTGGCGCAGGGAGTAGTTCAGCTCGATGGAGGTCATCACCTGGCGGCCGAGCACGGTGAGCGTCTGCAGTTGAAACGGCGTGAGCCGGCGCGTGCCGGTGTCGAGCACGAAGAGCGAACCGATGCGCACGCCGGAGGGGGTTATCAGCGGAGCGCCGGCATAGAAATTGAAGGCGCGGCCGGAGAGAAAGATGCCTCCCGGGGTGAAGCCGGGATGCTGGCGCGTGTCGGGGATCTCGTAGACGTTGGTGGTGCGAAACGGCGGGGCGGTGGGAAGGGTTCCGAGCGGCAATTCAAGCTCGCGCAGGCCGTAGCGGGCGTGGATCCAGATGCGATCCGCGGCGGCGAAAGAGACGCCGGCGATTGGGGTACTGCAGATCTTGGCGGCAAGCTCGGCAAGGTCGTCAATCGCTGGGTCTGCAGCCGCATCGACGATCTGATATCGGTCGAGGGTCTCAAGACGCAGGGAGTCACTGCGTGTGACGTCGCTTTTTGCCAATGTGCCAGTCATCTTACCCCATCCATGGTAGGGGATGCATCCTGTTGAAGGCTCTGGCACTTTAGGGGAACGGCATGGTACTTCAGATGCTTTTTGAGGGCGAACAAGGGTGGAAAATCCCAAAATGGGAACGCCAAATGCGTGGGATTGCCTGAATGGGGCTGCTGTGGAAGCCGCGGGTGCATGCCTCCCGAGCCTGCCATGATTGATATACTTAGTGGCTGGGGTTGCGGCAGATTACCGAATCCGTCAAACATCTGGGAGCGGCTGAAGCAGGCGAAAGCATGGATGAACTGTTAAGCGGGATAAAGTCTCCGGCGGATGTGAAGCGGCTTACGATTCCGCAACTGACTCAACTCGCTGCCGAGATACGCGAGAGGCTGATTCTCGGGGTTGCGAAGACTGGCGGACACATAGGCCCGAACCTGGGCGTGGTGGAACTGACCCTGGCGATGCACTACGTCTTCGACACGCCCCGGGACAGCTTTGTTTTCGACGTGAGCCATCAGGCATACGTCCATAAAATGCTGACCGGTCGCAATGATCGGTTTGAGACTATTCGGCAGCCGGGCGGGCTGAACGGCTTCATGCTGCGGACCGAAAGCGAGCATGACAGCTACGGGGCGGGGCACGCCGGCACGGCGCTGAGCGCGGCACTGGGCATGGCGGTGGCGCGGGACATGTCCGGTGGCAAAGAGCACATCGTGGCGCTGGCAGGGGATGCGGCGTTTACCAACGGCATCTCATTTGAAGCGTTGAATAACATCGCTGCGCAAACGCGGCGGCTGATCGTGGTGCTGAACGACAATGCCTGGTCGATCGACAAGAACGTTGGCGCGATTGCTGAGTATTTTCACAAGATCGTGACGAATCCGACGATCGCAGGCCTGCATGACCGCGCTGCCGATCTACTGGAGAGGTTCGGCGGCAAGACGGTGCGCCATGTTGCGCGCAAGGCGGAAGAGGCGGCCAAGGGCCTGATCGGACCGGGCATGCTGTTCGAGGAGTTCGGCCTGAGCTACTACGGACCCGTCGATGGGCACAATCTGCCGCTGCTGATCGAGACCTTCAAGTTCCTGAAGCAACAGAACAAGCCGGTCGTCCTGCATGCGATTACGCAGAAGGGGCGCGGGTTCCAGCCGGCGCTGGAGAAGAAGAAGAAGTTTCATGGTCTGGGGCCGTACGATCCCGAGACGGGCGAGACCAAGTCGACGGGGCAGAAGACCTACTCGGAGATTTTTGCGGAGACGCTGTCGAAGCTGGCCTATGCCAACGAGAAGGTCGTCGCCATTACCGCGGCGATGCCGAATGGCACGGCTCTGGATCTATTTCGGCCGCACCATCCGCGTCGCTACTTCGATGTTGGCATTGCGGAGGAGCACGCGGTGATCTTCGCGGCGGGGATGGCCACGAAGGGCTACAAGCCGTTCTGCGCGATCTATTCCACGTTCCTCCAGCGCGCCTTCGACCAGGTCGTGCACGACGTATGCCTGCAGAATCTGCCGGTGGTGTTCTGCATGGACCGCGGTGGCCTGTCGGGCGACGATGGGCCGACGCACCATGGGTTGTTCGACATCAGCTACCTGCGGAGCGTGCCGAACATCGTTCACATGGTCCCGAAGGACGAGGACGAACTGGCTGACATGATGTACACGGCGATGCTCCATGAGGGGCCGTCGGCGATCCGTTACCCCCGAGGTGCGGGACCCGGCGTGGCGTTGAAAGCGCAGCCCAGGCAGTTGGCCATCGGTGTGGCGGAAGTGGTGCAGGACGGCCACGACGTCGGCATCTTCGGCCTCGGTGCGATGCTGCCGGAGGCGGTGAGGCTGGCGAAGCTGCTGGAGCGCGAAGGCTTCTCCGCTGCAGTCATCAATCCACGGTTTGCCAAACCGGTAGACCGCGACTGCGTAGCCGAGTACGGGCGCCGCTGCGGACTGGTGATCACGCTGGAAGACCATGTACTGGCAGGCGGGTTCGGCTCCGCGGTGCTGGAGACGTTGAATGACCTTGAACTCGGGGTGCCGGTGGTGCGGGTGGGCTGGCCGGATCAGTTCATCGAGCACGGCAAGGTGGAAGCGCTGCGCGAGAAGTACGGATTGACGGCGGAGGCAGCGCTGGACAAGGCGCGGCCCTATCTTGCTGCGTTGGAGAGCCGACGGATGGCGCTGCGCTAGGCGGTTGCGGCGGGATTCACCAGGCTGCGATCCGACTTCGGTGCTTTCGGCTTGATCGCCGAGAAGACCCTTGCGACTTCGCTCTGCCGGAAGGCGAAGGCTTTTTGGATCCCGCGCTGCAGGAAGAGACTGTGTACGAGTTTGCCCAGGACGCCGTAGGGCACGTCGTATTCGATGTGGTCCACGATCAGGGTCACATTCAGGCCTTCGCGGTCGATGGCGCGCAGCCGGTGGGAGTGGTCCCAGAAGGCGAATGGGCCTTTGACCTGGCGGTCGACGAAGTGGCTGTTCCAGCCGAACTCAGTGATCTCCGCCTCCCAGCGAGTGCGGAAGGGGGAGCGGCGAAAGGGAAGGAAGCTGAGTGTAACTCGGCTCCCCACGCCGGCGGCGACGACCGCCGAACCCGCGGTGGGAGCGTGCTTTGGAGGGGGGACGATGATCATCCGCTCAATGCGCGCTTTTCGCCAGGCAGGCATAAGCACAGCGATATTCTCCGGGTCGGCGAAGAAAGCGAAGACGGCCTCGACCGGGTGCGGGAGCCACTGTTCAGAATGAAACGAGAAGCTCATGGGAGATGTATCTTACACCTGATTCTTAAATTCTAAGACGCCTTTTAGAGGTCCCGAGTTTCACCGTTGAAAAAAGGAAAAGAAGGGCGCCTCCGAAGAGACGCCCCGCGAACACAGGTTGGGGAACGTTGAATCAGCTCGGCATGAGTACGGTGTCGACGACGTGAATGACGCCATTCGACTGGTAGACATTGCCGATCGTCACCATGGCCATGCCGCCCTTTTCATCGGTCAGCACAATCTTTTTGCCTTTCATGGTGGCGGTCAGCTTGCCGCCTTCGACGGTGGTCATCTCGTACTTGCCGCCACCCGCCTTGATGCCTTCCGCGATGTCTTTCCCGGTGATCTTGCCGGACACGACGTGGTAGGTGAGGATTTTGGTGAGGGTGGCCTTGTTCTCGGGCTTCACCAGCGTGTCGACGGTGCCGGCGGGCAGCTTGTTGAAGGCGTCGTTGGTCGGCGCGAAGACAGTGAAGGGGCCGGCGGAATTGAGGGTGTCGACCAGGCCGGCAGCCTTGACGGCCGCGACCAGCGTGGTGTGGATCGGCGAGTTGACTGCATTCTCGACGATGGTTTTGGACGGGTACATTGCGGCGCCGCCGACCATGGGGTCTTTCATATCGCCCATTTGCGCGGTGATGCCGAATGTCGAAAAGGCCAGTGCGGCCAGGGCAACGGATGCGAACAAAGTATTCTTCATGATTTCTCCCTTTCGATTTTGCTGAGGAATCCAATCCCGGTTGTGAGCGCTCATCTGCATCTACGTAGGCAGTGGAAGACTGGATTGCCGGTTTGTTCTCCGATGTAGGGAAAAATGTCGAAGCAACGCCGGAGGTCCGGTAACCGGTCATGGGTTGCGGGGGGTGGAATTGACAATCACGCGCTGCAACCGTCAACTGGGAGCGGTGCAATTGCCAACGGGAGACGCGGCCGAAAGCTATGGGGAGTGGGGTTGAGATGGAGGAAACCGGGACGGGGATGCAGCATGGTCACGCGAGAATGCATCACGACCGCGGACTGCTGATGATCGGCCTGTTCAAGCTGCTGGAAGCGGTCTTCTTTTTTCTGGTGGGCGTGGGTGCGATCCATTTCCTCCACCACGACCTGGGAGATGCGGCGACGCGGCTGGCAGAACGGCTGCGCTTCGATCTCGACGGCCGCATGATGTCGTGGGTCATGGACCACCTGGATGACATCACGGCGCACCGGCTGAAGCAGATCGGCGCCGCGACCTTCTTCTATGCGGGGCTGCGGATCACGGAAGGCGTTGGACTGGTGATGGAGAAAGTGTGGGCCGAATATCTGACCGTCGGCGTCACCATCTCGTTCCTGCCCTGGGAAGTGTATGAGATTACGCGGAAGCTGGACTGGCTTCGCGTGGGGTTGCTGCTGGTCAATCTCGCTGTGCTGGCCTATTTGATCTGGTGGCTGCGGCGAGGCCGGCGAGTCCGTGCGATGTCGAAATAGGCATTTTCGCTTTTACTTCGCCTACCAAAACTTCGGACACCCGGCAAGATCGACTTCTGAGCTGTACCATCCGGTACAACACTACATATAGTGCCATTTTAGAGTTTTGCTCTACCGGTAGAGTTTTCCACATTTCCCCCACAAAACAGAGAAGTTTTTCCCAAATTAGGGCTTGCCATCCTTGGTTCCCTGCGGCAGGATTGCGAAGTGGAACAAAGTGGAGTGCAGTGGAAGACAGAAGCAATTGAGCCGCCTTCTCCAACGCACACAGCAACTTTACTCCCACGGACGCAGTTTTCGGGCTGGCAAGTGTGGTTCAGGCTCCCGGGGTTGGAATGTTTCGAGGCAATCACCAGACGCGGGTCGACGACAAGTTCCGGCTGAAAGTGCCGGCCGAGTTCAAGCGCCGGGTGGATGACGTGTATGGGCCACTGTTCTACATCACCAGCCTGGACGGGAAATCTGCCCGGCTGTACCCGATGAAGGAGTGGGAAGCAATTGAAGCAAAGCTGGTGCAACTGGAGCCGACCGACGAATCGCGCGAGTTGTTTCAGAAAGTGACCAGCTATTACGGACAGGTCGTGGAGCTCGACTCGCAGGGAAGGCTGGTGTTGCCCCAGGTGTTGCGGCAGAAGGCGGGCCTGACGGGCGATGTGAATGTGCTCGGGATGCTGACGTACCTCGATGTGACGAACATTGAACGTTTTGAGGCAGATCAGAAGGGCGCGGCCGGAATAGTCGAGATGTCCCGCGACAAGCAGTCCGAGTTGGCGCAGAAGACGAAGGCGCTGAACGGTTGAGGAGTTGGAATTGACGGCCCCCAGGGGCAGCACAGAGGCGGGAAATGAATAGACCGCAGCATGTGCCGGTTCTTTTAGACGAAGTTTTGCAGTACCTCAATGTGCGGCCCGGAATGCATCCAGGAAGCGTGATAGCGGATACGACCCTTGGGCTTGGCGGGCATTCTTCGGAGATCGCGAAGAGGCTGGGCGCGAAGGGCAGGTTGATCTGCTTCGACCGCGACCCGCAGGCGATGGAGTTGGCCAAGGCCCGGTTGGACGAAGTCAGGGCTGAGCTTGGCAGCGAGATGCCGGAAGTGATCTTCGAGCCGCGGGCGTTTTCCGAGGCGGCCGGAGTGATCGAGCCCGGAAGCCTGGACGGCCTGCTCGCGGACTTTGGAGTCAGCAGCCTGCAGTTGGACGAGGCGCACAGAGGATTCAGTTTCCGGTCGGAAGGCCCCCTGGATATGAGGATGGACACTCGCAGCGGGGAGACGGCCGAACAAGTGGTAAATCAGGAAGACGAAAACGAACTCGCCGACCTGATTTACGAATTCGGAGAGGAAAGGAGGTCGCGGAGAATCGCCAGAGCCATTGTGAGGGCCCGGCCGATATCGACGACAGCGGAATTGGCTCAAGTGATATCGGCCGCGGCCCCTTCAATGAAAGGCGACAAGATTCATCCGGCTACGCGCACCTTTCAAGCGCTTCGAATTCGAGTGAATAACGAGTTGGGAGAGATCGGGTCGCTGCTGAAAAGCGCGCCATCTCTGTTGAAACCGGGCGGAAGGCTGGTGCTGATCAGCTTCCACTCGCTGGAAGACCGGCTGGTGAAGGACGCGTTTCGCGAGGCCAGCCACGAGGGAATTTTCGAGGTCCTGACGAAGAAACCAGTCGTCGCGGCCGAGCAGGAGCAGATGCGGAATCCGCGCTCGCGCAGCGCGAAGCTGAGAGCAGCGGAGAGATTGGGAGCAGTACAAGGGCGTCAGGCAGCAGGGAAGTACAAAGAAAGGCACTAAGGCGAAGGAGGGGCGATGGCGGCGACGGCAATAGGGCAGGGTACGATATTCGGAATGGCAACAACGACCGCAGGCACCAGCAACGCGGCGCAGGCCCGCGCCCAGCGCAACCGCGAGCTGTTTGAGCTGCAGAAGCGAGCTCGCCGTGGTCCTACGCCCGAAGTTTTCTTCGCCAAGTACATCGACAACAGCCGCATTGTGAAGGCCGACGACCCGGAGCGCCGCCGCGAAATGCGGACCTTCTCGGCGACCATGGGACTGCTGTTCGTCCTTGTAATGGTGTATGTGTGGCAGCATTTCTCCGCGATCGAGGTCGGCTACCAGATCGAGGCGCAGAAGACGCATGTGGAACAGATGCGCGAGGAGAACCGGCAACTGCGTCTCTCCGAAGCGCAACTGAGCGATCCCGGCCGGATTGAGCTGATAGCGAAGCAGCTTGGCCTCGATGCCCCGCAGCCTGGGCAGGTAGTGCGCCCGGATGGAACCGGCGCAAACGCTCCGGTTCTGGCGCAGGCGTCTTCGCCGTCGCTGCCCACCGAATAGGGCTCAGTTCTGAGTTGTCAGTTCTCAGAGGCCAGGTTCCACCGGCCACGGGGTTTGCGAGTCATCTATTCTGAGAACTGACAACTGAGCACTGAGAACTCCTTCGCCGACCAGGATCCGATGAATAAAGCTCCCCGCCAACCCAAGCGCACCCCGATGACAGCGCCGATCCGCCGGATCCGGTTTGCGTGGGTCGCGATTTTTTTCTGTTTCTGGGTGGCGACGATCGGGCTGCGGCTGGTGTGGCTGCAGGTGATTCGCCACTCGGAGTGGGAAGACAGGGCCGAACGTCAGCAGCACAGCGCCTTCGAGGTCGCGCCGCAGCGCGGCATTCTGTACGACCGCAATCTGCGCGAACTGGCGATGACTGTTAAAGTCGACTCGATCTTCGCTGACCCGAACGAGATCGGAGAGAACAAGGCGGATGCCGCCGGGATGCTCGCGAAGATTGTGCATACCGATCCTTCGGACAATTTCACGTCGCAGCCGAGGATCCTGGCCCGGTTCAATGATTCGCGGAGCTTCGCGTGGGTGGCGCGGCGGGTTGATCCGCTGGTTGCAGATCGCGTGCGCCAGCTGAACCTGAAGGGCATTTACTTCACCAAGGAGTTCAAGCGCTTCTACCCGAACAACGACCTGGCCGCGCAGGTGCTGGGTTATGTGGGCACGGACGACACCGGACTGGGCGGCCTGGAGCAGGAGTTTGATGACGACATGCACGGCGCACCGGGTCACATGCTGACCGCGGTAGATGCCAAGCGGCATGTGATGGATAGCCACGAGAGCCAGCCCATGCCGGGCGAGAACCTGGTGTTGTCGATCGACGCAAACATTCAGCACATGGCCGAGCGCGCGCTGGATGATCAGATGGCTAAGATGAAGGCGCTGCACGGAACCGTGGTGGTGCAGGATCCGCACACGGGACAGATTCTGGCGCTGGCGGTTTCGCCGCGGTTCAATCCGAATGACTCGCGGCACATGGAGCCGGGATCGCTGACGGATTTGGCTGTGACCGATATCTATGAACCGGGCTCGACCTTCAAATTGGTGACCTACTCGGCTGCGCTCGATGGCGCCGGCGTGCAGCCGACGGACATCGTCGACTGCCAAGGCGGCTCGATGACGATGTATGGTCGCACCCTGCACGACGACAAGGCCGACCACTTCGGCGCGGTGACGGTCCAGTTTGCCCTGGAGCACTCGAGCGACGTAGGCGCCGCAAAGATGGCGCTGAAGACCGGCCCCGACACATTCTACAAATACATCAAGGGATTCGGCTTCGGCGACCGTTCCGGGATCGAACTGCCCAGTGAGACGCGCGGGCTCCTGGCTCCTCCACGCAAGTGGGGCTCGACCAGCATTCTATCGATCGCAATCGGGCAGGAAATTGGCGTGACGCCGATCCAGCTTGTAACCATGGTGAGCACAATTGCGAACGGCGGAGTGTACATGCCTCCCCACATCCTGCTGCAGTCGACCGACCAGCTCAAGGGCGATGCGCGGCTGCAGCCGGCGGCGTTTCATCCGGAGAACGAACTGCCGGCAAAGCTGCCCGACGGCGCGCATCGTGTGATCAAGGAGCTGACCGCGGCGAAGATGCGTGCCATGATGCAGGGCATTGTGGTGGAGGGTACCGGCAAAGCTGCTGCGTTGAATGGATATAGCGCTGGCGGCAAGACCGGCACGGCCGAGAAGATCGATCCGGAAACTCACACCTATTCGCACACCAAGCTGGTGGCAAGCTTTGCCGGGTTTGCTCCGGTCAGCTCGCCCGCAGTCTCCATTGCGGTTGTGATTGATACGCCGACGGTAGGGAGCCGCTACGGTGCGGAAACGTCGGCGCCGGTGTTCCGCGAGGTGGCGCAGGAAGTCCTCGAATACCTCGGAGTACCGCACGATCAGACGCTGAAGACCCCCAAGCAGATGGCGGTCGCACCAAATGAAGTTGCCGAGGATGGCCCGAGCGAAAATACGGGCGACCTGAACGCGATGTTCGACGAGATCAATAATCTTCCGCCGGACGATCCACTGCGCGCAGGATCCGGCGCTGCGGTTGCGAGTGCCGCGCCTGCGACTGATCCGGCCCCGGCCCCGGGTCCCGCTCCGCCGCGGGTGTCCTCAGCGCAGAAGCCCGCACCCGTCCTGAGTTTATTGCCGCAGAAGGTGCTGGCAGCTTTCCGTGCGAGCGGTGGAGGGGATTCGGGCGTAGCGGCCGGAACGGCAGTTGCGTCGACACCGATCCATCCGCCGACAGTCGCGCCACAGGTGCAGCCGCGTGCCAATGGGTCAGTGGTGGTCGATGCGGGGCGGCGAGTCGCGGTGCCGTCGTTTGCGGGTGCGGCGGTGCGCAACGTCGTCGAGACCGCCGCGAGCCTGGGTCTTCGGGTTGAGCCGGTGGGCAGCGGAACAGCGCGCGAGCAGGCGCCCCAAGCCGGAACACTGGTCCCCTTGGGCACCGAAGTGGTTGTGCGCTTCGAGCGCTAGGCGCCGAGTATCTCGACATAGAATTGAAATCATGCAGTGGGCTGACGCGCTGAACGAAGTGACGGTGGCGGAGAGCGCAGGGGCCGCCGGCGAAGTTTCGCGTGTCGAATACGATTCGCGGCGGGTGGGCCCGAGCGCAACGTTCGTTGCCATGCGCGGAGGCACGACGGATGGCAACCGCTACGTGGATGCGGCGATTGCGCAGGGCGCGGTGGCGATTCTCACCGACTCGCAGGAGACGTACGCGAGGCTCCGTCGCGAGCGTCCGCAGATTGCCGTGGCCCGCGTGGAACATGGGCGGCGCGCGCTTGCGGAGTTGAGCGCGGCGGTCCTGGGCCACCCTGAGCGGAAGCTGGCGCTGAGTGCAGTCACGGGCACCAACGGCAAGACGACGACAGCGTACCTGTTGGAGCAGATGCTACGCAGCGTGGGGCGCAAAACGGTGCTGATCGGGACGATTGAGACGCGGATCGGAGATGAGGTGCGCGAGTCGCCACACACGACGCCGGAATCGCGGGACACGCTACAGGTTTTCGCCGACGGGGTGCGCGCGGGCGCCAACGAAGCGGTGATGGAAATGTCGTCGCATGCGCTGGACCAGGAGCGCGTGTGGGGCATGCCGGTAGACGTGGCTATCTTCACGAACCTCACACAGGATCATCTCGACTATCACGGGACGATGGAGAGATATGCTGCGGCGAAGGCTCGGCTGTTCGAAGGCGTAGGCGCGCCGCCCCCGCGCGTCGGGGTGATCAACATGGATGACCCGAGTGGGCCGTCGATGAAGGAGGTGTTCCGGGGCCGTGAAGTAATCACCTACGGAATTGATCAACCCAATGCAACCCACTGCGCCTTGGGCGTACGCTACGAGCCGGGCAGCATTCGGTTCGAATTCGATACGCCGTATGACCGAGTCAGGATCGAATCACCACTGAGTGGACGGGTGAATGTTTCCAATCTGCTAGCCGCTTCGTGCGGGGCGCTGGCACGAGGCCTGACGCTGGATCAGATTGCAGAGGCTGCGCCACATCTAACGCAGGTGCCCGGGCGTTTTCAGGTTGTGCCGGGATCGGCCGAAGCTGGCTTCACCGTTGTGGTGGACTATGCGCACACCGATGATGCACTGCGCAATTTGATCGCGTTGGCACGAGAACTAGCAGGGCCGCACGGAGGCCGCGTGATCACACTGTTCGGCTGCGGCGGCGATCGGGACCGCACGAAGCGCCCGCGCATGGGACGTGCAGCGGGCGAGGGCAGTGATCTCGTCGTATTGACCAGCGACAACCCGCGCAGCGAGGATCCGATGGCGATCATTGAGGAGGCGCTTGTCGGCGTGCGCGAGACCACAACCGAGTGCATCGTCGAGCCCGACCGCGCGGCAGCGATTAGCCTCGCGATCCGGGCGGCGCGTGCTGGAGATATCGTGCTGCTGGCGGGCAAGGGTCACGAGAAGACACAGACGTTTGCAGACCGCACCGTTCCATTCGACGATGTAGAAGTCGCCGCAAGCGTCATAAGGGAGCTGCAATGAAGTTGACGTTAGGCCAGGTGGCCGACTGGATTCACGCTGAGGGCGATTTCACGACGAAGACCGAAGTGATGGGGTACTCGATCGACTCGCGCACCATCGCGGTGGATGAACTCTTCTTCGCGGTGACCGGTGAGCGGCTTGACGGACACGATTATGTGGAAGCTGCTTTGGCCAACGGGGCTGCGGCAGCCGTGGTGAGCATGCGCTGGCTCGCGCCGGAGTCGATTGACTCGTGCAAGTTGCTCCGCGTGCCGGATCATGATGGATGTGGCGTGCTCGATAGTTTGCAGCAGTTAGCGCGAGCGGTGCGCCGGAGTTGGGGGAAGCGTGTCATCGGCATCACAGGATCGGCGGGCAAGACGACGACCAAGGATGCGGTGGCCCAGGTGTTGAGTGCGAAGTTTCGCGTGCTGAAGTCGCAGGGTAACCTGAACAACGCCTTCGGCCTTCCGCTGCAACTGCTGCGGCTTGAGGCGGAGCACGAGGTTGCAGTGATCGAGATGGGCATGAATCACGCCGGAGAGATTACTACGCTGGCGCAGATCGCCGAGCCGAACTGGGGTGTGGTCTCGAACGTCGCGCCGGTGCACCTGGAGCACTTTGCCGATGGCATCGCCGGCATCGCACACGCAAAGTATGAGTTGATCGAGGCGCTCCCACCGGATGGTATCGCCGTACTGAATTGCGATGACGAGCGTGTGGCGCGCTTTGGCGACGGCATGGGAGAGCGTGCTGTCTTCTACGGGACGGGAGAGTGCGCCGCCGTGCGCGCGGTGCAGATTGCGGAGATTGGAGCGGAGGGCGTGGTCTTCACGGTGACTGCGAATGGCGAGCGGGCCAGCGTGCAACTGCATCTGCTGGGGCGGCACAATGTCCATAACGCGCTGGCGGCTATCGCGGTGGGACTGCATAGCCGCATGTCGCTGGCGGAGTGTGCGGCCGCGCTTGCCGAACTGCGCGCGGGTGACAAGCGCGGCCAGATTTCCGTATGGCGCGGCGCAACTGTGATCAACGATTGTTATAACTCCAACCCACGCGCGTTGGACGCGATGGTAGACGCGCTGCTCGCGATGCCCACCGCGGGCGACGGCAGGCACATCGTAGTGGCTGGCGAGATGCTGGAGTTGGGCCCGGACGGCGAGGCGCTGCACAAAGAGTCCGGGCAGCGCATGGCGGCTCGCGGCGTGGATATTGTCGTGGGCGTGCGTGGACTGGCAGCCGGGTTGGCTGAAGCCGCGGCCGCCAGCGCGACGGAGGCTCTCTTCGTGGCGACGCCGGAGGAGGCAGGCGCGTGGTTGAAGGAGAATCTGCGGCCCGGCGACGCGGTCCTGCTGAAGGCTTCGCGCGGAGTGCGGCTCGAACGCGCACTGTCTAGTCTGGCGGATTAGAACGATGTCTCTTTCTGGCGCCCTCGGCTTTCCGGTTGGTCCGGCACTTTGGATAGCCGCCGCGCTCACGCTGATTCCGCTGCTGGCTGCGGCATTCTTTTCGCCGGTGCTCACCGGATGGGTGGAAGGGCTCCCTTTGCCGATGCGGCTTGCATGCCCCGCCACCCTGTCGGTGCCGTATGTGCTGGTTGCGACTTCCTTCGGCGTGTTCCGCTGGGAGTGGTTCGCGCTGTACGCGCTCCTTCCCGTCGTGATCGCCGGGTTGCTGTGGCAGGCGAAGCAGGCCGATCGCTCTCACGTCGGCAACTGGCGCGACTTTCTGGTTCTGGCAACGTTGGGGTTAGCCGTGGATCTGCGCTGGTTTGAGCGTGCGTGGCCGCCGCACCTGGCCATCTTCAGCAAGATACTGTTGCTGGACGCGGGCATATACGGCTTCATTCTGCTGCGCCAGTTCGATGGTGTCGGCTTCGATTTACGCCTGCGCGTGCGCGACCTCACGACCGGCCTGCGCGAGTTCGGCTGGTATGCGCCGATGGCGATTGCACTGGGACTGGCGATGGGTTTTCTGCATCTGCATGCGGTATGGCCGCGGCTGTCGGCGCTTGTCCTTGGATACCTCTTCACGTTCCTGTTCATCGCCGTGCCGGAAGAATTGTTCTTTCGCGGATGGCTGCAGAATCTGCTGGAACGGCGGCTGGGGCGCACTTCCGCGCTGCTGGTGACTGCACTACTGTTTGGCTTGTCGCACTTCAACAAGCGGGCTGCACATTTCAACTGGCGGTATGTGGTGTTGGCGGTGATTGCTGGAATCTTTTACGGCCGGGCCTGGCGGCGCGATCGCCGCGTTGGCGCGTCTGCGATCACGCACGCTTGTGTGGATACGGTATGGGCCCTCTGGCTGCGCTGAGGTGGTGGTGCCTCGGGTAGGTGAGGTAGCCGAGCCCAACGCGCATGTTGCGGATGACCGGGCCCGGTACGCACATCGCGACCGTAACGCCGAGGATGGCGTGGGCTACCGCCAGCGCGTACAGGCTGCGATAGCGCAGGAAGAACAGGCAGGCCATCAGTCCCCAGAGGAAGGTGATCACAGTGAGGATCGGGTTGGGCAGGTGGGCGAGTGAGAACATCCCAGCCGCCGCGAGGGCGGCCATACCCGGGCCGTGCGTCAGCCGCAGCAGGCGGGGAAGGAAGAAGTCCTGCAGTAAGCCCTGTTGCACGAAGGCAAAGAGGATATAGCCGCTGTATCGCTGGAAAAATAAGCTGACGCCGCCGGGAGCGTGCAGAGTGCTGAGCCGTCCGGCGACGAAGACTGCGACCGCGGCTGCGATCAGACTTGCGCCGATCAGCCAGGTTGAGCGACCGAGGTTGGCGGCGCGCAGACCCATCGCCTTTGCGCCGGGATATGAATTCCACAGTGCGACGAGGATGAAGCCCGCGGCGACGAAGTAGATCATTCGTTGCCAGGGGCGCGGCGTCCAGATGACGGTCAGGATGAGCGCGTAGCCGATGCTGAGTTCGAACAAGGGGCGACGGCGGTCCGCGGCCTCTGGGGCCAGCGGGAGGCTGGTCTCCATCGTCGACGGAAATGGGGCGGCTTGCTTCATCTCGGCTTAGAACTGGCAACGCCCCCAGAGATGCCTGAAGGGAGCCAGTCTTCCTTCGACTAGTAACCCATTGGAAGGTGAGCAGGCAAGCACAAATGTGCGTTAGTGAGTCCGGGTGGTGAGGTATTGAGCGAGCGACTTGAGCGGCTCGGCGGCGGCGCCGAAGGGTTCGAGGGCCGCGAAGGCATCGGCGATCAGTTCGTCGGCGTCGCGACGGGATTGCTCGATGCCGTAGACGGCTGGCCAGGTAGCCTTCACGCTGGCCGTGTCCTTGCCGGCGGTCTTGCCGAGTTCCTCGGAGGACTGGGTCATGTCGAGGATGTCGTCGACGATCTGGAAGGCGAGCCCCGCTTTTTCGCCAAACTCACGAATGCGGGCGAGTGTACCGACGGGCATGCCGTGTCGCGATGACCCATAGATGGCTCCCGAGACGATGCTGGTGGTAATGAGGGCTCCGGTCTTGGCGCGGTGGATGGTTTCGACCAGTTCGGCGGTGGGCGGGACGCCTTCCGACTCGATGTCAACGACCTGGCCGCCGATCATGCCGGGGGCGAGACCGGTGTCGAGATCGCCGAAGCGGCCGATGCCGGTGCCGACGGCGGTCGAAATCTCGCGCAAGATTGCGACCACGGATGCGGCGGGCGCGGGAAGGTTCCCGATGGTCTGGAAAGCGAGGGTCTGCAGGGCGTCGCCCGCGAGGATGGCGATAGCCTCACCGAACGCGACATGGCAGGTGGGATGGCCGCGGCGCAGGTCGTCGTTGTCGAGTGCGGGAAGGTCGTCGTGGATCAGCGAGTAGGTGTGCAGCATCTCCAGGGCGGCGCCCAGATCGGCGATGCCTTCCGGCAACTCGCCATTGCCCGCCACCATGCGCGCGGCCTCCATGCAGAGGATGGGGCGCAAGCGTTTTCCGCCGGCGAAGACGCTGTGACGCATCGCGCGGTGGATCGAGTGGGGCGGCGTCTCGGGCGAAGGGAGGAGTCGTTCGAGGGCGGCGTCGGTGAGCGTGACACCAGAGGTTAGCAGCGTACGTACAGGGGAATCCATCTGGCTTCGATAATAAATGACGCGGCGCGTAGGTGGCGCGATCGTCGCATTGGGTGCGGCAGGCTCGATTCGTGCGATCCTATTAGAGGCGCGATCGATTCGCGTTGCGGAGAGGGAAGCTTGGCGGACATTGCGACATTTCTGGAGGGGTTTAGCAGATTCCAGGAGAAGTACATCGCCGGCGAAGAGAGTCTGTATTCGCGGCTGAGGCAGGGGCAGAGCCCGAGCGCGCTGGTGATCTCGTGTTGCGATTCGCGGGCCGATCCCGGCATGCTGATGGACGCCGACCCGGGCGACATTTTCGTTGTGCGCAATGTGGCCAACCTGGTACCGGAATACAGCGACGGCGCGGCGATGCCGGGCATCCGCGCGGACATCGAGTTCGCGGTGAAGAGCCTGAACGTGCGGGACATCATTATCCTTGGCCATTCCAGCTGCGGCGGGATTCGCGCGCTGATGGACGGCGAGGGAACGACGCGGCACGAGTACGAGTTCATCGGCAGGTGGGTGAACATCGCGCGGCCGGCGCGTGAGCGGGTGTTGCGCGAACTGGCGGGGGAGTCCGCGGCGGTGCAGACGAGGGCGTGCGAGCAAGGCGCAATCGCGCTGTCGCTGGGAAACCTGATGTCGTTTCCCTGGATTCGCGAGCGGGTCGAGGCCGGTGCGTTGACACTGCACGGTTGGTACTTCGACATCGAAGCTGGTGAACTGCTGACGTATTCGCCGGAGACGTCGAGCTTCAAGCCGCTGGCTGCAAAGCCTGCCAGCGCGTCTGTGGATGGCTCACGGAGCTAACGGCGTCGTTGGAGCGGGGCCCGCTTGCGGCTCGCAATCAGCGTCAATAGCAAAATCAGCAGCGCGAGCAAGCTGATGGTGTCGCCGAGGGTCTGGTCGGCTGTGCGCACGTAGCGGAGGTCGACGGTCGACGTTCCGGCCGGGACGGCGAGAGCGATCAGGCCGTCGTCTCGCTGTTCCCGGTCGGGATCCACGTGGCCGTTGAGGAAAACGTGCCAGGCCGGGTAGTCGCGCAGGTTGAGGATGAGGAAGGCGGGCTGCGCCGCGGTCACGCTGAAGTCCGCCGGGGCTGAAGCCGTGGCTCCGGACGGCGCCGCTCCGCTGGGATCTGCGGCCAGCCAGTAGGGTGGGTCGTTGGGCTTCAGCGCTTCGTTGTCCGCGACTGCGGGGGTGTATTCGTCGGTGGGATCAGTACCTGCATGGGACTGGAAGGCAGCGTAGCGAGCCGTCGCCGTGTCCTCGGGATCGCAAGGCTGGCGGAAGACATGGTAGGCCGGAATGACAAAGACCACGGCCAGGACGAATGCGACCGCCGTGGTGTATTTCCGCGGGAATCGGCCCAGTGCGGCAGCGACGGCCAGCGCGAGAAGAGGCGAGAGGACAGCCAGCAGACGCCAGGGGAACTGCAGAAAGTCTGCCTCTGGGGTGTGATTCCAAACCGGAAGACTCAGCGGCGTCAGCAACACAGCGATTCCTGTGGCGAGGATCGTCAACGGAAGGATGCGGAAGGTCTGCGCTGGAGCGGGATCGCGGCGCGATGCACGGCGGCGCAGCAAGACGGCCAGGGCGACGGCGGTTGCCGCGAGCAGGCCGACGGCAATCCACGACACGGTGTGCAGGACCTGGTCGTGCAGCAGCGCATCATCCGAGGTTCCGGTGTGTTCGAACAGGAAGTTGTGGTCGATGCGCATGCCCTCGATCATGGCCATCGAAATCTGGACGAAGCGGCGCTCGTACGCGGCGGGGACGACGTAGAAGGCGGCAAGAGCAAGTCCGAGCGCGGTGCCGCCAGCAGTCTTGAGCGCAATGCTAAGCGCAGACTGGCGGCCTGCGGCATCGTGCGTTCGCAGCATCGCCACGACCCGCACCGTCGCGAGCAGCGCCAGCGCATAGCTTCCCATGACGGCTGCCGGCGCATTCGTCAACCAGAGCAAGGCAACCGGCAGTGCGATGCGGGGGACGGTCACTTCGTCGCGCAGAATCGCCAGCAACAGCAGCGGCATCCAGGCCGCGGCGAGCAGTTCCGCATAGGCGGTGCGCTCGAACGCCGTGAAGAGCATGTAGGGGTTGACGAGATAGAAGACCGCCGCCAGCAGCGCGGCATTCGCACCGGCGAATCCGCGGGCGAGCCGGTACATCGTGACACCCGAGAGGCTGAGTGCGATCCAGGTGAAGAGGACAGGCGTGGCGCTCCAGCCCGCGACTGCGCGGACTCCGGGCAGATGCGTCAGCAGCAGACCAAGCAGTGCGCCCAGCACCCACGAGAGCGGCGGATAGAAGACGAAGCGCGGCTCGCCCGCGTTGTAGGCCGGACTGAAGGCCCAGTGCGGGTACAGGTGTCCGTGGCTGAACTGGCTCGCGACCTCCATCCAGTTCACCAGGTGAAAGTCGAAGTCGTGCCCGCAGGAGCAGCCATGCACGATCAGCGGGTGCACCGCGAAGAGCGCAGCCACCAGGATCAGGACGAAAGGCCGCCGCTCGCTCGCCGCCTCCTCAGTTCGATCGGGGAGCGGCGGTGTCATCGCGGCGTGAGTGTCAACGTGTGCGTGGTGGCGGCCTGCGTGGCTGCGGCGCTGAAGGGCATTGGGTAGGTGCGGCCGTTGAGCCAGTCCTGGAACTGGTCCATGTACCAGGGGCTGGCAGGATTGCCGGACTCGCCCGTCACGATGTTGAGCGTGGTATGGTCGGGATCGCTGAGGTCGGTAGTGAAGCGCTCCGAGGGCCCAAAGTCGATGCGAATCTGTTTGACTGTGGTGCCGTCGCCGCTCTTAGGCTGGGGCCCGGTTCCAGTGGGCACTGGGATCAGCCGCTGGAGGAGCCAGGAGCGCGAGAAGACGGGATGCTCAAGGTCCACGGGGTAAGCCTTGCCCTGCTGCCAGGTACTTAGATTGCTTGGCGCATGGGCTTCGCTCAGGCCGCGCTGGACGACGGCTGCGAGAAAGTCCTCCCAGGTTGGATAGCCGGCGGGCAGCCAGCGCGCGGGCGCGTGCGTCAACAGCTCTTCTTCAACGCAGCCGCGTTCGCCCCAGGTGTACACCTGCCAGAGATTTGCAGTATGGACGCTGTCCGCGGAAACATTCTTCAGCTTGGAGAGGTCCCCGCCTTTCTCCAGTTGCGCTGCGAACTCCGGCGCTAACTTCGGAATCAACAGCATCCGCCAGAACACCGCGCGCGCCGCGTTGACAATGGCGGCGGCCGCGGAGTCGGCGTCTACCTTGCCATTCCAATTGCGCATCAGGTCGGCGGCTTGATGGAGTTGCTTGTCGTCCTTCAGCGGACCGGTGGCGTGGTCGATCGAATATGCGAAGCGCTGCGCGAGCACCTGGTCCAACTCGGAGTAGACATCGTTCTGCAGGGCGAGCATGTCTGCCGCGGTCAGCGGGCGAGCAGGGTTTACGGTGCCGGCCTCCAACACTTTGTAGATGCGCTCGGTTCGATAGGGGGCCATCCAGTTCAGCGTGATGGGGAAGCGGTAGCCGTCGGGAGTGATGCGCGCATTAGCCGTGGCGAGAACGTTGTCCGGCGGGTCGGTGACCTGGGGCAGCTGGTCGAACGGAATATAGCCGGCCCACTCGTGCAATGCTGCGTCCGGCGCCGTGGCGTCCGTAGGGACAGGCGACAGCGGGCTGGGATTGTTGGCATCTCCGCGCAGCGGAATGCGGCCGACGGCGTGGTAGCCGATGTGCCCCTGGTCATCGGCATAGATCAGGTTCTGCGGCGGCCCGCCCCAAGTGGAGATGGCCTTAATCAGCGAGGTCCCGTCGCTGGCGTAGTCGACGTCCAGGAAGGGGGCGGTCACGTTGGCAGGATCGTAGATGCTCCACAGCAGGCTGATCGACCGCATCTCGTTCGGTAGCAGGCTGGAGATGAGTGGCGTATCGATGTTGCCGTGGCGGGTGAGCGGCACGTCAAGGACAACGTCAGCGCTGCCGCGCACGTGGATGACTTCACGCTGGTATTTGACCGCGCGCCAGGAGCCGCTGGGCAGCTGATACTCTGCGCCGGACTGCGTTCCCCGCGTGTGCTCGATGTAGAGGTCCTGCACGTCGGCGCCGAGGTTGGTGAAGCCCCAGCTCACGTGGTCGTTGTGGCCGGTGACGACGAAAGGCACGCCTGGCAACGTGATTCCAGCAACGTGGAACGGGGAGAGCGGCGCCGGAGCCGCGGCCTGCAGATCGGCCTCGTACCAAAGCTGCGGAACCGACAGCGAAAGGTGCATGTCGTTTGAGAGCATCGGCTTGCCCGAAGCAGTGCGCGAACTGGAGACGGCCCAGGCGTTCGAGCCGGCAACGCAGGTGTCGCAAGTGGTGTGAAAGAGCGCGAGCGTATTCTTCAGCGCCACGATCTCCTCCGACGTGGTGGCGCCGGTCGCAGGCAGGCGGAGTTTTGTCTGCGACTCGTCCAGCGGAACGTCTTTGATCTCCGGCTGCGGCGCGGTGACATCGGGAATCGGTGCGCCGGGCGGGTGGTCGCGCCACGATCCCGTGGGGTAGAGATCGGCGATCAATTCGGGCGACAGGTGGGCGGCGAGCGCCTCACGGCCCAGCTTATCCGGAAACGCGGTAGTCAGGTCCTGGAACATCGCGAGCTCGATGAGGATGGAGTCGCGGGATGTCCATGGAGCGGGTTGATAGCCGATCAGCCGGAACTCCAGCGGCAGGTGGGCGCGCTGGTCCACGATAGAGGCGTTCACTCCGGCAGCATATCTGTCGAGCCAATGCTTCTGATCTTTGGGCAGCGCGGCGATGGCGCGCTCGGCGGCGGCCCCCAGTTGCAGCGTGCGCTGCACACGGTCATGCTCCAGCGCGGACCGGCCGAGAATGGCGGCCAGCTGCCCGGCGGCGTGGCGGCGCAGCAAGTCCATCTGCCACAGGCGGTCCTGCGCGGTGACGAATCCCTGGGCGAAGATCAGGTCGTCCATGGAATGTGCCTGGATGTGGGGGACTCCGTGGGCGTCGCGCTGGACCTGGACCGGTGCTGCAAGGCCATACACCGTCAACGTGCCGTCGAGCTTCGGCAGGTTGTCGTTCATCGCCCTGCTGACGTAGTGACGCGCAACGAGTAAGGCAACTCCGGCCAGCACCACCAGCACCAGCACGATGAGGTTGAAGATCCTGAGCCTGCGGCCGCCCCGGCTATTCCCTGGACCGCCAGCGGCGTCTGATGCGTCGTTGCTGGCTGGCGATTTGCCGGAGGTGTCTTCAATCGGCTCCATCTCTCCGCCGCTGCGCAGGAGGGCACTCGATCGAAGGGAAGAGGAGATGACGCTGTTGGTGCTCAACTCGGGTCGACTCATGGCTTACCGAAAGTCTAATGCACAGAAGGCGTGAGCCTCGTATGCGGGCAGGACGCGAAAGAAACCGGTACACGACTCTTGCCCAGGCCGCTGCTTCAAACTCAGGCGACTGCTTCAAAAGCGCCGACGGCGCCCCATGTCTGGTATATCAATGGAATTCAGAGGGCTGAAAGCCCGGCCTATAAGGCGCGCTGGCGATCTCTACGTGATCACCCCACGAGCTTGTCAAGTTCTCAGCCCTCAACTCATACAAAACACGCACAATAAAGTTGTCCGGTGAGTTATGCGCCCGCCGGTATAATTAAATTAGTTAGAAAAGAGAAGAAAGCCCGGCGCGAACGCCGGGCTTTTTCCGTTAAGCCATCCACCAGGGAGACTCACATGCACGAACCTTCGCCCATCGCCAATCAGCAGCTCCGATGCACCCACACCCACCCCGCCGGCAACCGCTGCGGCTCCTACGCCCTCCGCGGCGAGCCGTTTTGTTTCCACCACCACCCCACGCGTCCTCACACCCGCGGCCGGCACCGCGCCACCGGAAAAGAGCCCTTCGCTCTTCCCGTCATAACGAATCGTCGCGCCGTCCAGCTAGCCTTGGCTGAGATCGTCATCCGCATCGCCGACAACACGCTCGACACCAAGCGGGCCGGCCTGCTCCTGCAATGTCTGCAAACCGCCGCCGTCACCCATACGACCTGAATGAATCAAAAGCGAATCTTGATTCAAATCTAAGTTGTGTGTTTAGAATATTTTAGAATCAAAACCGGGGGGCGGGGGGGGGACAAAGCGAATCGGTACGGAATGGGAGCAGCTGACATCGTCAATCCGGCAGTGCCGCGCCCTCCCAGCCGTACTGCGCAGGAGTTCCGGGAAGCGTGAAGAGAATGAGGGCAGCGCCGACCGCCATCACTGGGAGCAGCAGGATGCTGCCCTCCGGCCCGGTAAGTCCGCCGGAGAGGTAGGGCCGGCCGATGGGATGGGTGGCGAAGAGCCGGCCCTTGATGATCAATCCGCTATCCGCAACGCCGTACAGGAACGACTGTGCCCAATCCCACGATGCGTGAAAGCCGATGGCCCACCATAGCGACCCGGTGCGCCACAGGCTGAGGCACAACAGGAAACCGGCGAGTCCCGCGGAGAGTAGCCCCAGCGGAGATTCGCCGGGATTCGCGCGGTGCCCTGCGCCGAAGGCGATGGAGAGAATCAGCGCCGCCGTCCAGAACGCGAATGCTTCGGCGCGCGATTCGCCGAGGAGACTGCGGTAGATTGCGGCCAGTCCTCGAGTCAGCGTGAACTGCAAATATCCACGGCTGACGAGTTCTTCGCGCAGGCCCACCAGCAGAAAGCCTGCGAGCCAGATGCTGCCATAACGAAACATCGCCGGACCGAAGAGAAGTCGAGTATCGAAGATCAGCAGGCCCGTCGCGCGCAGGCAGGCGATCAGGAGCGAGAGCAGCAGCACCCCTGTGATCAGGCCCGCGAGGAAGTTGAAAGTGCGGCGCTGGGGACGGAGTCCATAGGCCAGGACAGGGCGCCGCTCGATCATTGCCAGCACGCCCATGGCGATCAGGACACAGAGCACTCCTGCGCCTTCGAACGCGAATGCATATCGCGCGGGAATTTCTCCGGCTCCGATTGCCGCTCCAGGAAGCAAAAGCTGAACCAGAGGATTTACCACATAAGGCAGGCCTTCGAGGAGCACGACGAAGAGCAGAATCCCCCAACCTGCTCGCAGGCCCTCACGACCGACGAAGATGCTGAGCAGGTTGAAGGACGCGGGGAGGCGCGCGGTTGCGGGATGTGCAGCCGCCGGCTGTTGATCCTGGATTGCGCTCGGTTCGTCTCGGTCGGACAAGTGGAATCGCTCCTCCTGCAAGCTTATACGCCTGCCATCGTCATTCGTTGGGTGGAGTTCAACCCGAGGGTTGCCGGGGCGGCGCTTGACATCGTGGCCCGCTGCATCAATCCTTAGAGATTCGCGGCTTATTGGCAAAGCGTTGGGATTCAGCGCGGGTCAGGTTGCGATAAGCGAGTTCGAACGGAGGTCTGCTGCTTGAAGTGCGGAGTGTTTTACCACGATCATTGTTTCGACGGCGCTTGCTCGGCGTCGGTGTTCACGCGGTTTCACCGGGAGTGCATTGGCACGGTCCAGGAGTTCTCCTACATCGGGCTGATGCATCGCGCGGGAGCGCTATTTGACGAGTCGGCGTTTGTCGACGGCGAGAACGCGATCGTGGACTTCAAGTACTCCGCCTCGCCCAGGGTGACGTGGTGGTTCGATCATCACCAGAGCGCCTTCCTGACACCCGACGATCAGCGCGATTTCCTGTCGTGGCAGGAGAAGGCGGATGAGGCCGGCGGCGTTGGCCTTGGCAAGCCAGTGCATGGCGGCAAGTTCTACGACCCCGCGTACGTATCCTGCACCAGCCTGATCGCCGATGTGGCGCGCGAGAAGTTCGGCTTCAACACCGCGCCGCTGGCGGAGCTGATCCACTGGGCGGACATCGTGGACGGAGCGCGTTACGAGAGCGCGGAAGCAGCGGTTGGAATGGCCGCGCCCGCCATGAAGCTGACCATGGTGATTGAGAGTTCTGGCGAAGGCTTTGTGCCGCGCGTCATCCCGCTGCTGACGGAAATGAGCCTGCAGCAGGTCCTGGATCAGCCGTTTATCCAGGCGGAGCTCGGGCCCTTGATGGAGCGTCACATCGCCGGCATTGAGCTGCTGCGCGAGCGCACCAGGCTCGAACGTGGCGTCGTCACCTTCGACATTACGGATCGGCTGACCGAGGGCTACAACAAGTTCATCCCGTACTACCTGCATCCGTCGGCAACGTACAACGTGGGCCTCAGCAAGTCGAGCTTCCGCACCAAGGTCGCGGTCGGAACGAATCCATGGACCAAGGTGCCGGTGGCCGAACTGGCCAACCTGGCCGCGATCTGCGAGCGCTACGGCGGCGGAGGCCACGCACGCGTGGGTGCGGTCAGCTTCTCGCCGGACAAAGAAGACGACGCGCGTAGAGCCGCTCAGGAAATTGCTGCCGAACTGCGCGCGCGAGCTTAAAGAATCACGCTTTTGTACGGCGGCTCGCGTGAGCCGCCGCGTAGAATCCCTGACCGCTTCTTACGACTTCAGCCTGACGATGAAGGGGAGCTTGGTGATGTCGTTGAAGATCACCATGGCCGCGAACAGCACGATGCAGACGAACGCCACCTGGTAAATGCGCTCCTTGATGGGCATGGGGAGATCGCGGCGGAAGGCGCTCTCAATCAGTAGCAGGAAGATCATGCCGCCGTCCAGAATCGGGAAGGGCAGCAGGTTGAACATGCCCAGGTTGACCGAGATCATCGCCATGGTGCTGATCAGCGGCATCCATCCCTGGGCCTCCGCGGCTTCATGCACAACCTGCCCGATGCCGATGGGACCGGAGAGGCTCTTGACCGAGATGTGCCGCTCGAACATGCCCTTCAGGACATCGACGACCAGCAGCGATTTCTTCTTGTTGAACTCGAGCGATGCAGACACCGATTTGGAGAAGGAGAGTTGCTCCACCTTCACGGGCGGCTCGAAGGCGCGGAAGCCCAGGTGGTAGGCCTTGGAGCCGGTACCGTCTCCTGAATCGGCCAACTCTGGCGTCACGTTGATGGTGAGGGGCTGGCCGTCGCGCAGTACACTCAGCACGGCAGGCTTGCCTTTCTGGTCGTTCAGGTACCAGAGCAGCACTGGCACCGAGCGGATGGTCAGGCCGTCGATGGTGACGATCTGGTCATTCGCCTTCAGGCCTGCGCGGTCGGCAGGGCTGCCTGCGACCGGCTCCTTTACCTTGATCGGCTGGTCCTGCATCTTCGGAACCAGTCCCAGCGCCAGCGCCGAGTCCACTGAGAAGTCGTCCGAGCTGCCTTTGAACGGCAGAAAGAGGGTGGTGTCGGTCCGCTTGCCGTCGTGTACGAAGGAGAAGCGAACGGTTTGATTCAGGTTCAGCGCGGCGTGGTTGAGCACGTCTTCCCAGGTAGGATTCGAGACGCTGTCGAACTGTACGATGGTGTCGCCGGACTGGATGCCGGTTTTTGCGGCCGCTGTGGTGGGCGATTCATAGTCCGTGACCGCGGGCCCCGACACGTACTCATTGACTTCGTTGTGCAGCATGTAGGCGCCGGTCATCAGGCCGAACGCGAGGACGAAGTTGGCGACAGGACCGGCAACCGCGATCAGCATGCGTTGCCAGCGGGGATGGTTGTTCAGGTCGCCCGGGTCCTCGGAGGTTTCTTCGCCGGGAATTTCACCCGCCATCTTCACGTATCCACCCAGCGGCAGCGCATTGATGCGGTAGTCGGTCCCGCCATGGACGAACCCGACGAGACGCTTGCCGAAGCCGATGGCGAAAGCTTCCACGCGGACGCCGCACCACTTGGCCACGACGAAGTGGCCGAACTCATGCACCAGCACCATGAGGCCGAGCACCAGGAGGAGTTGAACGATAGCGGAAAGCGACAAGAGTGGAACCTCGGAAAAATTGAATTAGGCGGAATGTTGGAGCGAGCTGTGCGCGATCACTCTGCGGGCGCACTCTCGTGCCGCCTCGTCCGCGGCGAGCACATCTGCGATAGACGCTGGGACATGGGCAAGCGTTTCCCTCAAGACATTCTCGATTGTACGTGGAATACCGAGAAAAGGGATGCGACCTTCGAGGAACGCGGCAACCGCGATTTCGTCCGCGGCATTGAGGGCGATGCAGGCAGCGGGGCCGGCCTCCGCAGCCTCGTAGGCCAGGCGCAGGCAAGGGAAGCGGGCGAAGTCTGGTGCCGCGAAGTCCAACTGGCTCAACGCGGCCAGGTCGAACGCGAGTTGCGGCGCCGCCGGACGTTCCGGGTAGGCCAGCGCATACAGGATCGGAAGGCGCATGTCGGTGACTGAAATCTGCGCCAGGATGCTGCCGTCCACGAATTCCACCAGCGAGTGTACGGTGGACTGCGGATGAATTGTCACGCGGACCTTGGCCGGCGGCAGGTCGAACAGGCGGCAGGCTTCGATGATTTCGAAGCCCTTGTTCATCATCGTGGCGGAATCGATGGTGATGCGCCGGCCCATCACCCAGGTGGGATGCTTCAGGGCCTGCGCGGGCGTGATGTCATCGAATGCGGCCAGCGGCGTGTTGCGGAACGGGCCGCCGGACGCGGTGAGCCAGATCTGTTTGACCTCCGAGGCCTTGCCGCCGCGCATGCATTGATGGACGGCATTGTGCTCCGAGTCGATGGGCAGCAGGGCGACGTTATGGCCGCGCGCCGCTTTCAGGATCAGGTCGCCTGCCGCCACCAGGCACTCCTTGTTGGCGAGGCCAATGGTCTTGCCCGCGCAAACAGCCGCGTAGGTCGCTTCCAGCCCGGCCACGCCGACAATCGCCGAGACGACGAAGTTGACCTCGGGCATGGTCGCCACGCGGACCGTCCCGGCGGAGCCGTGGACGACCTCGATGAATCCGAGGCCCGCTTTCAGCAGCCGGCCTCGCAACGCTGTGCCAAGTTCTTCGGTGGCCATCGAAATGACTCGCGGTTGCCAGCGCTGGCACTGGGCGAACGCGACATCGAGGTTGCGGCCGGCGGCCAGGGAGACGATTTCGTACCGGTCGGGAAAGTCTTCGCAAATGGAGAGTGTGCTCTGGCCGATGGAGCCGGTCGAGCCGAGGATCGCTAGTTTTTTCACTGCCTTATTTTCGCAGATTGAGGCGCTGCCGGCATCGTGCCGGATCTGGTTCTTTAGCACCAATCAGCTGCGGGTTGCACTGAGGATGTAGTAAGCCATTGGACCGATAGGGTAACCGACGAACGGCAGCAGAACCGGTGCCAGGACATTGTTCCAGCGGGCGCGGGTCATCTTCCTCCGGCCAAAGACGACGGCCGTCAGCAGGAATTTAAGTGTGACCCACGGGACGTGGACCACCGATGGAGCCACACGGAACTGCACCTGCTCGACGACGATCTCAGTGAAGCCGAGGCGCTCCAGTTCGCGGTGGAAGGGTTCGATTTCGCCGAGCGTGTCGATGACCCAGCAGTCCAACAGCCTCTTGCAGACCGGCTTCTGAGGCCCGCGCAGTTTGCCGGCGCCGAGGAAGCCGTCGGCGACTACGATGCGGCCGCCGGGGCGGAGGAGCCGGCGTGCTTCCTTGAGGAAGGCGGACTTGTTTGCCCCATGGGCGTAACAACTGCTTTCGAGCGCATAGACCGCGTCGAAGGATTCCGCTGGTTCGGAGGTGTGTTCGTAATCGCCCAGGGTTAGTGCAATGCGGTCGCCTTCCGGGCAGGATTGATTCAGGATGAGGCCCTGCTCGCGTTGCCATGGGACCAGGGTGATCCCGTGCAGCTCCGCCTGCGGATGTCGCCGGGCGAAACTGCGCAGCGTGGCGCCGAGGCCGCAGCCCATGTCGAGCACGCGTGGTCGGGGTAGGTCGGCAAGGTGCAGCCGATCAAACACCTCGCGGTTCATCTGCTCCAGCATGGCCTCGCGCCGGAAGGGGTTCGTGCCCCATCGGAAGAAACCGAAGTGCATGTTGAAGTTGGGACTCCAGGCGGCGTAGTCCGGGCCTGCTTCCTCGTAGTAGCGCTGAAAGGTGACCGGCGAGTCGACGGTTGCGGAGCGTTCGGGCGTCTGAAGGTCGGGCGTCAGTCGAACCTCCGCTCTGGTTCCGCGTTAGAACCTGCCCAGGCTAAATGAGTCTTTCAACATTAAAACGCACCATAAGACCGGCGTCGCCATCAGAAGGGCGTCGATGCGATCGAGTATGCCGCCGTGCCCCGGCAGGAGCGTCCCGGAATCCTTGACTCCCGCGCCGCGCTTGATGGCGGACTCCAGCAGGTCGCCCAACTGCGCCGCGACGTTGATGATCACTGCCAGAAGGGCCGATTGCCAGACCGGCTCCAGGATGTGGAGCACCGTGTTGCCGCGCGCCGAGAGAACCTCGCCTCCATACACCACCGTAAGACCGGCGATAACACTGCCGCCAACCGAGGCCAGAGAGCCCTCCCAGGTTTTGTTCGGGCTGAGTGCCGTCAGCTTGTGCTTGCCAAAGGCGCGGCCGGCATACATTGCGGCACTGTCTCCGGCCCATACGCAGACCATCAGAAACAACAACAGAGGCTTGCCGTCACCTTGTTCCCGATTCCAGATTGCGGGCAGAAGTGTAAGCGGATAAGCAACATACACCAGTCCAAAGAGTCCCAGCGCCGCATCCGGAAGCACCCGGTCGAGCGCGCCGCGGAAACCTGTCCAGGCCAGCAGCATCAGGGCCAGCAGGCTGAGGACGGGCAGTTCGGCCTCAAAGTGGAAGCCCGGCAGGGTGAAGAGGAACAGCGCTGCCGTGGCCGCGATCATCCACCAAAGGGGAATGTTGGCTCCGCCGGCTTTGGCCAGCGCCAGATACTCGTACGCTGCGAGTTCGGCCGTGATGCAGGCAACCAGGGTCAGCATCCAGAGCTGTCCGAGGAAGATGATAGCGACGACGCCGGAAATCAGCAGGATGGCGGTAAGGATGCGTTTCATGAGGCCTCAAGCAGGATACATGCTGCTGCAGGAAATTGCGCATTGACGAGCCTTCCCTGGAAAAGGGAGGGCAACACCGGCCCCGCCCGACTTGTCGGAAACTCTTCGCCGACTGCGGCGTCTAATCCAACCATGGGCGACGACTGCGTCGATCAGGCGACGGTCGCACTGAGGTCGGTTGTTTTTCAAAAAAGAAGCAACTCTCCCAGAAAACATCTAGCGACTTTTTTGCGTCGTACAACTCAGGGCCGTGTAGCCTCATCGGTCAACCAACGCAAGGAGAGCACGACATTGGCGCAATACAGGGGAACTGTGAAGTGGTTTAACAACGCGAAAGGCTACGGCTTTCTCGGACGTGAAGGCGGCGCAGACGTCTTCGTGCATTACAGCTCGATTCAGATCGATGGCTACAAAAGTCTGAAGGAAGGCGATGAAGTCGAGTTCGACATCATTCAGGGCAGCAAGGGTCCACAAGCGGACCAGGTTGTCCGGCTGAAGGATGCGGGCACGGCCAAAGATACAGGCTCAAGCTCGGTCAGAGAGGGCGACGCCGCCGCCTAGCGGTTTCGTCCCTGGCCTCGGCTGCCGCACCCTAGCCAGGGTGTCTGGGCGCCGGGCGTAGCATAGATGGGGTCCGGGCTTCCGGGCGGGCGCTCTAGTCCGCAGGTTCCCCGGACCCACTTATGTCTAGGTCCGCCTTGCTATGGAAAACATCCTAATCGCACGTCTGCTCGATGAAACTGCGTCGCTGCTTGAGATCGACGCAGCCGACCCGTTCCGTATTCGCTCCTATCGCCGCGCCGCTGAGGCAGTCGAGCAGCAGACCACCCAACTCGCCATGCTGGTCACGACAGACCCAAAGGCGCTACTGGCCATCCCCGGCATCGGGAAGAGCATGGCGGCGAACATTGCGCAGCTGGTCGAGACCGGCACCATGCAACTCCGCGCCGAGCTGCTGACCAAGTACAAGCCGACCATGCTCGAACTGCTGCGACTGCCGGGCATGGGCCCGAAGACGGTTGCCCTGGTGTGGTCTGCCTTGGGCGTCTGCGATATCGACGCACTGGAGGCTGCCGCGCGCGAAGGGAAACTCGCCGAGCTGCCGCGCATGGGAGAGAAATTTGCCGTCAAGTTGCTGAAGGGGATCGAAGATTATCGGCGCAACTCTGGCCGCTTCCGCATCGACGCGGCGCGTGAGCACGCCGACCGTATCTCGGAGCTGATCCGCGCGTTTCCCGGTATTGAGGAGATTACCCCGGCCGGTTCGCTGCGCCGCGGACGCGAGACGGTCGGCGATCTCGACCTGCTGGTCACCGGGCCGGCGTGCGAGTCCGACGCCGTGGCTGCCGCAGTCGAACATGTCGCCACGCTGCCGCTGATTGACAAGCTGCTTGCGCGCGGCCAGAACAAGGTCAGCTTCACGCTGCGCAATAACTTGCAGGTCGACGTGCGCCTGTTGCCCCGCGCAAGCTATGGCGCGGCGCTGCAATATTTCACCGGATCGAAGCATCACAACGTCGCTCTACGCCAGCGCGCCATCAAGCGCGGACTGACTTTGTCCGAGTACGCGTTGCTGCGGCTGGAGGACAACACGATCGTCGCGGCTGCCAGCGAGGAGGATATCTACCGCGCGCTCGAGCTGGACTTTATCCCGCCGGAGCTGCGCGAGAATTGCGGCGAGATTGAAGCGGCCGCCGCGCACACTCTGCCTCAACTCATCACGCCAGCGGATATTCGGGGCGATCTGCACATGCACACCGAGGCCACCGACGGCCGCGACACCATCCGGCAGATGGCCGAAGCTGCTGCGGCCCGCGGCCTGCGCTACATCGCGATCACGGATCACTCGAAGAACCTCGCAATGACCAACGGTCTCGATGATGCCCGCGCTCTCGACCACATCAAGCGCATCCGGGAGGTCAACCAGGAGATGCAAGGCAGCATTCGCCTCCTCGCCGGGATCGAGGTCGATATCCTCGCCGACGGGACACTCGACCTCGCCGACGCGACGCTCGCGGAGATGGACATCGTCATCGCCAGCGTCCACTCGCACTTCAATCAGACGGCGGACGAGATGACCGCCCGCGTCCTCCGCGCGCTGGAAAATCCCTACGTCCGCATCCTCGGCCATCCCACAGGCCGCAAGCTCCTCAGCCGCGAGCCTTACTCTATCCACATCGAGCAGATCCTGCAGCGGGCTGCTGCACTTGGTGTCGCGGTCGAGCACAACGCCTCTCCCGCGCGCGCCGATCTCAGCGACCTGCATCTGCGCCGCGCTAAAGAAATTGGCTGCAAGATCGTCGTCAACACCGATGCTCACGCCACCGAAGAACTGGACCAGATGCGCTACGGGATTACTCAGCTCCGGCGCGCCTGGCTCACTGCCGGCGACGTGCTGAACACGCTACCCACGGCCGACGCGCTGCTGGATCAACTCCGCCCGAAACCGTAGCCTTCATGTCCGCGCCAGGGTGCCAGACGTGGCAGCCATCGCGGCACGTTTGCGCAGAACTCCAGATACTCCATTCCGTAGGTCTTCTGCAAAGTCGGCTCTTCGTAATACAGCACGAAGAAGTGTGTAACCAGCCAGGCGCATAGCCCATATACCAGCACCCACACGTTCCCGAGAAGGAGCGCCTGTCCCAGCACAATCGATACCACCGCGATATACATGGGATTCCGCACGTAGCGATAGAAGCCGCTGACTACAAGCCGCTTCGTCGGAAATACCGGCGCGGGTGTGCCGATGCCCTGCAGGGCAAACCGTGCGAACGACGCCAGCAACGCTGGGATACCCACGGCGATCAGCAGCACGCCAATCACGCGGAACACTGCAAAGCCCGGGAACGGCGTCTGCATCTGCCACTTCGAAATCCACCATGGCACCAATCCAACCACTGTGCCCGGCGCCAGTACCAGAAATACTGCCGTCGCCAGAATTGCAGCTCCACGTCTCAACTTGTTCACTCCTATCGCAGCTGTTCTGTCCGCTCAACCATCCGTGTTTGCATCGACAACCATAGCAGCAAATGCCGGGAACTCACTCCTCATCAGCCAAAAGTTCGCTCTTAATGGAATCTTTACGCAAACCCCCGGTATAGTCCACAAAGCAGTCGAGGCCGCGGCACCAGGCCCCGTGGACGATGCATCGCTCGGGCTCGGAGAAGGAATCGCACGTATGTTGGGGCTCAACTTTCTGATGGGCAAGCCGCTAGCCACTTCGGAGGAACGCGCCGAGTGCATCGGTCCCATCGCCGGCATTCCCGTGTTCGGCCTCGACGCTCTGAGTTCCGCGGCGTACGGTCCTGAAGCTGCGCTGACGCTGCTGATTCCACTGGGTGTCCTGGGCATCGCCCACATTGTCCCGATTAGCCTCGCCATCATTGGCCTGCTGGCCATCGTCTACTTCAGCTACTGCCAGACCATCGAGGCCTATCCGCACGGCGGCGGCAGCTACACGGTCGCCAGCGAGAACCTGGGCGACAACGCCGGCCTGCTCGCCGCCGCTGCGCTGATGATCGACTACATCCTCAACGCTGCCGTCGGGATCTCGGCTGGTGTGGGTGCCCTGGTGTCCGCCTTTCCGCGGCTGCAGCCGCACATGCTGGCGCTCTGCTTGCTCATCCTGGTGATCCTCACGCTGGTTAATATGCGCGGCGTCAAAGACACGGGCGTCGCCTTTCTCATCCCCACGTATCTCTTTGTCGGCACGCTGCTGTTCGTGATCGCGGTGGGCGCGTTTCGTGCGATCGCTGCGCACGGTCACCCGATGGCCATCGTCGCGCCGCCGCAGCTTCCCATCAGCGGTTCGATGCTCAGCCTGTGGCTGCTGGCCAAGGTCTTCGCCAGCGGATGCACGGCCATGACGGGCGTCGAGGCCGTCTCCAACGGAGTGATGGCCTTCCGCGAGCCTACGCAGAAAAACGCACGCCGCACGCTGACCATCATCATCCTGCTGCTGATGGTTTTCCTCGCCGGCATCGCGCTGCTTTGCCGCGCTTATTCGATCGGTGCCACCGATCCCGGCGCCGCTGGCTACCAGAGCATCCTCTCGCAACTCACTGCCGCCGTGATGGGCCGCGGCTGGTTCTACTACCTCACCATCGGGTCGATCCTCGCGGTGCTCGCGCTCTCTGCCAACACCTCCTACGCCGACTTCCCGCGGCTCACCCGTGCCATCGCGATGCGGAATTATCTGCCGCACGTCTTCCTCATCCGCGGCCGCCGGCTGCTCTACTCGCATGGCATCTACGCGCTGGTCGGATTCACCGCGCTGTTGCTGATCGTCTTTGGCGGTGTCACCGACCGGCTGATTCCGCTGTTCGCGATCGGCGCGTTCCTCGCCTTCACGCTCTCGCAGGCCGGCATGGTGATGCACTGGAAGCGCGAAGGCGGCGCAGGCTCAACCTACCGCATGATCGTCAATGGCGTCGGCGCCGTCGCCACGGGACTCACGCTGCTCGTGGTGCTGGTGGCCAAGTTCACCGCCGGGGCGTGGATTACCGCGATTCTGGTCCCAGGGCTGATGATCCTGATGAGCGCAGTCCGCCGCCACTACGACGGCGTTGCCCGCGAGATCGCGGTCGACTGCCCCATGCGTTTCGAAAACCTCAACGAGCCGCTGATCATCATTCCCGTCGACCGCTGGAGCCGCATCAGCGAAAAGGCCGTGCGCTTTGCCATGAAGTTGAGCGACCAGGTGCAGGCTGTTCATGTCGATGCCGAGGAATGCTACGAACAGGTTCAGGAGAACTGGCAACTCAACGTCGCGGGGCCCTTCGCCGAAGCCGGAAGAATCCCGCCCGAGCTTGTCTTCATCGAGTCGCCCTACCGCTTCGTCCTCACGCCTTTGCTCGATTACGTCGCCGAAGTCGAGCGCAATTGTCCTGATCGCCAGATCGCCGTCCTCGTCCCCGAACTCGTCGTCAAACACTGGTGGCAGACGCCGCTCCACAACCAGCGCGCCCAGGTGTTGAAGCTACTGCTGCTGGTCCGTCGCAACCATCGCATTATGGTCATCAATATCCCCTGGTATCTTTAGGGATTACTTCGACCGAATCACCTGGAAGCGGACCGAATACCCAGCGCCGATCGTATAATCCGCTGCCGCCGCCGAAAGTCCGAAGCCGCGATGAAAGTCGATCTGCTGATGCGGCGAAGGCTTATACGCCGTGCCGAAATCCACAATGTGTTGCGGACCGCCGCGTTGCGGAAACGCTCCGGAGTATTCGGCATAAGCGTCCCACGGCGCCGTGAGTTGCCGGTCAAAATACACGCTCGCCTGTCCCGTCAGGTTGTGCCGCCCGGACTTCGTCGGCCACATCGCCGCGAACTGTCCCGCCGCGGTCCAGTTCTTGCTCAGCGACCGCGACCAGGGCAACTGCAGCGCCGCATCGTATCCATGGCTGGAAATCAGGTCCGCGCCTGGGGGCAGACTGAGCCACGGAATCAACGACACATCAAAGCCCCGCACTGGCCCAAGCTGCTGCTTGAGCCCCAGGTCCATGTCGCCAAACCCGTTCCCCGTATCGCCGTTATGAAAATAGTTCGGTACCCCGAACCGCAACTCCGTCTTACCTGCCACTCTAATCCGCACTGACGTCTCGGGAAAGTCGTAGCTCCGCTGGCCGTCGCTGCCGGTCGCCTGAAACCCGTTCTCAAATTGCAAACTGCCGCAGGGAACGACCACACTCGAGTTCGTGATCTGCGGCCGGTCCGTGGCGATCACGCTCGACGCATTCGCGCCACAACGCTGCGCCCCGGCCGAAAGTGCGAGAACCCCCGCTGCAGCTGATAACACCAGCGCGCTCGAGAGGCTTGGCATGCACTGGATGATAACCGGACACTCCAGCCTGCGGCGCTGCATCCCGCCCAAACGCGTTATCCTAGAATTTGTGGCCCTGACCGCGACATCTCAGACGAGCACTCCGACCAGCACCCAGCCGCGCACGGGCACTCCGCCGGGTGCGGTTGCTGACGCGCCGGCGCAGCCGTCCCTGCTCGACGATTACGCGACGCTGTTCAAAGTGCGCGTGTCCACGATGGTGATCATCACGTCGGCCGCGGGCTTCTACCTGGGCAGTCTGCGCTCCGGGATTTCTCCGTTCAACATAGGCGCAATCAAAGCGATTGCCGGCATCGCGGTGGTTACCTGCGGAGCCAGCGCGCTGAACCAGGTGCTGGAGCGCAAGACCGATCGACTCATGCTCCGGACCAGGAACCGCCCCATGGCCGCAGGCCGCATCTCGCTCGCGCATGGACTCATCGTCGGATTCCTGGCGACGTTCCTCGGTTCGTTGTATCTCGCGCGCACGACCAACCTGCTTACCGGCACGCTGACTCTGCTTACCGCCGTGGCGTATGTTGCCATCTACACGCCGCTCAAGCGCTTCAGCACGGTCAACACCTTCATTGGCGCATTTCCCGGAGCGCTGCCGCCGCTGATCGGCTGGACCGCCGCCCGCGGCTTGATCGAGTGGCCCGGCGTCGCCCTGTTCGCGATCCTCTTCGTCTGGCAGTTTCCCCACTTCATGGCCATCGGCTGGATGTACCGCGAGGACTACGCTCGGGCCGGGATTCGTTTAACGGCCACTCTCAGCGACGCGCGCTATGCCGCGCGCTCCAGCGGGATTCAGGCGCTTTTCTATGCGGTGCTGATGATCGCCGCCAGTCTTTGGCCCTTCGCGCTCGGCACCGCCGGTTACGTTTACGGAGTCGCCGCCATCGTGCTGTCGCTGGGCTATCTCTGGTACACGATCCGCTTCGCGAGCATTGCCTTCGGACCGGCTGCGTCGAGTGCCGATGCGTCGTCACAACTCCAGCCTGCGCGCAGGCTACTGCACGCCTCCATCATTTTCCTACCGCTGCTGCTCGCCGCCATGATGCTCGACGCGCGCGGGCGCCTGCTCTTCTGACCGGTAGCAACAAACGCCGTAGTACGAACCACGAACACCCGAGAACGCCATGACCTCCGTCTCACCGAAGTCCAGCCTCCGCACTCCGCCCCGCATCATCGTCAGCATCATCGCCATATCGGCGGTGGCCAGCGCGCTTATCTGCTGGCTCGTCTACTTCCATACCCCCACCGACGTTGCCGGCACGCAACTGCGTTCGCTGCCGCTGGTCAACGCTGTGCTCAACGCGTTCGCCACCATCGCGCTGGTCACCGGCTTCTACGAGATTCGCAAACGTCGCATCCATCACCACCGCGCCTCGATGTCGTTTGCCTTCATCTTCTCGTCGATCTTCCTGGTGTCGTACCTGGTCAACTTCACGCTGCACGGTGAGACGCATTTCAACCGGTTGAGTTCTTGGTGGCCTTTCTACTGGAAACTGCTGGCCTCGCACATCGTGCTTTCGATCATCGCTCTGCCGCTGATCCTGATCACGTTCTTCCTTTCGCTGACGGGCCGTTTTCCGGCGCACAAGAAAGTCGCCCGCTGGACGTTTCCCATCTGGCTCTACGTCTCCGTCACCGGAGTCATTGTCTACTTCATGCAGGCTGCATGCCGCTGATGACGATGCAACGCGACACCCGCCAACTGCTTCGCACCGGCTCCGCCATCTTTCTCAGTGGCGCGCTGGCGGCGTTGCTGACAGCGACGGTCTTCGGAGGGATCGGCCGTCAGGGCCCGCACACCAATTCGGGCTGGCTCGCCCTGATGGTCGCCATGGGCTGCCTGCCTACTGGCGTTCTCACCCTTGTACTCGGCCTCGCCAAACTCATCGGCGACCGCAAGCGCTAGCCTTCGGTCTCTTCCCAGCGATTTCCGCACGCACTGCACAACCATGTCTCTCGCCCAGGCGGAAGCGGTAGCGATAGAACATAAAGCGACGCCAGCGCCGCCGCACGAGACGCTCCTTCAAACGTGATATCGGTTGAACCGCACGCCGGACACTTGGGCTGGGTGAACTCTTCGCCTTCGCTGAGTTCGATCGTGGGCGATACCGGCTGACTCAGCAGTTCCACGGCGGCTGGCTCGTCGTCGGCTTCGACCTGCAGGCGAATGCCCCCGATGAAGTTCGACACCTGCCAATCCAGCCGGACCAGGTTTTCATCCCGTAGGTAGACCGGGATCCCTGCAGACTCCAACAAGGATCGTGCAACGATTGCCTCGGACAAGTCACGGTAACGGTGAATCGTTACCAGGTTGCGTTTCTCAGGCAACGGCTCTGGTTCAAGCAGCGGCGGCTCGAGGCCACGCCTGGCGAACTCCTCCCGAATTGCGGCCTGCGCGTCGCCCGTCAGAGAGTCATAGCCTTGCGCCAATGCCATCAATTCAGGCTCGCTCATCTTGGAATAACTCGCGGCAAAGTCCAGAGGCTGCATCTCCATGGAGCACGATGGTAGCAGACTGGATTCAGCTCCGTCGTTTGACATACGACGAGTATCGTACTAACGTGTCGCAAGGTGAAGTGGTCCAATCGACTACATCTGAAGCAGCACATCCGGGGGTACGATGCGTCGAGGTCTCGCTTTCCTGCTCCTGTGTTCCCGCATTGCCTTTGCACAATCGCCGGCGGACTTACCCACGCAGCCGGCTGAGAAAAATGCACCGCTGCTCTCGCCGCAAGGTGCCTTCGACCACGCCAGCGCTCCGGTCGACATCATTCACCGCGACGTGGTGAACTGGTCCGATGTTGAAGTCAACTCGCTTACCACGGCCATCGCACAAGCCAAAGACGCCTGCCAGGCGCGTTCCTCCGAGACGTACACGGGCAGCGACCTGGTCGCGTACGCGCGACTCTGCTCTCTGGGCAAGGAGTGGCAGAGCACCTACAAGGCTGCCACTACATACATCAATAGCAACGAACCCAAGCCGCTGCTCGACCAGGCTTACGCCTTCGAGGTTCAGGCCGAACTCAATCTTGGACAGCCGAAGTCTGCGGTCGGCGCGTGCATCGCGATGATGAACTCGGTCCCCTATGGCGAACTCACCGACGAGGTGACCGAGGCGGCCGTCCGCTACCTGCAGTACGCCTACACCTACGACGCCATCACCCTCCTGGGTGCGCGCCAGCCCTACGTCCTTCACGCCCTGAATCCTTCCCATCCTCTGCCACCTTCCGAGTCAGCGCCATCCCAGCCCGGTGCCAATGCCGCAACTCCGAATGCCGCATCCTCGTCCATTCCCGTCCATACTCTGTTCGAACACGCCCTCGACTTTGCCGCCTTCGAGCAATACGACAACCAGCCCTCCATGGCCGCCTCTATCGTCGCGCAGATCGACCACAACGTAGCCGGAGATCTTCCGTCGGACGAAGCGATCTATATCGCCGCCGACCGCCGCCAATATGCGCTGATTGGGACGCGCTTCCCGGACCTGCCCGGGGCCCTGTCGCTGCTCCCGGCAAACGAGACTCCTGCCGCGAAGCCAAAGTTCGGTTCCTCCACGGTCTTTCTGCTTTTTCCGCCCTGGTGTGTGCAGTGCGTTCGCCAGGCGAAGGAGATCACCGATGCGCTGGTTCGCACGGCCATCGCGAACGGTCCGGGAGTGCGCAGCGAAGTCCACATCTACGC
>Ga0207416_1000974_pt1 | contig 42145 bp, 35 predicted proteins | sample PaiPotPPM11metaG_FD_184107 | JGI IMG/M metagenome (GOLD analysis project Ga0207416, IMG submission 184107) | Iron sulfur acid spring bacterial and archeal communities from Banff, Canada, to study Microbial Dark Matter (Phase II) - Paint Pots PPM... ...
GGTGGCGCAGCGAGAGGCCCAGGAGCCGCGCCGCCTCCCTGGCGCGCAGAACACCGTCGTGGACGCGAGACAAGACATGCAAGCGCTGGTGCTCCCTCTTGGTCAAGGTGACTGTCTCCCTGTTCATGCTCCCAGGGTGACAGAATCACTGATCCGTTATGGGGTGACAGAATCATTGACCTATTACACGGAAGCGATTCGCATATTGACTCCGCGACCTCCAGTTGTATAATGTGTGTAACTTGCGGCAACAGCCAGAAGCGGTGCCCAGGGGGGAGCAGGCCGGCCGGCCGATACAATCGGACAGCCGGCACCTCGGCCATCTACGTGACGGTCAGCCAGCGCAGACGGTAGTATCCCACATCACAGCGGGACCAGACTCCGGGCGGAGGCGAGACTTGTGGTAGTTGCGCGCAAGGTGGCGGCAGTTGTACCAAGCTACCAGGATATGGGCGATGAACAGCTCGTCGATTGCGCGAAGGGCGGCGATGAATTCGCCGCGGAGTACCTGATCAACAAGTACCGCAACTTCGTCCGCGTCAAAGCCAAGGCGTACTTCCTCATCGGGGCCGACCGGGAAGACATCATCCAGGAAGGGATGATCGGGCTCTACAAGGCGATACGGGATTTCCGGCGCGAGAAGCTGTCCTCGTTCCGCGCGTTCGCCGAGCTCTGCATCACCCGCCAGATCATCACCGCGATCAAGACCGCCACCAGACAGAAGCACATCCCGCTCAACTCGTACATCTCGCTCAACAAGCCGATCTACGACGAGGACTCCGACCGGACGCTGCTCGACGTGATCAGCAGCATCAAGGTGTCCGACCCCGAGGAGCTCGTCATCAACCAGGAAGCCTCCCAGACGATGCGGGAGCGCATTCGCAAGAACCTCAGCGACCTGGAGTGCCGCGTCCTCACCGCCTACCTGGAAGGCAAGTCGTACCAGGAGATGGCGACGGAGCTCCACCGGCACGTGAAGTCGATCGACAACGCCCTGCAGCGCGTGAAGCGGAAGCTCGAACGCAACCTCGAGGGCGAGGAAGACTAGGCGCCCGGCGAGCCAACAGCGAAACGAACGAGGCGGGTCCCGAAGGGCCCGCCTCGTTCGTTTGTCCCGCCGTTCGAGCAGCGGCCGCAGGAGGCCGCGAAGACGGCCGGAGCTCCTGCGCCGGACAGGGGAGGGTCAGCCGCCGATCTGCGACATGATCCGCTCGCGCGGGATGACGTGCCGCGCGAGGCCGTGCCCCCAGGGCTTCCGGAACGCCGCCGCGGCGAAACGCTCGCGGATCTCTTCAAAGGACGCTCCCGCCCGGATCGGCGCCCGCAGATCCACCTCGTCGTCGCGCAGCAGGCACAGGCGCAGCCGGCCCTCGGCCGTCAGCCGGAGACGCCCGCACTGCGCGCAGAACGGCTGGCTGACCGAGCTGATGAAGCCGAGCGTCCCCCGCGCGCCGTCGAGCCGGTACGTCCGCGCCGGGTCGTAGCCGCTCGTGTCGATCGGGCGCAGCGGGCCGAGCGCCGCTTCGATGCGCGCCATCGTCTCCGCGGTCGGCACGTAGGCGCTGGTCTGGAACCCCGCCACGGTGCCGAACGGCATCATCTCGATGAACCGGACGTCCCAGCCGCGCTCCAGCGTCAGCCGCGCGAGGTCGGGCGCGGCGTCGGCGTTGAAGCCGCGGACCACCACCGCGTTCACTTTGACCGGCGAGAGGCCGGCGCGCTCCGCCGCGCCGAGGCCCTCGAGGACGTCGTCCAGGCGGCCCCACCGCGTGATCCTTTGAAACTGCTCCGGGTCGAGCGTGTCGAGGCTGACGTTGACGCGCCTGAGGCCGGCCTCCCGGAGCGGCTGCGCCAGCCGGCCGAGGAGGACGCCGTTCGTCGTCATGGCGATGTCCCGGATGCCGTCGGTTTCCGCGATCCGCCGGACCAGATCCACCAGACCGTGACGGACCGTCGGCTCGCCGCCGGTCAGCCGCACCTTCCGGACGCCGAGGTCGGCGGCCGCGCGCAGGACAAGCAGGATCTCGTCGTCGCTCAGCAGCTCGTCGGTTGGCTTGAACTGCATCATCTCGGGCATGCAGTAGACGCACCGGAGGTTGCACCGGTCCGTGAGCGAGATTCGGAGGTCGCGGATCTCTCGTCCGTACTGATCTCTCATTAACCTGCATTATATCAGGAAGGGTGCGGTCAGACCGGCTTTTGGGCCGGCCCTGCTTACATGGTTGCCGGCCGGCGGCAAAGGACCGGCGGGTGGACCGGCGAAGCTCAGGGGGTTTCATGGACGCCGACGAAGAGCGGCAAGGAATCGAGGTGGGCCAGCGCGCGTCGCTGACCCGGACGATCTCCGGGGACGACATCGAGGCCTACGCCAGGCTCACCGGCGATCACAATCCGCTCCACGTCGACGAAACGTTCGCCGTCCGGACCCGCTTCGGCCGCCGGGTCGCACACGGCCTGCTCAGCGCCGGGCTGATCTCCGCCGTCCTGGGCACGAGGCTGCCGGGGCCGGGCGCGATCTACCTCCAGCAGACGTTCCGGTTCGAGCGCCCGGTCTATCCGGGCGATACGATCACGGCGACGGTCGAGGTGACCGCCTACCGCGAGGACCGGCGGCTCGTCACGCTCCGGACAACCTGCGCGGACCAGAGCGGCGAGATCGTCATCGACGGCGAAGCGATCGTGCTGCTGGACCCTCCGGGGGGCCTCTGATAAACTGACGGTACATTAGGGCCCCCGTAGCTCAACCCGGCAGAGCACCTCACTTGTAATGAGGGGGTTACCGGTTCGAATCCGGTCGGGGGCTCCACCTCCGGACGCGACGACGAAAAAGGCGAGGGGGTCGGCGCCCCTGGGGACCGTCCCCTTCACGCGGCGCCGCGATTGTAGGTGTCGTCTGCCCGGGTGCGTCCGTAGCGGTAGGGTAGTGTCATTTTTTCCCGAACATCCGCGCTCGTGCCGCTCAAGGACCGGTCCGGCCGTCCGTTGAACGTGCCTTTATGACGATGCATCGGGCGCCGTCGTCCGGTTCCGGGCGGGCGAGTGCCGAGCGCCGCGAGGCCGAAAGCCGCCTCGTCGTCGCGATCGCCGCCGCGGCCGCGGGCGAGCGGACCCTCGAGGCGATCCTTTCGATCGCCCTCGACCACCTGCGCACGGTGATCGGGTTCACCGGGGGGTCGGTCGCCCTGGTCGAAGGCGACAATCTCGTGATCCGCGCCGCCCTCGGGATGTTCGCCGCGCAGGCGTTCGGACAGGGAATGCGCCGGGGCGAGGGCCGGCTGTGGGGCGTCGTGGAGACGGGCATGCCGTTTCTCTCGAGAGACCTGCTCGCGGACGGGTTCTCGCCGTCCACGCCGATCCGATCGTATCTCGCGATGCCGCTCGTCCGCCGCGGCCGGACCTTCGGCACGCTCGAGGTCGATTCGACCGAGGTGGGCGCCTTCGACGAGGCCGACGCGGCGCTGCTCGGCAGCATCGCGCAGGTGCTGAGCGGCGCGATCGAGCTCGCCGTCCTGCACGTCAGCGAGACCGAGGCGCTCGCGCGCGCCGAATCCCTCGCCAATCGTCTTCTGCGGTTGCAGGCGGTCACCGCGGTGCTCGCGGGCGCCTTGACCCCGGCGCAGATCGCCGAGGTGATCGTCGATCAGGGCATCTCGGCCGTCGGCGCCCTCGCCGGGTCGCTGTCCATTACCCGGGACGGCGGCCGCACGTTGGAGCTGGTGCGGGCCGTGGGCTATCCTGAAGGGTTCGCGGCCGAGTGGGCCCGCATCCCCACGGACGGACGGCCCGCGGCCGCGGAGGCCCTGCGCCGGGGCGCCGCGATTTTCTTCCCGAGCGCCGCGGAGATGGCGGCCGGCCTGCGCGAGCCGGCGGACGGTCCGTACGCCCTGCTGCCGTACCCGGGCGCGAGGGCGATTGTGCCGCTGCGGGGGCCGCAGGGCACGCTCGGCGTGCTCTCGTTCGCGTTTCCCGAGTCCCGCGTGTTCTCCGACGAGGATCGCGCGTTCATCGGCACGCTCGGCGATCAGTGCGCGCAGGCGATCGACCGGGCCGCCCGGTACGAGCGTGAGCACCACGTGGCCGAGACGCTGCAGCGGGCGCTGCTGCCAGCCTCGCTGCCCGAGCTTCCCGGTCTCACGCTGCGAGCGGCCTACCGGTCCGGCGGTCAGCTCGAGGTCGGAGGCGACTGGTACGACGCCTTCGTGCTGCCGGACGGCCGGGTGATCATCGGGATCGGCGACGTGGTCGGCCGCGGGCTCGACGCGGCCGTCGTGATGGGGCAGGTGCGCCAGTCCATCCGGGCGGTGGCGCTGGCGGGCGAGGGACCGGCCGGGATTCTCGAGCATGCGGGGGCGGTGCTGTCGCTTGCGCACGGCAGCGACGGTATGGCCACCGCCATTGTCGGCATCCTCGATCCGGCCACGATGGAATTCGTCTATACGGTCGCGGGGCACCCCGTGCCGTTGATCGCCCGGCCGGACGGCACCGTCGAACGCCTTGCGGGCGGGGGACCGCCGCTCGGGGCGCCGGCCGAAGTGCCGTACCGCGAAGTGACGACGACGCTGCCGGCCGGCGGCATGCTCGTGCTCTACACCGACGGACTGATCGAGTCCGCGCGCGATGCCGCGGTCGCGGACGCGGCGCTGCTCAAGGCCATCGCGGCCGAGGTCGAGCGGCCGTCCTTCGATCAGGCGGGGGCGATCCTCGCCAGGGCGGCCGCCTCGCAGCGCTTGGTCGACGATTTGGCGATCGTGACGCTGCACGTGGCGGCCGACGCCGCCGACCGGTTCGACGTGAGCCTGCCGGCGGAGCCCTCATCGCTCGCGCGGGTGCGGCCGGCGCTGCGGCGGCTCGCCGGGCACGCCGGCCTCGACGCGGATCTGACGGTGGCGCTGCTCGTCGCGTCGGGCGAGGCGATGGCCAACGCCGTCCTCCACGCCTACCCGGCCGGCCGCGGCGTGATCGACGTGCGCGCGCGCCGGGAGGCCGGCGGCATCCGGGTCGAGGTCGAGGACCACGGCCGCTGGCGCGAATCCCGGCGCGACCGGGGTCACGGCCTGTCGGTGATGCGCCGTCTCGCCGACGAATGCGAGATCGAGACCGGGTCCGGCGGGACGGTCGTGCGTCTTACCATCGCCGCGCCGGCGCGCGCGGGGGACACGGTTCCGGTGTAACAGGCTCCCCACGAGGGCCGGCCGCGCCCCGCAGCAGGGGCTCTCCGGCGCTCCGGCGAAAGCGCCTCGCGGTTCAACGCCGCGAACCGTCGAGACTCCCGCAGCGTCAGTATTATGGTGGTCCGCGGCGGGTCCCGCGGGCTCACGTGATGGCTTCCGGCGGGGTCCGCCGGCGGCACCAATTCTGCAGGGGGGGATGTGCATGCGACGCCTTGTCGCGGTAGCCGCCGCGGTCTTGCTCATCGGCACGCTGGCACCACAGCCCGGCCGGTCCGCGACCGCCTATACGCCACAACAGACCGTCGTCATCGCGATGGACATCTCGAGCGTCATCTCGCTCGATCCTCAGGTGTCCTACGAGTTCACCGAGCCCGACCACCTCGCCTATTCCACGCTCGTCGAGTTCGCCCAGGGCGATCTCACCCACCCGCGGCGCAGCGTCGCGTCGTCCTGGACGTCGAGCAAAGACGCGAAGACGTACACCTTCCATCTCCGGCCGGGCATCAAGTTTGCCAGCGGCAACGTGCTGACCGCGGCCGATGTCCTCTACACGTTCGAGCGGGCCGTGAACATCCCCAAGGACCCGGCGTCGTGGCTGATCACCCAGATGGGGATTGACGACAAGAACGTCGATCAGATCGTGAAGACGCCGGATCCGCAGACCGTCGTCGTCTCGCTGCCCGAGCCGTTCAGCCCGGGCGCGTTTCTGTCGATCATGGCGAACACCGTCGCCGGCATCGTCGACAGCAAGACGGTGCGCCAGCACGTCACCAACAACGACTGGGGCACCGGCTGGCTGATCGATCACTCGGCCGGCAGCGGTCCGTACCAGCTGGCGCGGTGGGAGCGCCTGGTGACGATCGAGCTCGTCGCGAACCCGAACTACAACCTCAGCCGGGCGCCGTCGATCAAGCGCATCGTGTGGCCGAACATCCAGGAAAACACGGTTCAGCGGAACATGCTGGAGCGCGGCGACGCGGACATCGCGACCGGCCTCTCCGCCGCGCAGCTCCAGGCGCTCAAGAGCGACAGCCGGTTCTACGTGGCCCAGATCCCCGACCTCGGCGAAGAGTACGTGGGTATGGACGTGAAGAATGTGCCCGCGTTCGGTAAGGCCCAGGTCCGGCAGGCGGTCAAGTACGCGATCGATTACGACGGCATCGTCCGGCAGCTGCTGAACGGCAACGGGCTCCCGCTGCAGAGCATCGTCCCGAAGGGGCTCTTCGGCTACGACCCGTCGCTGCCGTTCAAGCACGACCCGGCCAAGGCCAAGTCGCTTCTGGCGGAGGCCGGGTTCGGCAACGGCTTCTCGGCCACCCTGACCGCGCCGAGCGGCTCCGCCGCGGGCGGGATCTCGGCGGGCGACCTCGCGTCGAAGATCAAGAACGACCTGGCGGCCGTCGGGATCAACGTCACCATCCGCCAGGTGGCGTCCTCGGAGATGTACCAGACGTACCGCGGACAGAAGTCCGAGATGGTGCTCGCCAACTGGTACGTGGACTACCCGGACCCTGACGACTTCTCGAAGCCGTTCGGGGATTACAAGCAGAAGTCGCTCGCGTGGCGCCTGCAGTACTACAACGACCCGCTCAGCGCGCTGGTCAACCAGGCCGGCGGGCTCGAGAATACGCCGCAGCGCGGCGCCCTCTATAAGCGGATCAACGACGTCATGAACCAGGACGGGCCGTTCGCGCTTTTGTATCAGCCGATGATCTCGAACGCCGCGTCGAAGCGGATCCAGCATCTCGTCTTCGATCCGGTGAACTTCATCGACTTCTTCCAGCTGACGAAGCAGTAGCCGCGGGAGGGCGGGGGGATCGGATCTCCGGTCCCCCCGCCGCGACGCCATGACCCTGCTGCAGTACCTCGTCCGGCGCGCGGGGCTCGCCGCGCTCGTCGTCTTCGGCGTGACACTCATCACGTTCGTCCTCACGCACGTGGTGCCGGCCGATCCGGTCGTGGCGTACCTCGGCGACCACGCGCCGCCCGACCTGGTGGAGAAAGCCCGGCACGAGTTCGGGCTCGACCGCCCGCTGCCCGTGCAGTACGTGATTTATCTGCGGGACCTGGTCCACGGCAATCTCGGGATCTCGATCAAAGACAACCGTCCGGTCAGCCGTGACATCGAGCAGTACCTCCCGGCGACCGTGGAGCTCTCGACCGCGGCGCTGCTGGTGGCGATTGCCATCGGCGTCCCGGCCGGGATCGTGTCCGCCGTGTACAAAGACCGGTGGCCCGACCAAGCCGCGAGGATCTTCGCGCTGGCCGGGACCTCGCTGCCGATCTTCTATCTCGCGCTGCTGCTGCTCGGCGTCCTGTACGTGCGCCTCGGGGTGCTGCCGGGACCGGGCCAGCTCAACATCTATACCAGCCCGCCGCCGCACGTCACGGGCATGGTCGTCGTCGACGCGCTGCTCGCCGGCGACTGGTCGGCGCTGCGGGACGCCCTGTGGCACCTGGTGCTTCCGGCCGCGGTGCTGGGCTACTATCAGACCGGGCTTATCACCCGGATGACGCGCGGCAGCCTGCTCGAGGTCCTCCGTCAGGATTACGTCCGCACGGCGCGCGCGAAGGGGGTGTCGGAACGCCGGGTAGTGCTGGCGCACGCGCTGCGCAACGCGCTCCTGCCGACCGTCACGGTGGTGGGCCTGGCGTTCGGCGGCCTGCTGTCGGGCGCGGTGCTGACCGAAACCATTTTCGCGTGGCCGGGGATCGGCCGGTACGCCACAAACTCCGCGGTCAACGTCGACATCCCGGCCGTGCTCGGCGTCACCCTGATCATCGCCGTCATCTATTCCATCGCGAACCTCGCCGTCGATGTCCTCTACGCCTATCTCGATCCCCAGATCCGGTACTCGTAGCCCGGCCGGCGTCCGCTCGTCGGCGCAGCTCGTCTGGGCCGCGTTCCGGCGCAACCCGCTCACCCTCGTGGGCCTCGTCATCGTGGCCGGGTTCGTGGTCACGGCGGCGGTGGCGCCGATCCTCGCGATCCAAAACCCGCTTTCACAGGATTTGGCGCACCGGCTCGATCCCCCGAGCATCGGCCACCCGTTCGGCCTCGACTCGCTCGGCCGCGACGTGTTCAGCCGCGTGGTCTACGGCGCCCGCATCTCGGTCGTCTCCGGCGTCTCGGTGGTCTCCGCCGCGGTCGCGTTCGGTGTCGCGGCCGGGACCGCGGCGGGATGGCAAGGGGGATGGTGGGACGAGGTGTTGATGCGGGTGACGGACATGTTTCTCGCCTTTCCGTCGCTCGTGCTGGCGATGGCGATCTCGGCGATTCTCACCCCGAGCCTGACGAACGCGCTGATCGCGATCGCGATCGTCTCCTGGACGTCGTACGCGCGGCTGGCGCGGGCGCAGACCCTCGCGATCCGGCACCGCGACTTCATCGAGGCGGCCCGGGCCCAGGGCGCCCACGAACTCGCGATCGTCCTGCGGCACCTCATTCCGAACGCCGTCGCGCCGCTGCTGGTCCAGGCCACCCTCGAGATCGGCGGCATCATTCTCACGTCCGCGGGGCTCGCGTTCATCGGCTTCGGCGCGCAGCCGCCGACCCCGGAGTGGGGCGTGATGGTCTCGGAAGGCCGGTCCTTCTTGATGGATCAGTGGTGGGTCGCGACGTTCCCCGCGGTGGCGATCCTGCTGCTGGTGCTTGGGTTCAACCTGCTCGGCGACGGCGTCCGGGACGTGCTGGATCCGCGACTCCGCAAGATGGGGTGAACGACGCGGGGCCCGGTACGGCTTCTCTATCGCGCCTTGTTCATGGACGCCTGAGGAATCTCAAGTAAAAAGCGGCGAACACCAAGACAATGCCAATATTCACTGTCAGCCGTTCCCAGGATCGGTTTCTGAAGAACACGAGATCTACACCGACTATGACGGCTGCCATCGCCACCACGTACAGCACGACAGCCACCTGTCTACCCATTTCAGTTTAATAGAAGCTGTGCCGCGCGAGACGGAAGTCGACGAGCGTCTCGTTCGCCTTGGCCCCGGCATACACGGCCGCGAACGGCCAGAGGATGCCGCCGGAGAGGCCGATCAACAGCGCCAGGATGATCGCGTGCACCCAGAGGCCTTCGACGAGATACCACACCGGACACAGGGCGAAGGCCCACCAGTTCCAGCCCAGCTTCGGCGGCGTGCGGTACCGCCTCAGGTCCTGCTCGACGAACGGCGCCGGCGACGGGCCCACCCGGACAGGCGCGTAGGCGGGGCGCGACCGCGAGTACCAGATGAAGACCACCAGCAGACCGAAGAGCACGATCAGCAGAACGATCTTGGCCGTCAGGTCCATGAACGAGTATTTCGGCGGCCGGTGCCGAATTTCCCTATCAGTCGAGTCGTGATAATGGGGAGGAGCACATGGGCGAGTTTACAGGCCGCAAGGTGCTGGTCACCGGGGCCGGGTCGGGGATCGGCCGCGGGATCGCGGCGGCGTTCGTTCGTGAGGGGGCCCACGTTGCAGTCGTGGACATCGATCCCGAGCGCGTGGCGCAGACGGTGGACAGTTTGTCCGGCGGCCCCGGCAGGGCGGCCGGCGTGCCCGGCGATATCCGCGACGCGGAGCGCGTCGTGGCGGAGGCAGCGCGTCAGGCCGGTCCGATCGAGGTGCTCGTCAACGACGCGGCCGTGTATCCTAACTGTCCGGTCATTGAGATGACGGACGAGCAGTGGGACCAGGTGATCTCGGTCAACATGACGGGCACGTTCCGCATGTCGCGGGAAGTCGCGCGCCGCATGGTGGCCGGGAAAATCCAGGGGCACATCGTCAACATCGCGTCGGGCGCCTACAAATCGGCGCGTCGGGGCGCCTCCGCCTACTGCGCGAGCAAGGCCGGCATCGTGATGTTCACGAAAGTGCTGGCGCAGGAGCTCGCCGAGCACCGCATCCACGTCAACGTCGTCTCCCCGGGGCTGGTCGACGTCGGCCGGCGCAGCGACGTCAACCCGGGATACCGGCAGACGCTCCTGACCAACATTCCGTGGGGACGGATGGGCCTGCCGGAAGACATCGCCGCGGCGGTGCTGTTCATGTCGTCGCGGACCGCCGATTACGTCACGGGGACGGTGATCGACGTCGACGGCGGCTCGAGCGCGGGCCGCTTCTTCCTCCCGTACAGCCGAGGATAGCGGGGCCGCGTCGCGGGCGAGGGTAGGCGGTCTCCGTTGACAGCGTCCCTCCATTGTTCCTACAATCGGAGGGTCGTAGAGGGCCGTTTTGCCGGGCCGGCACGTCGTACGGGGAGGTACCCAAGCGGTCAAAGGGGGCTGACTGTAGATCAGCTGGCGGAATGCCTTCGGAGGTTCGAATCCTTCCCTCCCCACCATATTGCTCGTAACGTCGGTCGTTCTTCCATAAAACTATAGCCACCTTTTCGAAGGTCCGGCCGGGCCTAAAGAACATCCCTACGCCGCGTCTAGCACGTCGCTAAGTCGGGTATAGAGGTCTCTCGCCAGCGGGTTGCTGCAAGGGGGAGCCGTTGCACCAGGCGCGTGGCCGTGGAAATTAGACGGGACGACCGTCCGGCGGTCAAGTGTTTCACGTGTCCCCGCGAACGCCGCGGGGATGAAACCGGGTGGTATTTTGTCGACGTTCCCGACCCCGCGCGGGCGTACGGACCGCCGCGGATTTTTGTTTGCCCCCGCCACTACCGCCACTTCGCGGAACGGGAGCGTGGGCGCTGGACCGAGTTCGACGCGCCGGCGCTTGTGGAGGCGCCCGTGCCGGCCCCCGCGCCCGTCCTCGTCGCCGCCGCCCCGCAGGCGCCGGCGTGGGCCGCCGGCAGCCGGCCCCTCGATGTCGAAGCCGCGCCCGTGGACGCGGCCGTCGCCGCGCTCGGCCTCATCGACACCCTCATCTCCGACTCGTAAGCACCCGAAGGCCCGGCAAACAGCGAACCTCCCGCCGTCGATCTGCTAGAATGATTTTTGGCGCCGCCGGCCGACTTGGCGGCCGGCAACCATGTTATTCAAGCGGGAGTAGCTCAATGGTAGAGTGCCAGCCTTCCAAGCTGGCGATGCGGGTTCGATTCCCGTCTCCCGCTCCACCCCCACGGAGGTCGCCATGAACAAGGAAGGGCTCGTCGAGCATGTCGCCGCCGCCACCGGAGAGACCCGCAAACAGGTGTCGCAGGTTTTGGATGCGATCCTCGCCGGCATCACCGACGCCCTGCGGCGCGACGAGAAGGTGACGCTGGTCGGTTTCGGCACGTTCCAGGTGCGGGCGCGCGCGGCGCGCGAGGGCCGCAACCCCCGCACGGGGGAGAAAATCCAGATCCCGGCCCGCAAGGTCCCCGCGTTCACGGCCGGCAAGGACCTCAAGGCGGAGCTCGGCTAGCTCTGGCGGCCACACTCCTCGACGGCACCGCGCTCGCGCGCTCCCGGCGCGCCGCGCTCGCCGCGCGGGTGAGCGAATTCACCGAACGTCACGGCATTGCGCCGTGTCTCGCCGCGGTCCTCGCCGGCGACGATCCCGCGTCGCACGCGTACGTGGCCAGCAAGGCGAAGGCCTGCGGGCGCGTCGGCATCCGCTCCGAGACCTTTGCGCTGCCCGCGGACGTGCCGGCGGCGGAGTACTTCGACCTGATCGACACCCTCAACCGGCGGGCCGACGTCCACGGCATCCTCCCGCAGCTGCCGCTGCCGCCCCAGATCTCCGCCGACGCCGTCTTCGTGCGGCTCAACCCGGAGAAGGACGTCGACGGCCTCACCCCGGTCAACATGGGCCGCCTCGCGCTCGGACGGCCCGGCATCGTCCCGTGCACGCCGCTCGGCATCATGGCGCTGATTGAGTCCGCGGGGGTCTCGCCTGCGGGGCGCGAGGCCGCGGTCGTCGGCCGCAGCAACATCGTCGGCAAACCGGTCGCGCTCCTGCTGCTGGCCGGCCACGCCACCGTGACACTGTGCCACTCCCGCACCGCCGACCTCGCCGCGCACACACGGCGCGCGGATATCCTTGTGGCCGCGGCCGGCCATCCGCATCTCATCCGCGCCGAGATGGTCAAGCCCGGGGCCGTCGTCATCGACGTCGGCCTGACCCGCGTCGACGGGAGGATCGCCGGCGACGTCGATTTCGACGCGGTGCGCGAGGTCGCCGGCGCGATCACGCCGATGCCGGGCGGCACCGGCCCGATGACGATCGCGATGGTGCTCGAGAACACGCTCGCCGCGGCCCGCCGCCAGCTGGAGCACGACGGAGCGTGACGTACGCGCAGGCGCTCGAGTATCTCGACGGCCTGATCCACCCCTCCGACCAGCCGCGCCGGCCCTACCACGAAGTCAAACTGTCGCGCATGCGCGCGCTCCTCGACCGTCTCGGCGCGCCGGAGGCTGGGCTCCGCTGCGCGCTCATCGCCGGGACCAAAGGCAAGGGGTCCACCGCGGCGATGCTCGCCGGCATCCTGGACGCCGCGGGCCTGCGCACCGGGCTCACGGTGAAGCCGCATCTCGTCGACTACCGCGAGCGCATCCGGGTCGGCGGCCGGATGATCACGCGTCCGGAGGTCGTCCGGCTGGTGGAGGCGATCCGCCCGGCCGCCGACGCGGGCCGCGCCGATCCGTGGGGGCCGCCCACCTACGTCGAGGCGACCGTGGCGATGGCGCTGCTGGCGTTCCGGCGGGCCGCGGTGGATCTCGCGGTCATCGAAGTGGGCATCGGCGGCCGGCTCGACGCGACCAATACCACGGACCCGGCCGTGTCGGTGATCACGCCGGTCAGCTACGATCACACGGAACTGCTCGGCCATACCCTGACCGAGATCGCGCACGAGAAGGCGGGCATCATCCGAACCGGGCGGCTCGTCGTGTCCGCGCCGCAACTGCCAGAGGCGGAGGCGGTGATCGAGGATGCCGCGCGGTACCTGGGCGCCCCGCTGCTGCGGGTGGGGCGCGACATCGGGTACGAGGTGATCTCCTCGTCGCTCGACGGTGTGGCCGCGCGCATCCGCGGACGCCGCGGCGCCTACGACGTCGCGATCCCGCTGCTCGGACGCCACCAGGCCGTGAACGCGGCCGCCGCCGTCGCCGCGGCGGAAGAGCTCGCGCTCCCGGGGCTCGCCCCGGCGGCGGTGCGCGCCGGCCTCGCCGGCGTGCGGTGGCCCGCGCGGGTGGAGCTGGTGTCGCGGCGGCCGTACACGATCGTCGACGTCGGACACAATCCCGCGTCGATGGAAGCGCTGTGCGCCACGCTGCGGGAACTGCTCGGCGGCCGGCGCCTCGTCGTGGCCTTCGGCATGCTCGCGACCAAGGATTACCATGCCGTCACCGCGCTGCTCGCGCCCCTCGCTGCGGTGGTGGTGACGACGACGCCCGACAACCCGCACGCGCTCGCGGCGGCGGATCTCGCCGCGGAGGTGCGGCGGTACACGCCGCACGTCGAGGCCGTGGACGACCGGCGGGCCGCGGTGGCGCGCGCCAGGCGGCTGACCGGGCCCGACGATGTCCTGGTCGTCACGGGCTCGTTCTACTTCGTGGGCGAGGCGCGGGGCCGGCTTCTCCGAAGGAGCGCTTTCGAACCGGCCAGAACCTAAGCGGGGCCATGTGGGTCGATCTGCTCGTCGAGAACCTCCTCAAGCGTTCCCCCGGCCCCCATGTGATCAACGACGCCAAAACACCGTCCGGGCACGTCACGGTCGCGCACCTGCGGGGCGTGCTGATGCACGAGTGCATCTCGCGGGCGCTGCGCGATAAGGACGTCGAGACCACCTTCCTGTACGGGTTCGACGACTACGATCCGATGGACGACCTCCCGCCGTCGCTGCCGGATTACGCGCGGTATATGGGCATGCCGCTTGCCGAGATCCCGGCGCCGCCGGAAGGCGTAGACGGGGCGCCGGGGCGCCGGCCGGCCGCGGCCGCCCCCAACTACGCCCGGTATTTCGCCGACGAGTTCGAGGCGGTATTCACCCGGCTCGGCGCCCACCCGCGCATCTACCGGACGTCGGAGATGTACCGGGCCGGCGGCTTCGACCGGGGCATCCGGCTCGCCCTCGACCGGGTCGCGGAGATCCGCGAGATCTGGCGCGAGGTGACCTCGAGCAAGCGGATCGACGAGAATTGGTGGCCGGTGCAGGTGCTCTGCGAGCGCTGCGGCCGCATCGGCACGACGAACATCCTGGCCTGGGACGGCGACGAGGTCGAGTACGTCTGCGCGCCGGACAAGGTCACGTGGGCCCAGGGCTGCGGCCACCGCGGCCGCCGCTCGCCGTTCCGGGGCGGCGCGAAGCTGCTGTACCGGATGGAGTGGCCGGCGAAGTGGGACGCCCTCGGCGTGACCGTCGAGGGGGCGGGGAAGGACCACATGACGCGCGGCGGCACGCACGACGTCGCCGTCGCCCTGAGCGAGCGGATCTTCGGACGGCCCGCGCCGTACGCCTTCGCGTACGAGTTTCTGCTGTACGGCGGCAAGAAGATGAGCACGTCCAAGGCCGTCGGCGCCACCGCCAGGGAGATCCTCGAGGTGCTGCGTGAAGAGCTGGCGCGGTTCCTGATCGTGCGGCCGCACCCGCGCAAGCAGGTGGAGTTCGACCCGTACGGAGATACGATCCCGAACCTCTACGATGAATACGACCGCGCGGCGGCGGCGTACTTCGGGGAGATCGCCAACGAGGACCTCGCGCGGACCTTCTACTTCTCCCGCGTCGACGGGGAGCAGCCGCGCTGCTCCCGGCCGCGGTTTTCGAAGGTCGCGCAGCTGATGCAGATCCCGTCGGTCGACATCTTCGAGGCGATCGAGCGCGACAAGGGCGCGCCGCTCACGGACGCCGACCGCGCCGAGCTGGCCCGCCGCATCGAGGACGCCCGGCGCTGGCTCGCCGCCTACGCGCCGGACACGGCGAAGTTCGAGATCCGGCCGGCGCTGCCCGAAGGCGCCGCCACCTTGTCGGCCGCGCAGCGGCAGTACCTCGCGCGCATCGCGGACGCGCTGGCCGCGCGGCGGTGGACCGGGGAGGAGCTGCACACGCATCTGCACGCGCTGAAGGCGGAGCTCGGCCTCGGCCCGCGCGAGGCGTTCGGCGCGATCTACCAGGCGCTGCTCGGCAAGGACTCCGGCCCGCAGGCCGGCTGGCTGCTGGCCGCGCTCGACCCGCGGTTCGTCCAGGCGCGCCTTCGGGAGGCGGCCCGCGATGCCGCCTGAACCCCGCCCCGTCATCGTCGCCGCGCTCGCGCAGAAGCCCGGTACGGACGCCGACGCCGCGCCCGGCGGCGCGCACGCCGCCGCGATCGAGTCGGTGGATCCGCGCGTGCGTCTCGTCCGCGTCAGCGACCGCGCCCACTGGTTCGAGGAGGCGCCGGAGGCCGAGGTGATCATGGGCTTCCGGCCGCTGCGCGACGGCGCGACCCGCGCCAAGCACCTCCGCTGGGTGCACTCGTTGGGCGCCGGCGTGGAGAACCTGTGCCAGGACGTCGCCGGCACCGACATCCTCGTCACGAACACGCACACGCACGGCGACGTGCTCGCCGAACACATCATGGCACTCGTCCTCGCGCACACCCGCCGGCTGCCGGCGCTGCTCGCGCGGCAGGCCGAGGGCCGGTGGATGCGCGACGGCGCCGTCGGCGCCGTGATCCGCGGCAAGACGCTGGGCATTCTCGGGCTCGGGACGATCGGGACCGAGCTGGCCCGCCGCGCCGCGGCGTTCGGGATGCGCGTGTGGGGCGTCCGCCGGTCGGGGGCGGCCGTGCCGGGCGTCGACCGCGTCGTCGCGCCGGCGGCGCTGGACGACGTCCTCAAAGCGTCCGACGTGCTCGCGATCACGGTGCCGCTGACGCCCGAGACCCGCGGTCTCATCGGAGCGCGGGAGCTTGCGCTGCTGCCGCGCGGCGCCTTCGTCGTCAACGTGGGCCGCGGCGGCACCGTCGACGAGGCCGCGCTCGCCGCCGCGATCCAGTCCGGGCACCTCGCCGGCGCCGGGCTCGACGTGTTCGAGCAGGAGCCGCTGCCGGCGTCGAGCCCGCTGTGGCATCTGCCGGGCCTGATCATTACACCGCACGTCGCCGGCTCGTCGCCGGGGTTTCTCGAGAGGGCCGTGCCGTTCTTCTGCGAAAACCTCCGGCGCTATCTTGCCGGGGAACCGCTCCTGAACCGGGTGGACGTGACGCGGGGATACTGAACAGTAGGAGGGCGCCATGAAGCGCTATCAGACTGATCGTATCAGAAACGTCGCCGTGGCGGGCCACGGCGGCACCGGGAAGACCACCCTCGTCGAGGCGATGCTGTTCGCTGCGAAGGCGATCGACCGCATGGGCCGCGTCGAGGAGGGTACCACGGCGACGGACTTCGATCCCGAGGAAGCCCGCCGCCGCATCACGATCAGCGCGGCGATCGCGCCGCTCGAGTGGAAGGATCACAAAATCAACCTCATCGACGCGCCCGGCTACCCCGATTTTGTCGGCGAGGTCGCCGGCGCGATGCGCGGCGCCGAGAGCGTGCTCATCGCCGTCGACGCGGTCTCCGGGGTGGAGGTCCAGACCGAGAAGGCCTGGGCCCTCGCCGCGGGGGAGCAGCGCAGCCGCGCGTTCGTCGTCACCCGCATGGACCGTGAAAACGCCGCCTTCGCCCGCGTCCTGGACGCGGTGCAGACGACGTTCGGGAAAGGCGTCGTCGCGGTGCAGTGGCCGATCGGCGCGGAGGGCTCGTTCGCCGGCGTCGTCGACCTGCGGGAGATGCAGGCCCGCGGCGCCGCGGGTCCCATCCCGGCCGACAAGGTGCCCGCCGACGTGATGGACGCCGCGCGCTCGGCGCGCGAGCGGCTCGTCGAGGCGATCGCGGAGTCCGACGATTCCCTCACCGAGGTGTATCTGGAGAAGGGCGAGCTGACCGCCGAGCAGGTGACCTCGGGTCTCCACGCCGGGGTGCGGGCCGGCACGATCATCCCGGTGTTCTGCGTCGCGGCGTCGCACAACGGCCTCGGGGTCGCGCCGCTGCTCGACGCGCTCGTGAGCCTGCTGCCGTCCCCGGCCGAGCGCGGCCCGGTGGCGGCGCGAAGCGCCAAGGGCGAAGCGGTCAAGCTGCCGCCGGATCCCGCGGGCGTCCTCGCCGCGCAGGTCTGGAAGACGATGGCCGACCCGTACGTCGGCAAGCTGTCGTACCTGAAGGTCGTCAGCGGCACGCTCAAGTCCGATTCCCAGGTCTGGAACGCCGGCCACAACAAGCTGGAGCGCATCGGCCAGCTGTTCGTGCTCCGCGGCAAGCACCAGGAGCCGGTGCCCGAACTCCCGGCGGGCGACGTCGGCGCGGTCGCCAAACTCGCCGAGACCGCGACCGGCGACACGATGACCGACAAGGACAAGCCCGTCGTACTGCCGCCGATCGAGTTTCCAAAGCCGGCGATCGCGATGGCGATCGAGCCGAAGAGCAAGACGGACGAGGACAAGCTCGGCAGCGCGCTGTCGCGCCTGACCGAGGAAGACCACACGCTCCAGGTGCAGCGCGCGAGCGAGATGCACCAGACGCTGATCTCCGGCATGGGCGAGTCGCACCTCGAGATCGTGGCCGACCGCCTGCGCCGGAAGTTCAGCGTCGACGTCGTACTGTCGGTGCCGCGCGTGCCGTACCGTGAGACCGTGCGCGCCCACGCCCGCGTCCAGGGCAAGTACAAGAAACAGACCGGCGGCCGCGGGCAGTACGGCGACTGCTGGATCGAGATGGATCCGAAGCCGCGCGGCGGCGGCTACGAGTTCGTGGACAAGATCTTCGGCGGCGCCATTCCGCGCCAGTTCATCCCCGCGGTCGAGAAGGGCATGAAGGAAGCCATCAACGAGGGCGTCGTCGCCGGCTACAACGTCGTCGACGTCAAGATCACGCTGGTCGACGGCTCGTACCACGACGTGGACTCCTCGGAAATGGCGTTCAAGATCGCCGCGTCGATGGCGTTCAAGAAGGCGATGCAGGAGGCCAAGCCCGTCCTGCTGGAGCCGGTCGTGGACGTCGCGGTGCACGTCCCGGACGACCAGATGGGCGACATCATCGGCGACCTCAACAGCAAGCGCGGCCGGATTCAGGGGATGGAGCCGAACGGGGACGGCACGACGACCGTGCGCGGGCAGGTGCCGATGGCGGAGATGCTGCGGTACGCGTCGGACCTGCGCTCGCTGACCGGCGGCCGCGGCACCTTCGAGCAGACGTTCTCGCACTACGACGAGGTGCCGTCGCACATCGCCGACAAGGTGACCGCGGAGGCGCGGAAGCAGAAGGAGGCCGTCGAGGCGCACCACTAGCCGTGCGGCGGGTCCCCTTCGGACTGCTGGTTGTCGCGGTGGCGGCGGGGCTGCTGCCCGCCGCCCCGGCGTTCTCCGCGCCGCCGGTGACGCTCGAATTTTGGACGATCTCCCTCAAGCCGGACCTCACGGCGCACATCGAAGACGTCGTGCGCCGCTACGAGCGGGCCCGCGCCGGCATCCGGATCAAATGGATCGACGTCGACTACCAGGTCCTCGACCAGAAGCTCTTGTCCGCGATCGCCGGCGGCGTCGGCCCGGACGTCGTCAACCTGAACACCGAGCTCACCGTCCGCATGGCGCAGGAGCACGCGCTCGTGGACATGGATGCGGCGGTGCCGCCGGATCTCCGCGCCCGCTACTTCCCAAACATCTGGGCGTCGCTGCGGGTGGGCGGCCGCGCCTACGGCATCCCGTGGTACGTCGAGCCGGATGTGCTCGCCTACAACCGCGGCCTGTTCCAGCGGGCCGGGCTCGATCCGCGGCATCCGCCGGCCACCACGAACGACTACATTCAGGACGCGGTCCTGATCAAGCAGAAAACGGGCGTGTACGGGTTCATGCCGAACGTCGACAAGATCCGGATGCTGACGCTCTTCCAGGAGGAAGGGCTGCCGGTGCTGACCCCGGACCGGCGCCGCGCGGTGTTCGACAGCCCGGCGCACGTCGCGCTGTTGGCCCGCTACGTCGACCTCTTCAAGCACGACCTGTTTCCGGCCGACACGCTGCGGAGGGGCTATCTCGGCGCGACGGAGCGCTACTCGTCGGGGCAGCTCGGCATGCTGGTCGTCGGCCCGGAGTTCATCCAGCGCGTGCACAGCGACGGCCCGGACGCCTACCGCGAGACGCTGGTCGCGCCGATGCCGCTCGGGCACGGGCACGTCGTGGACCTGCCGACGATGGACGTCGCGGTGCCGGTCCAGACCCGCCGCCGGACCGAGGCCGTGGACTTCGCGCTCTTCGTCACGAACGACGAGAACCAACTCGCGTTCTCGCACGTGGTCGTCGCGTTTCCGTCCACGCGGCGGGCCGCGGCGGACCCGTACTTCACCCGCCCGGGCGCCAGCCCGGAGGACCGCGCCCGGGCGATCGCCGCGCGCGAACTGAGCATCGCCCGCGACCTGACCGTGGTCACCCCGCACAGCGACGAGCTCTTCCGCGTGTTTCAGGAAGCCGTGGAGAGCGCGTTCTTCGGCCGCATGACGCCCCAGCAGGCGCTCACGTGGGCGGCCCGGGAGTGGGACCGCCGGCTCTGAGCGGTATCGCCGCCGGTTAGTGGCCCGTAGGGTAGAGCAGGTACTTCTCGCGGGTCTGCATGAAGCGCGCCAGCGCCGGCTGCCAGCTGTCTTCGATCTGGGCGGGGGAGCGGCCGGCGATGAACGCGCGCCGCACCTCGTCCGTGCCCATGTCGATGTCGAAGACGTATTGGTCGCCCCACTTGCCGCCCCAGCGGAACTGGTTCGGATAGAGCTGCCGGAACGCGTCGATGATGTCGAGCGTGAGCCGCACGGGCCGGTACGCCGCGCGGTCGGTGACGCGGATCTCCACCCCGGCGTACTGCGGGCCGCCCGAGTCGGTCCACGGCTCGCCGCTCCAGTAGACTTCGCGGAAGGCCACCCCGGCCGGGTGGCGCGCCTCCAGCGCGGCGCGCAGCCGCCACGGCTGCACGAACGTCTGCCCGACGAACTCAAACGGCTTCGTCGTCAGCACGCCGACGGAGAGGTTCGTGTCGCCGATCGGGCCCATCGCCGGATAGAGCACCGCGGTCCCGAAGTGCGGAATGCCCGGCGAGGTCATCACCCACGGAAGGCCCGTTTGGTCGAACCACATCGAGCGGTTCCAGCCTTCCATTTTGACGACCATCAACCGCGCGTTCACGTGCGACTCGGCGTTGATGTACTGCGCCAGCTCGCCGACCGTCATCCCGTGCACGATCGGGATCGGGTACATCCCGATGAACGACGACCACCGTGGGTCGAGCACGGGGCCCTCGACGAGGTCGCCCCCGAGGGGATCCGGCCGGTCCAGCACGACGAAGAGCAGGTTGTTCTCCGCCGCCGCCTGCATCGCCAGCGCCATCGTGGAGACGTAGGTGTAGAATCGCGCTCCGACATCCTGGATGTCGAAGACGAGCACGTCGAGGCCGCGCAGCATCGCCGCGCTGGGTTTGCGGTTGCCGCCGTAGAGGCTGTAGACGGGCAGGCCCGTCTTCGGATCGGTGGCGTTGGCCACGGCCGCCCCGGCGCCGCCGCTTCCGCGGATGCCGTGCTCCGGCCCGAACAGCGCGACGAGATGGATGTCCCGGCGGGCGGCGAGCAGGTCCGCGCCGCTGCGGAGGTCCGGTGTGATGCCGGTCGGGTTGGTGATGAGGCCGATCCGCTTGCCGCGCAGCGCCTCCGGCATGTCCTGGAGGATGACGTCGAGGCCCGTCCGCACCCGGCTTATCGGCGCGGCGGGGGCGTCCTGGGCGCGGCCGATCGGGGGGAGGACGAGGGCTGGGACGAGCACGATGAGAAGCAGGCGGACCCAGTATCGTGCGTGCGCTGCTTTGGTCATCCTTCGGCTCCGTCAGGTGGGGTGCGGCCGGCGAGAGTTCGCCCGACCTCGCGCTCACATTCGCCGGACCGCCCGGAAAGCCTTGTTGTGTACGGTTTTTCCCCGTATGCCCGGCCGGGCGCGGGCGATCCTCGCGCCTTGACGCTGGGGGGGCCGATGCCATACGATTTGGGGTGCCGGACCGGGCGCGTAGCTCAGGGGTAGAGCGCTTCCTTGACACGGAAGAGGTCCGAGGTTCAAGTCCTCGCGCGCCCACCAAGTAAATCAAGCCCTAGCGAGCACCTGACCTCTTCCCTGCATCCCCTCTGTGTCAATTCTGTCGCATTTCGTGCCGAAGACCAGCGCGCCCAACTTGGCCGCCTCGTTCTGATACTCGCTCGGCATGAGGTGCGCGTACACGTCGAGCGTCACCCTGGCGGAGCTGTGTCCGAGCATGGCCTGGGCGTACTTCACGTTCGCGCCGTTCGCGAACAGGAGCGAGGCGTACGTGTGGCGGAGGTCGTGGAAGCGGATGCGGGGCAGCTTGGCCTTCCGGAGGACTGCGGCGAACTCGCGCTTGACCAGGTTGTCTGGATCGAGCGGCTTCCCGTTGTTCTGGCAGAAAACCAGACCGCCGGCGAACCGTGAGGGGAGTTCCTTGAGGGCTGCGGAGACTTCAGGCGGCATGTCCACGCGCCGACTCTTCCGGCTCTTCGGCTGCGCGGCGACGAGCTTGTATGCTTCTCCGTCCTTGATGCGATTGAGAGACCGCCGGACGATGATCTTGCTCGCGCCGAAGTCTATGTCGTCCCACGCGAGCGCCAGCAGCTCCCCGCGGCGGAGCCCGGTGAGGACCGCGGTCAGGAGCAGGGGATAGAGTGTCACCGGGGCCGCCTCCAACATCTGCCCCACCTGCTCGACGGAGAGGGTGTTCATGTCCTCTTCCTGGTTGCGCCCGAGCGGGACCTTCGCCACCCCCTGCGCGGGATTCCGCGCGATGTATCCCCACTGGACGGCTTTGTTCAGCGCGGCGTTCAGGACTTGGAGATAGCGATTGATCGAGGCGGGCGACAGTCCGTGCTCCTTGACCTCTGGCACGTCCTTCTCGCCGGCCGCCTTTCGGCGTTCGGCGTCTTCCCGCGCGTGCGCGATGCGCTTGGCCTCCTCGTCCTCGTTGGCCCGCCATTCGTCTATGTCCCGCTGTGTGAGAGATCCGAGCCGGATGCTGCCAAACGCCGGTGTTAAATGAACCCGGAGGGCCGTCTCGTAGGTCGCGTACGTCGTGGGTCCGAGATCGGCTTTGTGTCGGCGCAGCCATTCGTCTGCGTACTGCGCGAACGTCAGCTTGGTCTCGGTGGGGATGTGATGGCGGCCGGCTACCATGTCGGCGACACGCATCGCGAGGACGGCCTCGGCTTGCTTGCGGTCAGGGCCGACGGCCCGGACGATGCGCCTCCCCGTGTTCTTGTCCGTGTATGCGAAGTACCAGACCTTGCCGCGCTGTAGAACCTTGCCGTACGAGCCTCTGCGCTTCCGAACGGTGCCGATGATCGTTCACCTCCTCTCGTGAGGATCAAGCGAAACCCTGTCCGGCGTTCTCGTCTCACCCCCTCTCGGGTAGGGGTTGGGCGCGAGGAATGAGCCCCGCGCCCCGACTTCACCTATGCTCTGCCCAAAGTTCCTACTTCGCGCGACTGGCGCGGTGGCCGCGGATTGCTTCCCGTCCCCCTGGACTGACAAACTCATACGCATTCCCCCTTTACGTAATAATTTGCCATCATTATACGTATAGGGTCTATACGAATGTCAAGAGGGTACCAGCACCCCCCTCACGTATTGACTGGCGGCTTCCTTAGTCTCTATACTCGGGCCATGCGTCGACTACCGAAGGCCATAAGAGCGGCTTTTGCCAAGTTCGGCAAGATCGGCGGCAAAAAGGGTGGCCCCAAGGGCGGCAAAGCGCGGGCGGCCCGACTGACACCCGAAGAGCGTAGCGAGGCCGCGCGACGGGCGGTTAGGGCGCGGTGGGCGAAGGACAAGGCCGCCCGGAAGCGCAAGCCGTGAGCGCGAAGGAGACCGGGAAAATGTCCGATCGGCGGGCCCTTGGTCTGGAACGAATTCCTCCGGGCAAACTCAGGAGAAGCCTTGAGGACAGCCTCCAGCCCGGCGAAGTGGTTGAGGCTAGCGTTGTTGCGCCCCCAGGACAAGCCGTAATCATCACAGACCGGCGCGCCCTAATCATCAAAGCGGGGACTCTTAGCGGCGCTGGGTTGGTCGCAGCGCGTACTAACTCGTTTCCGTTTTCGCAGATTACATCAGTCGATCTTCGCGTGGCCCTGCTCGGCGGACACCTCAAGATCGGCGTTGCGGGTACGTTAGAAAAGGGCGACTTTATCGCAAAGCCTTGGCACGGCCCGATGCAAGCGGAAAACGAACTATCATTTGGTCCCCACCTCAAAGAGCAGATGAAACGGATAACTGCGCTCATCCGAGAAAAGGTGCACCAAGCAACACAGGGACCGGCTCCGCAAACTGCCCCTTATACGCTCTCGGAACAACTGGTCGAACTCGCAGGTCTCAGGCGCGACGGCGCTCTTACCGAGGAAGAGTTCACACAGGCCAAGGCTCGACTCTTGCAAGGGTAGAAGCAAATTTTTCTCGCCCTAACTGATCCTGATCCGCCCGTCCAAGCCTTTGACCCCCGGCGGCAGTTCCGGCACTCCGAACCCGTAACCCCAACCTCCACCGCCGGACACAAGCGACTGTAGCCCTCGCATTGCCTTTTCGGACAACCCCGGATTTTCCGTGGCCGCATGCCGCGCGGCGAGCGCGACGGCGATCGCGTGGTCATCGTGGCGGCCGGTCTTATGATCGACGCGCCAACCGGCCGCGGTATTCGTGACTTCAAGCGTGAGCAATTCTTTCCGCAGATCGGCATGCGGGAAACAATGCAGATGCCGATCCTTCACGAGCTGGAAGAGCGCGCCGAAGAGCCGCCGGCGTGAGTCGCCAGTGAACGGAAACTCGGTGACGCGGACGCTCTGACCGCGCAGCCGTTGCGCGAGAAGAACGGCTTGGTACGGGTCAAGCACGACTTCGGCCCTGAAGACGCGGGCAAGCGCCCTGACCGTCTCCTCCACTTCCGGCAGATCGACGGGTTCGGCCTTCGTGCCGCTCCACGTTCTGAGGGCATCCACGGTGACGTGTCCGGTCTTCCGGTCACGGTGAACGACGGCCGCGACGGAGCGGTCTTTCGTCAGACCGAGGTCGAGGCCGATGACATGCCGCGCATCCCCGACTCGCTGCGCTTGCGGCTTCAGGTTGCGGTCAAAGATCGGATCAACGTCTGCGACGGTGAGGAACGCACCGGCCCCTTCGACCCAGCGGCCCTCGTGAAGCCGCGCATAGACGTGCGGCGGCAGGCTCCTCCGCTGCGCCGCGAGTTCTGCCGGGTCAATCCACGACGCTTCCTGGCCCGCCGATTTGAAGTACCAGTCGCGCTCACTCTCCGCAAGGGACCGGATGCGCCACGCGAGCGAGGTGCGGTCCCAACCGGCCATAGAGATAACAAGCATCCGAGCCTTTCGCTTCGGCACCGCGGACCATAGCGCGTTCCACAGTTCCTCGCCGGCTCGCTCCGGCCATTCGGCCAGCTCATCGCAACAGATCCATGTCGGCATGAGACCGTAAGCGCTCGGCGCATCGGCGCTGAGGATGGTCAGCGTCGTGTCCTGTTCCGGCACGGTGATTTTGTACCGCTCGATTTCCGCGTGATCGGCGAGCATCGGCGTGCGACGAATCCAGCCAGAGGCGGCTTCGTGTAGAATGCCCGCTTGGTCACGATCGACGGCCGCGGCAAAGAGCCGGCCGCCTTTCGGTCCAAGGAACAGCTCGCAGACCGCCTCGGCTGCAATGTCGCTCGTCTTCGAGTGGCCCCGCGGCCGTTCGAGGTACGCATGCCGGTGTTTGCCGTTGTCGAGCTCGCCGAAGTCGCGCCGCTGGAAGGGCGCGAGAACATCCCCGAACAGGTGGCCGTCCGGCATGACGAGCTGCGCGCGGAGTTCAGCGAGGAGATTCGGTTCTTTGGGTTTCCGCCGACCGATCATCGGCTGCGGCGGAGCGCCGCGTCGAACGTCGCGTTGATCGCCGCCGGGTCGCCCGACTTGACCGCGGATTCCATGCTGAGTGGCAGGTCGTTCGAGGGGTTGACGTTCGCGATCGACGGAGAGCCGGCGTCCGGCCTCAGAAACGGGAAGTCGGTCAGCAACTTGTCGGTCTGAACCTTCCCGTCATCACCGATCAGGTTGTTTTGCTCGGCCATCATCAGCGCAGCGGTCACCCGCGCATCGTCTTTGAAAATCGGGTACAGCGAGGCGCGCCGCTCGGCCCGCGTGGCGGTCGCTCTGGCGTCGGCAAGGTCTTTCTCGATCACCGACACGCGCTCGCCGACTTTCTTGGCCTCCACGAGCTCCGCTTCCAGCGCCTCGACCCGCTCCTCCGCGGTCTTCGCGCCGGTCTTCGTGCGGTAGTTGGCCGCCTCGCGGCGGGCCTCGGCGAGTTCCTTCTCCAGCACGGAGAGCCGTGCGCCGGCCGCCTTGCCGTCCTCGGCCGCTTTCTTCGCCTCTTCGAGCGCCTGATTTGCCGCAGCGAGTTGCGTCTTCAGTTCCGCGGACGTTGGTTCCTGACCATGCGTCATGTTCTGTGTTCCTCCGGGCTCCTGGCCCAAGCTGAGATAGCGGAATCCTGGAAACGCGCCCAGGACGATCCACGAGACGAACTGACTGATCTTTGAAAAAGCGCCTCCACGGGCCACGATTAGCCGCCCAAGCGGGAAGATACCGGACCCCCGAGTTCGCTGCCCGCTGGCCCTTGATTAGCAATGGTCGCAGAGGCCAATTTTTCCACGCCAGGACTCCCTTTCTGGCGTTCCCGGTAGCGTCGGGAGTACGCGCGCTTTGACTGCCGTTCGCTGAGGGCAGCATGCGCGCGGCAATACTTGGCCGCCGGGCCTACGCCGGCGGTGCGCTTCCCGCACCCCGGCCACTGGCACCGATGCCCCTGCACGGTTTCGCCGAAATGGAGATGGCGACTGTAGGCGTCGCTGAGATCGGGGAACAGCGGTAAGACGAGTCGTTCCAGGGCCGGGCAGCGCCCGGCCGGAGCCGTGAACGCAGCGCACGTCCCCTCGAAGTGCTCCGCGCAGCACGGCTCCAGACAAACGCTCTTCTGGCCGTTCAGTCCTTCGTGGTAACCGGCAACCTCTGTGCGGATCATCCGCCGAACCAATCGGAGAAGTTTGGCGTCCCGGATCTCGCTTATCGACGTGCCCCCGCGTCGTGCCGGCCCGTTGACATGGCTCCGTATGCGCCGAGATCGCGCTTGGCAAAGTCCACGGCGGCAGCGAGGTACTGCTGAACCTTGGGCAGTACGTCCTGGGCGACTTCCAGGCGGCCGACCTTTTCCGGGTCGACGCCGGGCAGCAGCTTCAGCACGTCCGGTTTCATCGCGTCATACTCTGCGCGATCAAGGTCGTCGCCGCGGGCGTCGATATACATGCCGCCCCAATCGCCGAGGGCCACGTACACGACCGGGAGCTGGCCGTTCTTGAGCGCGGTCCGCGCAATCTCGACCATCGTACGGCCGAGCATGCCCTTCTTCGGCGAACCGATGAAGGTCAAAAGGTCGTCCTTCGCCTCGTTGAACGTGTCGGGCTTGGGCATCTCGGGGTACGCGGCTTTCTTCAGGCCGGCGATGTACTTGTCGGACTCTTCCTGAACCCAACCCAGGCGCTTGCTCGCCTCGGCAAACGTCTCGTCCAACAGCGCCTTGGTCTGCGCGTCGTACCAGTCGCTCTTCCGACTCGTGTCAGTGTAGATCGCTTCGTACTTGGTAAAGTAGGCGTTCAGCGGCTCGAAGACTTGCTCGACGCGCCGCTTGATGCTCGTCGCGGCGGCGCTGGTATCGGTGATCGCTGCCAGAAGGCCCTGTACGTGATTGCCAATCGTCTCGGTCGTTGTCAGTTGCACGGTGTCTCATCTCCCGTTCGAATGAAAATGTCAGGGCCGAGGATCGCTCCCCGGCCCCGTCGTGCTGCCTCGCAGTTTGCGGTGCGGCTGTTTACTGCCTTACGTGCTCACGGTCGCCCCCCAGCGAGACGCTGTCTGCCCCAGGAGCCCCGCTGCGCTCCGCGGTAGGGGCTTCGGTATCGTCCGGTTCCTGCGCCGCGTCCTGCGCCTTGTCGCGGAGCTGCTGCGCCAGGTGCGCGCCAACGTCCAGGACCTTCTTCGCTTGGCGCTCAAGCCCGAGCGTTTCGAGATGCCGACGCATCGCGTTCGCCCAGGCGAGATAAGAGACGCCGAGACCGCCCACCAGCTTGCCGGACTTCGTAATGATCCCTGCGGCGAGGGACGATTCGGCGATGACGCCACACACGAGCGCCATGAGCGCCGCCTGGTCAACGAGAAGCCGCTGCTGCATGGAGAGGCCGTCGTACGTCCCGGCCCCGAGATCCTTGGCCAGGCTGTCCCGCATCCGGCGAATCGCCCAGGCCGCGCGGGTGCGCCCGTCGAGCCGCCCTTCAGACACCCGCCGGAGCAGGGCGTACCCGCCATGCTTTGAGCGCTTTCGCGTTCGTTTCATTCCGTCTTTCCACGTCCTTCCTGTGACAAGAATGCGACAGCCGGGGTGCGTGACCGCGCGAAAACCCTTGAAAAATTGGCGCGCGGGGCTACTTGACCGCTTCCTTCGTACGGAAGCGCCGGGACTTTTTGGGCCGCAACCCACTTGTCGAGCTCCGCCCGGTCGAACCGGACGAGTGCCCCGAGCTTTACGAACGGGATGCGCCGCCGGCACGTCTGCGCGTAGACCCATGAGGGCCGCACGCCCAGCAGTGCCGCGGCTTCAGCGACGGTGAGGAGGTTCGCCTCGGCGCTCATGGCGCAGCCTCGCCGGAAGCATCCGAGGCAGGGGCGCGGGCGGCCGGCGCGTGAGGGGCGCGGGCGGCCGGCGCGTGATGATCCGTCACCGTCCTGCTGGCAGGACATAAGCAGTTAGTACTGTCTTGGGGGTAGGATTTTGTTCTTGAGGCTTGAGAAGTGATTGAAGAGTCAATCCCGCGCAGCCGCACAACTCTCGTCCGCCGTCCCTGCGGATCTCGTCCCCACGTCGCTTCGATCAGGCCGGCCTGTTGGAGCCGCTCGACGCCGACCGAAACGCCATCCCTGGATACCCCAGCATACTGACTCACCATGCGCGTCGGCGCGAAGAGTAGGGGTTGTGACAAGCCCAACTCGCCCCATAGCGCGACCAGGGCGATGTAGACCGATCGCTCCGGGTGTCCGAGGCCGAGTGACATGGAGCGCAGGATCGCATCGCGCTCCGGAGACCGGCTGCGTTCTCTGGTGCGGAGGACGCCCTCAATCACGCCGACTGCCTCCTTATGGTCGAGCGGTGGAGTACACTGGGCCGCCCAGGTGAACGCCCGCTCGCGTAGTGTCTTCTCCGGCATGCCTTGCGTGATCCAGCGACCGACAAGCGCCGCGAGGGTAACGTTCCGGGTGCCTTCGGGTGCGCCCAGTTGCTCTGCGGCCATCAGTGTCGCGCCAGTCATCCGGGCCGGCGTGAGGTGTGCGCGCCATTCCTCCGGCAACGGAACCGCCGCCGCGAATCCCGAGGCCGTCAACCACTCCCGGCCGGTGCTGGTCGGGACGACGACGTATCGACCCGCAGCCAGCACATCAAGACGATCTCGGAGCCCGATGATCGAGGCGACGGGTTTGTCGAGCCGGTAGAGCCGGTGCCATCCGCGGGGGCTCCTCCATGTGGTCGTCGGGGGAACGGGCAACCGGAGATCCCGGAGCGCCTGCTCGCCGGCCTGTCCGTCTGTCTCGATGTCAGCGAACCGAGAACCGAGAATGACGCCTACGTCTGCGATCGGATGGAGTGCGACGAGTCGATCAACTTCAGCTTCGGTCTGCCGTCGAGCCTGCCACATGCCCCACTGAACGCCCTTCGGCGGGCGTTTCTCACCGAGCACGATCGGTATGACGTTGACGCCGGCCCCGTGGTAGATAGGAGCCAGCGCCGCGAACGTATCACTGTCCATTTGCCTCCAAAAACAGAAGAGGCCGTACCGGGCGGCCTCTGTATTTTTTGGCCTGCGGTGCTTTACGGTTTCGGTGGGGACAGCGACGGGTTCACCGGGATTCCTCCCTTTGGGCCGCGCTGAGGCGCGTGCGGCGGGCACGAGCAAATCGCTCAACTTCGGATTTGAGAAGCAGCCGCTCCCGCAAGGCCCCTCGTATGTGGGGCAGCCGGCCACGATCGCACAGCCTTCGAATGTATCCTGGACCGACCCCAATAGCGCGAGCGGCCTGCATCGGGGTCAGCAGCGTCTCGGGAAGCACAACAGCCACGGTTCGTCCTCCTTCTGTGGGATGGAGTGTTGGGACAATCCCGCCCTACTTAATAATGCGAGATTAAGGGAGAAACCTTACAGTCATATGCACACATTCCAAAGGGCGCGACCGGGTTTATAGCCAATTATATGAGCCGGGGGGAAGGGTAGTGGCAACCCCGAGGCCCCCGGCCCTGCCGGTGGAAATTTATTGAGTCACGTACGCGCGAAAGCTTCCGCTATGTCCGATGGCATGTACGCTCACGACCCGGTCTGCTCCGTCAGTTACTTCCCAGGCGATCCCGACCACCCTATGGTCGTTGTTCAGGGAGACGACCCCCATGCCGAATTTGCAACGCTCCTGCTCTGGACTGATTCGAGTGACATTCGCACACTTGCAGAGAGGCACGAGCCGCGGAAAGGAAATTCCAACGCCTGGTGGCCGGTGCGATGGAAATTCGACGCGGCCAGAAGAAGGACGGCTGCGGGGGCTCTGCATGAGTACGTTACAGATGCTTTTGTAGCCGGCCAGCACCCGACACGCCCCGACCTCTTGGCTGCCGCCATCTTCACGGCTTTGAGCCGCCTGAAGGAAGAGCAGCGCGTCAGATTTGACCGCAACTACCTCTACTTGAATTCGGGCAGCAACGCGATCGTCCCGAAAACCGTGTTCTTACAAGACTGGATTACCCACGGCAAGAATGGCTCGCGCGAACGGGGACTTGTCAGCCTTCGCCGATGGCTAAAAAAAGAATCCAAAGATGCGATGACCGCAATGCTGCTTGGCGATGAACCCTATCCGCTGACTGCAAGGGCACCCTTAAAACTCAGCAAACACGAAAAGCGCAACGGCCGCGAGTTTCGAAATACCCGAACGTTTGTAATCGAGAATGGCTGCATCATCAATCAAGAAACTGGTCATACCGTCCTGTTTGAGAACGCGCAGCAGTTCGAGGATCTCAAGGATAAGGAATGGGAACGGCGGATCCGGCCGCGCGTCACGTCATCGGGATTCGATGAGCAATGGAACGACGATCCGGCCGAGGCAACATGGGGGGTAGAGGGCGACGGCTCCTTAGAACACGAACAGGGACCGGCCGAAAGAAGCGCACGCGGATCTGACAGCTTTATGCCCGGCGCTCCGCGGGGTATCCCCGCGGCCTGGAATGTAATGGGCGGACACCAGGAACAGGAAAGCCCCGCGTACGTCACCGCGGCACTCCACGGGTTCATCGGGTCGCTTACGGAAACGAGAAAAACGGTGTTGCGGGCGTACTGGCGGCGCTTGAAAGCGAACCCCGACATCAAGAAAGTCACGGCTGCCGAATTAGCGCAGGATCTCGGTTTGGAGATAGGCCATATCGACGTGGAGATGAGCCGGATTCGGAAAGAGGCACGGAAGTCTCCGGCGCTTGTGGGGGCGTTTAGGCAACGGCCATCCGCAGACACGTTTAACAACGTACCAAGAAGACGTTCTCGGGCGACCAGACAGATCGGGGCGGACATGGTAATGGCTCCGGTGCCGAGTGCCAGCACACTTGCGGACAAATACCGTGCGTACAAGACTAAACGCTGGCGGGCTGTTCAAGCGAACATACCGAGTCACTCTTCGCTGCTGGAGCGTGTAGACGGCGACTGGCGAAACAAGTTCCGCGGGTTTCCGGAGGACGATGGATACTACCTCGGCAAGAACGGATTCTTACGAGGTTCGTGCGCGCCGTCCCCGGCATCGCAGGAGCCTGAGAGCATCAAGCCCGTCAAGAATCCGGCCGGCGAGATCGTATTCAACGCTTGGAAAGTTAAGGAGCAGATCTATCTGAGGGACCTCGACGGCATCGTCTATCATCTCATGAAAGCGCCCGGCCACAAGAGAGGTAGTGCGACAAAGGGGGGCGAGCGCTGGTACCATCGGCTCATAAGCGGAGCTCTTGAGTACGACGACATACTTCGCCGCAGAAAACTCCTGGCACCCGTCGAGCAGTACGACGAAGACGATGACGGAGACGAAGAAGGCGAGGCGTCATGACGCCGCGGTGCCCGAGCTGCGGGGCGGCCGACGGTCCCAGGATACCTCCGAAAAGAAGTCCTGTCATCGTCAAATGGTTCCCCCGTTCAGGACCCGAACCGTAATGAAAACCGGATTGCGGCTTTCGGCAGAGGAATCGTCCGGGGACGCTTGGCGGGGAAGGAGGAACGAACGATGACCTCCCAAGGGCGGCCGGGAGACGCTGGCCCCGCGCCCCAGACCGGGCCGAGAACGTTGCCCGCTGCCGTCTACCTTGACACGAATCCGATCGACAAGATCCCTGTGAGCCTGACGAATTCCGCGTTCAACGCGCTTACGGAATTGTGTGCACAAGCCCGCATCCCAATCTACATTCCCGAAATCTGCGTCGCCGAATTTGCCGAACATAAGAGAAAGGCCTTACCGACGGCCTGCAACCAAGTGCGGCGAGCGCTACGGCAGTTGCATGACGCGATTAGCATTGTTGAAGACAACTGCGGCGCATCACCGCCAGTTCCGGAGCTCCCCGACGAAATTGCGCTCGCCCCGGACGCCATGGCGGCAAGTGTAGACGCCAGAATCCGTGAGTCGCTCGGCAAGAGTGGAATCGAAATCATACCGAGCGTCGTCGTGTCTCAGGAACGACTTGTTGACATGGCGGTGAAGAAAATCCGTCCTTTTGAGGAGAAAGGAGAGAAGGGGTTTAAGGATACACTCATGCTCTATGCTATGGTAGAACATGCGCGGACGCGCCGAGGACTTACTATACTTCTGGTTTCGGCCGACGATGTCTTTGACCATGAAGACGTTCAGGCATTCGTCCGCGAACGCGATGTTGAGTTGCTACGGCAAGACTCCCTTGCCAGCGCCCGGCAGTACATTGAAAGCGCCCGGTCCGGCCTGCGCGACGAATTGCTTGAAATAATCGCAGAGAACCAGCGGCAGTTCCTTCTCGGCGAAAAGACGACGATTTTGGATTTTATTCGCGGGCACATGCCCGTGGATACGTCGTTTTATACCGCCGACGTCATAGGCCAGGTGCGCGGTGTCGAGCGAATTGAAGTCGTCGATGTGCGTGTCGAGCGGCCAGGCTTGCTGCTGCCATTAACACAAGCCGAAGGCCGAATTGAGATATCATTCAAGGCCATTCTGGACCTGACCGTCAGTGTGGTCGAGTATACTACCTCGAATCCGCGGCAACTTCCGTTGCAGGAAGGACCTCTGCCCGACCCAGCACTAGAGATGTTCGCTGCGTCATTGACGCCCTCGGCTCCAGTTGCAAAAACGCTTAAACGAGAAGTGGATGTTGAAGGTTCCTTGCATGTAAGACGTGAGCCGCCCATGAATCCGCTCGCCGAAACATACAGCGACCTTCAAGTGGCATCCGCGACAGCCCGTTCTGTCGCCACGGGACTTGGTTCCTTGTGGCAATATCTCCGACCCTAGCAATGGACAAGCAGCAGGTCCTACGTGAGATTAAGCGGACCGCTGCGGCGAACGGTGGCGCGGCGCTTGGTCAGAATCGGTTCTCCCAGGAAACCGGGATAAGGGTTTCGGATTGGAAGGGGAAGTTTTGGGTACGCTGGGGCGATGCGCTGCGTGAGGCCGGCTTCGGGCCTCATCAGAAATCTGGATTCCCCCATGCCACGACGTTCTCAAGGTCGCTAGGTTCCACCAAGAGTCAGCTCGCGGCCCGAATCCGAGACTTCTGCAAAGGGCGCGACGGGTATGATGACATATTGGCTTTGTGTGCGCCGATCCTGAATGCTCCCGCCCAGCCCAGCGGTCGCGCGGAGGCGAACGAGGAGGTTTTTGGCTCCGTCTACCTCGCCAAGTCCGGACGGTTCTACAAGATTGGCTCAACGAACGCAGTCGGCCGGCGCGAGTACGAACTCGGAATCCAGTTGCCCGAGAGGATCCGGCTTGTTCATGAAATTCGTACGGATGATCCAAATGGTATCGAGGCCTACTGGCACGGTCGGTTTGCGTCGAAACGGAAGGGCGGAGAATGGTTTGCGTTGGACGCCGGCGACGTGCAGGCGTTCAAGCGAAGGAAGTTCATGTAAGATGCCGTCCGTCTCACCGCTTGCACAGAAAGCACTCGATGCTATTCAGGCAGCGGTGCCCTCCGGAGAAGCTCACTTCGAACGCGGCCAAGCAGTCATCAACCTCATGAAACTCGTCCCGTCCGGGTCGGCGCTGGCTCGGGCGTTGCTAATGGAAAAGGTATGGTCGAGCACCCTTCGCGACCAGCACGTTCGGGCCTGGAGTGGCAATCAGCAGTACAGTTACCTGCAACATGTCGGTTCCGGCGGGTTTCAGATGCACTATTTCCTCGAATTGGTAGATAAGGCAGTGGCGTCGGAAAGCGTGGCGCAGATTGAGGAGCGGCACATAACCAGAGCCCTCGTAGGTGACGATTGGAATGCGCTCCGTGACGTGGGCATTAGCGGGAAAGGGTTGTATGACGAAGTGGTCACGTTGGAAGCCGCTTCGGTTCCCGCCATGAAAACCAAGGCTGTCGCTGTCCGCCTTGACAATCTGCACCCGCTTATCGACAAGGCCGCCGCAGGTCTTTATGGTAACGAGCACTACGGAGACGCGATATTCGCGGCGTTCAGGGCGGTCGAAAATCGGGTCCGGACGCTCTCCGGCTTGGACCTTACTGGCCAGAGATTTGATGGCAAAGGCGTTTGGCGGCGATTCTCCGCAAATTCGGATTGCCACAGGGAACGATCGAAGCGCAAGGGATGAACAGGAGGGGTTCCGGCTCATCTTCATGGGCGCGATGCAAGGAATCCGTAACCCTAAGGCCCACGATGAAGTCGAGCAAAGCGATCCGCAGCGCGCTCTAGAGTACCTACTGTTCGCTAGTCTCCTAATGCGGCGGTTGGACGATGCGGAGCGTGTCCGTCGTCCTTGAATGTGCCGCATCCGGCCTTGTCGCAAATTTGTCACATAGACCCGCTCATACGCTTCATCCGGAACGAAAGGCATCATGCAGACTGAAACGCTGGAACCCGCGCCACGAAAGGAAAAACGCCCCGAAGGGCGTCTTTCCTGTGTTTCCAAATTGCCCTGCTAACTCCTTGACACGGAAGAGGTCCGAGGTTCAAGTCCTCGCGCGCCCACCACGCACCGTAGTGAAAGACCGGGGCCGGCCAGCGTTTTCGCTGGCCGGCCCCGGCGGTCGTAGGCTGACGTTAAGCCGCGACGGGCTCCAGCGCGGCCGTGATGGGTTCGGGTTCGACCTGGACCGACATCATATAAACCGGGCGCGTGTGGCCGTCGGCGCCGCCGCGGTGCCTCAGGCAGTAGGCGGCGACGACCTCTCCGCCGTTGTGGGGGGCGACTTCCGTCTCTGCTCCGCACTCGGGACAACGAACGCGCAACATGTCGATTACCCCCTTTTGGAAGACCCACGGGTCCGCGCGCCGTGGACGTTCCCGCTTCGATCAGTCCGGCGTCGCTGCCCGTTGCTGTCATGATACCCGGCACCCTTTAAAATCCCGCAAAGAACCTATGCGAAGATTGTGAAGACCGGCACGGCGGCGGGGCGGGAGGTCTTGAGGCGTCTGTTACATTACTAGACCCTAGTACTACAACGAGACATTGGCGCGCTTGATCAGGTCCCGCCCTCCCGATGCCAGGAATCTGGCCTCAACAGTGCCAGAAACCGCGCTCGGAATGGGCCAAGTACCGTACAATTGTATGGTGATCGGTGCCAGAATGTCCGCTGCCAGGAGCTCCCGCCTCAATGTCTCGTTGTAGTACTAGGCGATTTCAGCAAAGGGGAGTGTCTCTGGTGGAGACCGTTGCGCTCACCCATCGCGCGGGAGTCTCAACGATCACCCTGAATCGTCCTCCGTTGAATCTCATCACGTCCCAGATGCTGCGCGAGCTCGAAGAGGCCTTCGACCAGGTGGCCGCGAGAGCCGAGACGCGCGCCGTCATCCTGACGGGAGCGGGGTCGCGGGCCTTCTGCGCCGGAGCCGACCTCCGCGACGAAGCGGAGCACACGCCCGAGGCCGGCCGGAAGTTCCGCGAGGCGGGCCGGCACATCGTCGACGGCATCGAGACGTTCCCAAAGCCCGTTGTCGCCGCCGTCCGGGGCTGGTGCATCGGCGGCGGGACCGGCCTCGCCTGGGCCTGCGACATCCGCGTCGCCGCGGCCGGGGCGACCTTCCGCGCCGGCGACGTGTATTTGGGGATGATCCCGACCTGGAGCCTCGGGATGGTCAGGCTCGTCCATTACATCGGCCGCAACCGGTCCTTGGACGTCCTGCTGCTCGGAGAGGATCTGCCGGGACAGCGGGCCTTCGAGCTCGGGCTCGTGAGCCGCGTCGTTCCCGACGATGCGCTCGACGGCGAAGCCGGCCGAATCGCCGACCGCCTGTCGTCGGGCGCGCCGCTCGCGATGCAGGCGATCAAGGAGGGTGTCCGCGCGCAGGCCCGCGACGGCCTGCGCGAAGCCGCGGCGCTGGAAGAACGCTGGTCGCAGCGTATCCTCGGCTCTCACGACGCGCACGAGGGTATCGCGGCGTTCAAAGAAAAGCGCGCGCCGGCGTTTCAGGGGCGGTGACACGCGAGCGATGACGACGGGCGCGCCGCGCGCGACGGTACGGGACATCGTGCACCCCGCATCGGTCGCCGTGTTCGGCGCGTCCGAGAACGTGGCGAAGTTCGGCGGGCGGATCATGCACTATCTGGTCAAGCACGGCTTCGGCGGCCGGATCGTGCCGATCAATCCGGAACGGGCAACGGTGCTGGACCGCCCGTGCTACGCGCGCATCGGAGAGGCGCCGGGACCCGTCGACGTGGCGATCCTGGCGGTCCCTCCGGAGGCGGTCGTTCCCGCGGTGGCCGAATGCGCGGACGCCGGCGTCCGCTGCTGTGTCGTCATGACGACCGGCTTTGCCGAGGCCGGCGCCGGCGGCGCCGCGCGCCAGGACGCGCTCGTCGAGATCGTGCGCCGGTCGGGCCTGCGCCTCGTCGGTCCCAACTGCATGGGGCTGATCAATCCGCATCACCGCCTGGCGCTCACGTCGTCGCTCGTGCTGGACGTGGAGTCGCTGCTGCGGGGCCGGGTCGGTCTCATCAGCCAAAGCGGCGCCCTGATGGTGTCGATGTACAATCGCGCGCACGACGCGGGCATCGGGTTCAGCGCCTGCGTGTCGCTCGGCAATCAGGCGGACGTCGAGATCTGCGACGTCCTCGAGTATATGCTGGATGACGCGGGGACGAACGCGATCTGCATCTACGTGGAAGGCTTTCGCGACGCGCGGCGGTTCCTGGCCCTGGCGGAGGACGCCCGCGCGCGGGAGAAGCCCCTCGTGGTGATGAAGGCCGGCCGCACCGACGCCGGAGTGCGGGCCGCCCGCTCGCACACCGCGAGCCTTGCCGGCTCATACGCCGTGTTCGAGGCGGCGTGCCGGGAGCGCGGCGTCCTGCTGACCGATGATCCCGACGGGATGATCCTGGCGGCGGACGTGCTCGGGCGGTGGCGCGCGAGGGGAGAGGATGGCCTCGCGGTGCTGTCACCGTCCGGCGGGGGCGCCGCGGTCGCCGTCGACCGCGTGACCGAGGCAGGTATTCGCCTGGCCGCGCTCCAGCACGGCACGAAGCAGGCGCTGCTCGAGATTCTCCTTCCGCCGCAGGCCGACAACCCGGTCGACCTGGGCGGGCGCCGCGACGGGGATCCGATCGCGACGGCAGAGCGGGCGATGTCGCTCCTCGCGGGCGACGCCGGGGTGGGCGCCGTGCTGGTGGCCCTGACGACGGTGCCGTTCTACGAGGATACGACGCGGGCGCTAGCGTCGGCGGGGTTGCGAAGCGGAAAGCCGGTTCTCTTTGCGGTGACGCCCGGGTCGGCGGCCGACGGCCCGCGCCGCATCCTTCGCGAACTCGGCTGCCGGTATTACGACCGCCTCGACGATGCGCTTCGGGTCGCGAAACTGTGGACCGCGCACCACCGGACGCCGCCCGGTTCTCCGTCCGCGGCCGTCCGTCCGGCGCTCGCCGCGGACGCGCGCGAGATGCTGCGGCGTCTCCCGGCGGGGACGCTCACGGCACCGGAGGTCCGAGCGGTCCTCGAAGCCTACGGTATTCCGGTCGCGAGGGAGAGCGTGGCGGCAGGGGTCGAGGAGGCGGTCGCCGCCGCCGAGTCGCTCGGGTATCCCGTGGCGCTCAAGGCGCTGTGCCGGGGCCTCGTTCACAAGAGCGATGCCGGCGCCGTCCGCCTTGGATTGGCCGGTGCCGGCGCCGTCGCCCGGGCGTGGGATGCGATCGCGGCCGCGGTGCGCCGGCTGCCCGGCGTGGAACTCGAAGGCTGCGTGGTACAGGAGATGGCGGCCGGCGAGGCGGAGGTGATCGTCGGCGCCAAGCGCGACGAGCAGTTCGGGCCCGTCCTGCTCGTGGGATGGGGCGGGCTGCTGGTCGAAGTCCTGCACGACGTCCAGATGGCCCCGGCGCCGATTACTCCGCAGCGCGCCGTGGTGTTGTTGCAGGGCCTGCGGATGTGGCCGGTGCTGTCCGGCGTCCGGGGACGGCCGCCGCTGGACGTGGAGCAACTCGCGGAGATCGCCAGCCTCGTGAGCTGGCTCGCCGCGGATCTGGGCGATCGGTTGATCGAGTTGGACGTGAATCCGATCGTCGTCCGCGCGCAAGGGAAGGGCGCGGTCGCCGTGGACTCGCGGGCGACCCTCGGACCTCTCCCGGCCGAAGTGGGCGGTTAACCGGCAGCAACGCAAAACGGAGGAACGTCATGAGCGAGAAGGACCGCGCAGGTAAGGGACACAAGACGCGGACCGCCGCGGGCGCGGCGGCTCCGCCGCAGCGCCCGCCGTCCGCCGCGACGCGCATGACCGGCGGCCAGGCTCTCGTGGAGAGCCTCAAAATTCAAGGCGTTGAGGTGCTCTTCGGGCTGCCGGGGGTGCAGCTGGACGGCGCCTTCGATGCGCTGTGGGAGGCGCGCGACGCGATTCGCGTCTACCACACGCGGCACGAGCAGGCGGCCTCCTACATGGCCGACGGCTACGCGCGCACGACCGGACGGGTGGGGACGTGTCTTGTGGTTCCGGGCCCCGGGATCTTGAACGCGGCGTCCGGCCTCTCGACGGCGTACGCCTGCTCCGCACCGGTGCTCTGCATCGCCGGACAGATTCCGTTCAAATCCATCGGACGCGGCGCCGGGATGCTGCATGAGATCCCGGATCAATTGATCGCCGCGCGGTCCTTCACGAAATGGGCGGGCCTGGCGGAGCGCCCGGAGGACGTGCCGGGCGTGGTGCGCGAGGCCTTCCGGCAGTTGCGAAGCGGTCACGTGCGCCCCGTGTCTGTCGAGGTCCCGCAAGACACGCTCCAGAACTCGGGCGAGGTGGTGCTCTCCGCCCGAGTGGAGCCCGAGCGGGAGAGCGGCGATCCCGACGCGATCGAGGCGGCGGCCGAACGGCTGGGGCGCGCCGAACGGCCGGTGATCTTCACGGGCGGCGGCGTGCTGCGCTCCGGCGCGTGGACGTCTCTCGAGCGGCTGGCCGAGATGCTCGAGGCGCCGGTGATCATGTCGAGCAGCGGCCGCGGCGCGATCTCGGACCGCAACTACCTCGCGCAGACTATGGTCGCCGGACCGGAGCTGCTGCCGCCGGCCGATGTCGTGCTCGTGGTCGGCACACGGTTCCTGCAGCCGGCGCAGTCCGGGTGGAGGCCGCGGGCCGACCAGACGGTGATTCAGATCGACGTCGACCGGGACGAGATCGGACGGAACTGCGCCGTGACCGCCGGGATCGTGGGCGACGCGGACGTGGTGCTGCAGGACTTGCTGTCGCGAATCCCACGGCACAACCGCAGGCGCGCCTCCCGCCGGGAAGAGTGCGAAGCGGTCAGGCGCAAGGTCGAAGAAGCGCTCGGCGCGCTGGAGCCGCAGCGATCGTACGCGCACGCGATCCGCGACGCGCTGCCCGAGGACGGGATCGTGGTCAGCGGCGTCACGCAGCTTGGGTATTGGATTCAGTTTGGAACGTTTCCCATCTACCGGCCGAGGACGCTCATTACCCCGGGCTACCAGGGCACCCTCGGGTACGAATACGGCACGGCCCTCGGCGCGCAGGTGGGCGCCCCAAAGCAGCGGGTCGTCGCGATCTGCGGCGACGGGGGCTTCATGTACCAGGTCCAGGAGCTGGCCACCGCGGTGCTGCACCGCATCAATGCGATCGCGATCGTGTTCAACGACGGCGCGTTCGGCAACGTGCGGCGCATGCAGGAGCAGCTCTACGGGGGCCACGTGATTGCGTCGGACTTGTATAACCCTGATTTCATGAAGCTCGCGGACGCGTTCGGAGTCAGAGGCCTGCGGGCCGACGGCCCGGACGGGCTCCGGACCCAGCTGGCCGCGGCGCTGCGCGACGATGCGCCGGCCCTGATCGAAGTCCCGGTCGGGCCGATGCCGTTCCCGTGGCCGGTGATTCGGCCGGGGATGGAGCGGTAGGGCTCAGTTCGGCGCGAGCGTCTCCCGGAAGAGCGCGAGGACCTTGGGCCAGGAGTCCGCGGCCGCGGCGGCATTCGCTTTGGGGTTGCCGCCGTACGCCAGCGCGCGCCCGGCGAGCGGGTGCTCGGACGCCGTGACGGTCGCCGGCAGACCCGGCTGGCCGATGATGTGGCCGGCCCCCGGATACGACAGGTGCGTATACGGAAACCGGTGCCGGTGCCGCGCGAGCCGTTTCATGGCGATCTCGGCGAGCACCGGTGACGGCCACATCTGATCGTCCTGCCCCGAGATCAGCAGCACGGGGCCGTTGATTCGCTCGACCGGAATCTCGGCGGCTCCGGCCGCGGCGCGATCCTCGAGCGCTTTGAGGAAGAACGGCGTGAGCGCGAGCGGCTCCGGCGACGGGGCCGGCTCGTCCATCCGGCTCGCGTCCCGCGAGGCGATGAACGGCTGGGCCGCCTTGCCCTTGTACGTCCACGCCGGTCTCCGCCTGGCTTCGCGCAGGCCGCCGCCCGAGATGCCGGCATGAACGACGCCGCTGGGCACGTAACCCACCACCGCCCTGAAGTCCGAAAACGTCGAGCCGAGCAGCAGCGCAAGCTCTCCGCCTCGTGACGTACCCATCACCCCGAGCGGGCGCCCGGCCACGGCCTCGTGGCGCTGGAGCCACCGGATCGCGGTGTCGAAGTACTCGAGCGGAATCTCCGCGAGCGACTCGGGAAGATGTCCCGCGCGGAAATAGGCGAGCGCGAGCCCGGCGAATCCGTGCGACGCCAGCAGGGCCGCGGGGCCTTCGGGCACGCCGCCGCCGGATCCGGGCACGACCACCACGGCCGGGCGCGGCGCGGCGCCGGCAGGCCGGAAGAAGGTGGCGACGAGGCCGTCGTCGCGCACTTCCGTCCGGGAGACGCCGGGCCCGGCGAACAGGCGGCTGACGCGCGCAGAACCGGCCCGTTCGCCGTCCGACTCCGCGACGAACTCGGTCTCGAGCGCGGACGCGTTCGTCCAGCTACCGCCGGCCTGTCCTTCCACCAGGCGCATCGACCACAGGAGCCCGCGCGCGTCCGGGGCATCGTAGGTTCCGGCGAGCGGACGGCTGGTCGCGATCTCGAGGCCGCCGTCGCCGCCGGCCTCGAACGCGGCCTGGGACTCCCACACGCGGTCCAGCCCGTCGCGCATCCGCGCCCGCACCACCACCGGCCGGCGCGGCCGGCAGCCGGACACGACGACGCCGAGCGGGTCGTCAACCAGCGGCTGGGACGGCGCCACGGTCAGGCGAATGCCGGTTGCGTCGGTCACGCCTCCGAGTGTATCAACCGGTCAGGGCAGCGCGCGGCCCCTCGCAAAGGTCACCCGATCTTGCCTGGTGAAAGATGGTCGAGGCCCGCTCGTTGACTCGACGCACCAGCCGTCCTCCATGGAGTACATGGAGACGGTCGAAATGAAGTAGCGGAGACGCGCGTGGACGACTTCACCGCCGCGGACGCGGAGCTGACGCGCCGCATCGGGATCATCAACCTGCACGACGACTTCCCGATCGCGATCGCGAAGCAGCGGTTTGACGGCGTCTACGACTCGCTCAAGACCTACTGGCCGCCGTGGTTTCGCGCCGGCGGCGTGAGCGCGGTCGTCGCCGCGATCTTCACGCCGTCCGTGTACGTGCCGGAGGGGGCGCTGCGCCACGCGCTCTGGCTACTCGACGGCCTGTTTACCGAGATCGAGGAGAACCGCGACAGCATCGAAGTCGCCGCCTCCGCGGCGGATCTCCGGCGGATCACGGCGCAGGGCAAGGTCGCGGTCCTCATCGCGCTCGAAGGCGCGGAGCCGCTGGGCAACGACCTCGCGGTGCTGCGCCTGCTGCACCGGCTCGGACTGCGGATGCTCTCCGTGACCTGGGCCCGGCGCACCGCGCTGGGGGTCGGGGACTGGGAGCACGACTCGTCCGGGGGGTTGACCCGCCTCGGCCGGCGCGCGATCGAGGAGATGAACCGCCTCGGCATCATCGTCGACGTCTCGCACGGCTCCGGCCGGACGACCGCGGACGTCCTCGCCGCGTCCACCAAGCCCGTCATCGCCAGCCACGCGAACGCGCGGGCGCTCCGCGACCATCCCCGCAACCTCACCGACGCCGTGATTCGCGCGATCGCCGCGAGCGGCGGGCTCGTGGGCGCGGTGGCGGTGCCGAACTTCATCGACGCCGGCGATCCGACGATCGCCCGCTGGGCCGACCACGTCGAGCATCTCATCGAGATCGCCGGGATCGAACACGTCGCGATCGGCGCCGACTTCTATCGGTATGAGCGGGAAATCCACGCTGCGCAGGGGATGGCGGAGAC
>Ga0207416_1000976_pt1 | contig 42129 bp, 41 predicted proteins | sample PaiPotPPM11metaG_FD_184107 | JGI IMG/M metagenome (GOLD analysis project Ga0207416, IMG submission 184107) | Iron sulfur acid spring bacterial and archeal communities from Banff, Canada, to study Microbial Dark Matter (Phase II) - Paint Pots PPM... ...
GGCACCACACCGGCACGCCGGCCGCTTCGCCCAGCCGCCAGGCCAACGCGATCAGCCCCTTTTTTCCGCGGTGCGCGGATCGGTCGCCGTGACGCCGCCGCGCTGCCGTTTGCGTTGTGCCGTCCCGGTCGGACACCACGTCCGCGTCGTCTGCCAGGCACTGCCGGCGTCCTGCCGCACGCGCCGGAGGGGCGTCGCCCCGACGGCGGGCAATGCCCCACGGCGCAGCGTGCGCTCAAGCGTGCTCAGCGACCAGGTGGCCGTGCCGTCCCGCGTGCGGTCGGGCGGGCGCGGGGCCGTGGCCACGATCGGGGCCCGCGCCGCAGCGTCATACACGGGCTTGCGTCCGCGACCGGCACCGCTGTGCAGCGCTTCGAGTCCCTGCGCGTTGAAGCGCAGCACCAGGCCCGTGACCGTACTGGCACTGTGGAAGCCCGCCTGCCGGGCGGCATGGGCGAAACTGTGTCCCTGTGCCACCGCGAGCAGCGCTGTCGCCCGCCGCACGTGATCGACGCGTTCGCTGCCGGCCGCATGCAGGCGCCGCAACGTCGCCTGTTCTGCCGCGGTCATCGCTCGCAAGCCTGGCTTTGGTACCCGCGCCATGGCTCCGCCCCTCCACGGCGCGGAAAGTCGGCCATACGCGGTCAACTCTCTCCAGCTCTTTGCGGCGTGACCCACTAGCTGGGGCGAGGCGGGCACGATCGACGAAGGCTTGATTGGTGGGTGTGAGTGCGGCGCTGGCGCGCTGTGGGGAACCTGGCATGGCACGAGCCCATACCCTCTTAATGGCGGCGGTCCTGGTCTGCTCGGCTGGTCTGCTCGGCTGCACCTCGCCTCAGCCCATAGCGCCGCTGGCTCCTGTGAGTGACGGGAGTGCCATCGTAGCGGCTCCATCGACAACCGTTCAGCAGGGCGTCGCCCCCGCGACCACATAGCCGGCTGCCGGTGGGACGCCCACACCGTCTCCCTATATCACCTTTGGGACCCGGTCGTTGCCAGCCCATGGCCGCGTCGCCTATTGCTGTAACCAGCCCACCGTCCGGCACACGCCCCAGGGCGATGTGTATGGGGATCCCATCGTGCGCTCGGTGGTCGCCGTCAACGCGAGCGATGGCCCGGCGACGGCAACCCTACGCCAGGCTCCAGGCGGAGGGCCACCTGCCACCCAGTACGTGCTCGACGTGGCCTTTGACCAGCAGCTTCTTATCGCTGTGCTTCAAACGTCGCCCATTGACGCGGCGGGGTTGTGCTCGGTGGATGCGGCCGCGCCGTGGCTGGTCCACGGCGCCATCGACACGACGACCTGCTTGGTGGTTGGCCCAGCCGGTGTGGTGCTGCCACCGGGCAGCACCGACCACTGCTAGCCCGGCCTCCAACACGTGTTGGAACGAGCGTGGCTGGCCGGGAGCTGGATCGTTCGGCCAGCTTCCGGCCATTCCTGGCTCTGCCCCACTCGGCAAGCCGCGCAGATAGGCGCGGGCATGGCGAAGGGTCGCGGCAGGCGGGGACCGCGGCCGGCAGCGGGACGTTACTCGGGTCCGCGCCGGCGCGCTGATTGTGCTTGCTTAGTAGCGCCGCATTGTCCGCGGATCTCGTGTTACCACGCCCGGAGCGCGGAGGATCTGCCGCCGCAGAGCGGTAAAGGTGACAAACCTGCGCCGTGAAGGGTCAGGGCGCAACGGGCTGGAACGGTTCGGAGGCGTCAGCAATGGCAGAAACGCGCTCGCCGGCGGCGCCGGGTACGTTCAGTGCCCGGCTGAGCCCGGCGATGCGACCGACAAGGCTGGCTCGACGCTGCGGCTCCAGCGGCTCAACCCGCACCGCCGCGAACTTCAGCTCAGGTTCCTTCGAGCGTGGGTCCAGCGCGTCGCTCGTCACCTGATTCGCGACGCTGTCCTTGCTCCAGAGGGCGCCCCAGTGGAAGGGCGCGAAGACCACGCCGGGACGGATCGCGGATGAGACGCGGGCGGGCAACGCCAGCGAGCCGCGCCGCGACGTGACCCGCACCCGCGCGCCGTCGCGGACACCGAGCCGGCCGGCGTCGCGCTCGTGCAGCTCAAGATACGGCCCCGGCACGCTGCGGTTCAGCTTGGCGACCTTGCCCGTGCGTGTACGCGTGTGCCACTGGTCCTTCACCCTGCCCGTGACGAGTGCCAGCGGGAAGTCGGCGGTCAGGGCATCCGCGGGCGGGCGGAACGCGACCGCGTGGAAGCGGGCGCGCCCGTCCGCTGTTGCAAACCTGCCGTCGGCATAGAGCCGCTCGCTGCCGCGCGGCGTCGCAGCGCCTTCGGAGCAGGGCCATTGCACGCCGCCGCCGCGCAGCAGTGTGTAACTGATGCCGGTGATGTCCAGATCCCGTCCCCGCGTCAGCTCGCGATATTCGTTGAAGATCTCCTCCGCCGACCGGTAGGAAAACCCGGCGCCGAAGCCGAGCCCCTGCGCCACGCGGCAGATGATCTGCCAGTCGGGCAGCGCCTCGCCTGGTGGATCGCCGGCACGCTCCAGCAGGCAGATGCGACGTTCGCTGTTGGTCATCGTGCCTTCGCGTTCGGACCACTGCGCCGCCGGCAAGATGATATCTGCTGCCTGCGTCGTCTCCGTTGGATGATACGGATCCTGCGCGATCACGCACTCGGCGCGGGCGAGAGCGGCCTGCACGCGGCCCAGATTCGGCAGTGAGACGAGCGGGTTCGTCCCCATGATCCACAGCAGCTTGATGCGGCCTGCCTCCAGCGCATCGAGCATCTCGACGGCGGTAAGGCCGGGGCGGCCGGAGATCGAGCCGGGCGGCAGCCCCCAGGCAGCTTCGACCTCGGCACGGTCGTCGGCGTTGGCAACGGCGCGATGTCCCGGCAGCAGCGCGGCGAGACCGCCCGCCTCGCGTCCGCCCATCGCGTTCGGCTGGCCGGTCAGCGAGAACGGCCCGGCGCCGGGCTTGCCGATATTGCCGGTCGCCAGCGCCAGGTTCAGCAGGGCGAGGTTCTTCTCCACGCCCGCGGTGCTCTGGTTGGCGCCCATCGACCAGAGGCTGAGGGCCGGTCCGTTCCCCGCGTAGATCCGCGCCGCATCCACGATCGCCTGCACGGGCAGGCCGGTCAGCTCGGCCACGCGCTTCGCCTCGTAGCCGGATAGCGCCGCCTTCAGTTGCTCCCAGCCGCTGGTGTGCGCGGCGACAAACGCCTCGTCCACACCGCCCGCGAGCATCGCTTCGTACAGCAGCGCGTTGAGCAGCGCCACGTCGGCCCCTGGGCGGATGGGCAGGTGCAGATCGGCCAGCTTCGCCGTCTCCGTCTCGCGCGGATCGACCACGATCAGCTTGACGCGCGAGCCGCCGGCGCGCTTCCGCGCCTTGATGCGTTGGAAGAGAATGGGGTGGCACGCCTCGATGTTGGCGCCGAGGATCAGGAAGGTGTTCGCCTGCTCGATGTCGGCGTAGGCGGCCGGCGGCGCATCGGCGCCGAGTGCCAGCGTATAGCCCGCAACGGCGCTCGACATACAGAGGCGCGAGTTCGTGTCCTGGTTGTTGGTGCCGATGAAACCTTTGGCCAGCTTGCCCAGCAGGTAATAATCCTCGGTCGGCAGCTGGCCGGAGCCGTAGAACATGATCGCCTCGGGACCGTACTGCGCGACCGTCCGCCGGATGGCGCCGGAGACGTGATCGAGCGCCGCCTCCCAGGGCACGCGCCGTTCCTTGCCCGTGGCGCGGTCGCGCAGGATGGGGGAAAGCAATCGATCGCTCGTGCGCACCACGGGCGCGAGCAGCGCACCCTTCGCGCAGAGCTTGCCGGCGTTCACCGGATGGTCGGGATCGCCGACAACTTCTGAGACGCTGCCGCCCTCCGCCCGGAGCAACAGCCCGCAGCCCGTGCCGCAGTAGGGGCAGATCGAGCGAAACCAGCCGTCCGGCCGGTCGACGATCAGCAGGTCCTTGATCCGGCTCATGGCGCCTTTCAGCCTTCGCACCCGGGCGCAACGCCGCGGCCCACAGAAGCGAAGAGGTGCAGTGTGCATCGGGCGGGACTGGGGGTTACTCGGCCGACGCCGTCTCGGACGTGCCCGCGCCAAACCCATGCACGGGGGTACGCGCGAGCGAACCCTGGCGCGCCGCCCGTGGCCGCGCCCAGCTGCCGTGCCAGCCGGATCCCGCCGCGCCGAGGAGCAGCAACACGACCAGAGCGGCCGCGGCACAGATCAGAAATGCGCCGGTGTAGCTCCCTGTTCGGTCGTGCGTCGAGCCCAGCAAGAAGGGCAGGAGAAAGCCGCCCACGCCGCCGGCTGCCCCGATCAGCCCGGTGATCGCGCCGACTTCGCGGTGGAAGCGGAGCGGCACCAACTGGAAGACGGCGCCGTTCCCCAGGCCCAGCGTGGCGAGCAGTGCAATCAGCAGGAGCAGCGCGGCGCCGAACGGCGGCAGCGTGGCGATCGCCGCGAGCAGCGCCACGATGGCGATGAGGAGCATGAGCAGCAGCCGCACGCCGCCGAAGCGGTCGGAGAGATAGCCGCCGAGCGGTCTGGCGAAGCTGCCGGCGCAGACACAGGCCGCGGTCAGATCGCCCGCATCGACCTTCGAGAGCCGGTACTGCTGATGCAGGAAGATGGCCAGGTAGCCGGTGAGTCCGACGAAACCGCCAAACGTGATCGCGTACAGCGCCGCGAACCGTCCCGTATCCGGCTGACGCAGCAGCGCCAGGTACGGTGCCAGACCGAAGCGTCTGGGCGTGGACGGGCTGTCTTGCGCAAGCAGGGCGAACGCGGCCAGCACGATCAGATTCGGGATGAGCGCCAGGCCGAACACGGTGTGCCAGCCGTAGGCCTGCGCGAGCCGCGGCGCAAACAACGAGGCGAAGATCGTACCGCTGTTGCCCGCGCCGGCGATACCCAGGGCGAGTCCCTGGTGCTCCGGGGGATACCAGCGGCTCGCCAGCGGCAGCGCGACGGCAAAACTTGCCCCGGCAACGCCCAACAGCACACCCAGCCACAGCACGCGGGAATACGAATCGGCCAGCAACCAGCCGGCCAGCAACGGCAACGTGGTGAGCGCAAGACAGACGAGCCCTATCCGCCGCCCGCCGAAGCGCTCACCCAGCGGGCCGAGCAGCAGACGCAGCCCAGCGCCGCTCAGCACAGGCACGGCGGTCATCAGGCCCTTCTGCGTACCGGTTAGGCGGAAACTGTCGCCGATGAAGTTGCCGAGGCTGCCAAGCAGCACCCAGATCATGAAACTGACGTCGAAGTAGAGGAAACTCGCGGCAAGTGTCCGACGGCTTCCCGAACGAGCGAACGCTCTGAGATTGCTCAATCACATACCTCCTCATGCACAGAACCATGTTTGCGGCGACTGATCCAGTACGAAGTCAGGGAGCCGCGGTTCGGTGCGATTACAACAATTTGCAATGGATCTACGATACTTGCGATCAATGACGATGAGCCATGTGCAGACGCAAGAATCACCACGATCGTAAGTGGGTCGCGTTTCCAGCAAGTGAGCGATGGATAAACGGGATACTACGATCGCATCACCGGCGAATTACCGATGCGTTGCGCGATCGTTGGCTGCGCGTGCAAACGCGGTGCCGGCAAGGTAACGGCCGCGTACGAGAAGTGTGGCAGCGAACCGTGAAGCGGCTCGGCCAGCGTCGTGCAAATGCAGCGCAGTGTCAGCGGCGCATGAAATCGCGGGAGCGTCGGGTTGCTCCGTGGGCGCCCTGCCGGATACTTCCAACCAGGCGGATGCGGCGAATCAGCGGGCAGGATGAGCGGGATCGCGGCCGCCGTTCAGTTCAGCCGCTCGCCCGGCGGGTACGTCAGCGTCAGCCGCAGCGTCGGCACATGGAAATGCACCTGCTCGAAGCGCCGGAGAAAATCCAGGCCGAGGATGCCTTCGGCGGCGACGATTGTGACGCGCCGGCTGATATGCACGCGCAGATCCGCGATCGGAAAGCCCTCCAACACGGGCGAGCGCAGCATCAGAAAGCGCCCGCCGGCTGGCGTCAGGAAGCCGGTGGGCGAGAGCCTGTCATACATGTGCTGGCTGATACTGGAAACGGGCGAGCCCGTGTCGATCACCATCATCACCTCTTGACCGCCCACGACAAGACTTCCCAGGAGCCACCGATTGATGGGGTGAAGCTTGACGGTGAAGGAGATCTCAGTAGGTATGGAGGTCAAAGTGCTTGTCCAGCTCCGCTTCTGAGATTTCGCCGGCGACCGCTTTCTCATAGAGCTCATCGAGCAATCGGCGCAGACCTTCGCCGGTGCGGATGAGGTGGTACCCATCGAACATTGAGTACACTCCGTCCGGGTGTGGCCGGGCGCGCGCAACTTCTACAGAGAGAGCACTGATCTGTTCATGGGAATCACCGTGGGCGAGCAGCCGGCCGCCGCGCGACTCCTTGAAGGGATCACCCAAGAGAAGCATCAGCATCCATTGCCCCGGGTAGAGGTCGATCGCCTCGTCCACCGTCATGATCGGACCGTCCCAGTCGATCGCCGGCGCCGGCTCGGAGCCGCGCCGTTGCTTCGCCGTCGTGCGTGTTCGCGCCGCCATCTCGCACCTCGTCTCTTGCCCACCGTCTTCGTTGCTTCAGTCTAGCATCGGCTTTTGGCGGGCGGGCTGCCGTTGAATTCGTTGCGCTTTTCGCATTTGGGCGTACGATGCGCCGCCGAACCCGTGCTATAGTCAAGGGACAGTGCGGATTGCATGCGTCTGCCCCGCGGCGCACGGGAGCGTACAGATGACGACCGAGACGGCACAGTACCCGGCCCTCAAGCTCGACTGGCTCGAACCCGGCACCGAGAGCGGCCTCTCGGTCACGCCAAGCCGCCGCGGCCTCTCGCTCGAGGACGTGGACAAGGGCGGCTACGGCAACCCGCCCGAACACACCACCAACCTCTCCACCATGCGCCAGCGCGGCAGCGCCGCCCGCGGCAATACGCCGCGCGTCGGCCGCCGCTGGGACGCGAAGGCCGAGCTGTGGTCCGCCTCCGCCGCCATGCTCTACGAAGAGGCGCAGGCGCGGCAGTGGTCCTCGGCACTGGATATTCCCTGGCACACGCTCACAGCGCTGCCCGATGACCTCGAACTGGCGATGTGCCAGCTCTGCACGTTTCTGACCCAGGTCGAGTTCATCGCCGCCGACCTGCCGGCGCGCTTCATGCCGTTCATCAGCCCCGACTTCTATGAGGTGCAGCTCTTCCTCGGCTCGCAGGCGATGGACGAGTCGCGCCACGAGGACGTCTTCCGCAAGCGCGCCCTGGCGAACGGCGGCGGGCTGATGCGCCCCGGCCGCGGCGCTTCGGCGCTGCTCTCGCTGCAGGACTTCACCGAGATGACGGCGCTGATCCATCTGGTCGGCGAGGGCTTCGTGCAGACGATGTTCCGCATGGGCGAACTGGTAGGCCAGAACGAAGCCGAGAAGCGCATCTTCCGCCTCTGCGCCCAGGACGAGAGCCGCCACGTCGCCTTCGGCGTCACGCACCTGAAGTACACGCTGGAGACCGAGCCGGAGCGGCGCGAAGAGCTGCACGCCTACCTCGACCGCTTCGAGCCGGCGCTCGCGATCTCGCAGGGCGGCATCACGATCGAGGGCGACGTCTCGGAGTCGATGGCGGTACTGCTGGGCGGCGGCACGGCGCACTTCGACGAGGGGCGGCAGAAGCTGCTCGCCATCCGTAAGAAGCAGGTGAACGAGTATATGCACCGGCTCGAAGTCGTCGGCCTCAGTGAGCGGCGCGAGCGCATGCACGAAAGTCTGCGCCAGTACCTCACGGTCTAGCCCGCGCCCCGCGCGTCTTTCGACAACCAAGCCCGACCGGGAGCGATGATCATGCCCGACGAGCCGCGCACGCCCGACTTGAAATGGATGGACGCCGAGGTCGAGCGCGTGCGCGCCGTGCCGGGCGAACACGGCATGACGCTCGAAGCGATCAACATCGGCCGCTACGGCGTGGTGCCCGACCACTGGCCCTATCTGGACGACACGCCGCGCGGCGCCGCGCCCGGCGGCCCCGTGACCTTCGCCTCCAGCTACTCGATCATGGACAAGGCCGACGTCTGGGCGGAGAACGCCGCCCAGCTCTACGAAGAGGCGATCCGCGAGCGCTGGACCTCGGCGGCGGACATCCCCTGGGCCACGCTGCAGCCGCTGCCGTACGAGCAGGAGCGGGCGATCGGCCAGATCTGCACGCGCCTCTCCGAGCAGGGGTTTCTCACGCAGCAGGTGCTCGGGCACTGGCTGGAAAAGATCGCCTACGGCTTCCTTGAGGTCAAGAGCTTCCTCGCCACGCAGCTCTACGACGCGGGCCGGCAGTGCGAGGTCTTCCGCAAGCGGGCGCTGGCCAACGGCGGCGGGCTGGGCATCGAAACGCCCGGCATCTGGAACCGCGCGCTGGTGGATTCACTGAAGTGGACCGAGTGCAGCGTCGGCCTGCACATCTTGCAAGGCGCGACGACGATCCGCCTGCTCGAGGCGCTGGAAACAGCGCTGCCGAGCGAAGCCGACCAGACGATCTGCCGCCTCGTGGCGCGCGATCAGCGACGTCACCTTGCCTACGGCGAAGCGCACCTCGCCTTCCATCTGCAAAAGCGGCCGGAGCGGCGCGAGCAGCTCAACACCGGCTTCTTCCGCGCCGAGTCGGCCTACGCCAGCGACACGGCAGCCGACCGGCCCTTCTGCGAGGCCCTGGTGATCGTGCTGGGCGGCGCGGACGGCCACGACGCCGGTTGGCGCCGCCTGCTGGCGCTGCAGGAGCGCCAGGCGCAGGCGTATCTCGACGCGCTCGATCGCGCCGGCATGCCCGAGCACCGCGCCCGCGCCTACGCCGCCATCCACCGCCCGCTCGCCGCGCTGGTCTGACACAGCCAGTGCAGAGCTTGGCCGCCTCGCCATTCGATCCGGGGCGACGATCACCTTCGGCGGGGCAGGCGACACCCCTGTCGAGCAGCGCCACGCGGCCCGCGCGACCAGCGCTGGCGCATGGCTGGCCTCCCGCGTCCCTGATGCCGCATCATGCGCCTCAGGAGGACCGCGATGGCGTACGAGGCGATTCGGTATGAGGTCGCTGGGCCGGTGGCGACGATCACCCTCAACCGGCCGGAAGCGCTAAACGCGATCAGCCCGGCGCTCGAAGCCGAGTTGCATCTGGCGTTGGACGAGGCCGACGGCGACCCTGCGGTGCGCGCCGTGATTCTCACGGGCGCGGGTCGCGCCTTCTCCGCCGGCTACGACATGGCCGGCCGCAACGCTGACGGCCGCATGGGGCCGCTCGATCCGACCGGCATCAGTCACGCCGAATACCTGCGCTGGTGGCACGGCAACGACACGCGCAATGTGCAGAAGCTGCTGCATCTCTGGTATCTCACCAAGCCCGTGATCGCGGCCGTGAACGGCTACGCGATGGGCGGCGGCTTCTGGTATTCGACGGCCTGCGACATCACCATCGCCTCGGAGCGGGCCGTGTTCGCGCAGCCGGAGGTGCGGCACGTTTCCAACAGCACCTTCCTGTTCGCCGCGCTGTGCGGCTGGAAGGTCGCCAACCGCTACGCGCTGACGGGTGATCATATCGATGCCGCCGAGGCGCTGCGTATCGGCCTGATCAATGAGGTCGTGCCGCACGATGATCTGCTGCCGGCGGCGCGGCGGCTGGCGCAGCGCATCGCCAGCGTGCCGGAACCGTCGGTGCGGCTGAACAAGCAGGTGACGGCCTACGGCCTGCTCTCCGCCGGCGTCGCCTCGGGCATGCTGGTGAATGGCCCGCTCTCCGCGCTGGCGCACAGCTCGCACGGGCCGGAGCGCGAGCGGCTGTACGAGGCGCAACGGCGCGGCGGCATGAAGGCCTTCCTTGCTGCGCGCGACGAGCCGTTTCACCCCGAACCCTTCGGCCCGAAGTCGCGGCCGGAGCCGGGCACCTAACCCTGCTTTGGCTGGCGGCAAAGCTCCCTTCCCGACACGGGAAGGGTTCGGACTGAGGACACCCGGAGCGATGGGAGAGCAGTCCGCCGCCTCTCCCAACAAGGACACCCAGGCCGCGCCGCCGTCCGACGCCGTGGGGAACGCTCCAGAAGTCCCTTTCCCGTTTCGGGAAGGGACAGCTTTGCCGCCAGCCAAAGCAGGGTTAGGTGCCCCGCCAGCGCCGCGCCGCCAGGAACGCTGCGGATGCTCGTGGACGCGCGTGCCGCTTCGCGGGTGCGGCCAATCCGGCCGGAGCAGGACCGCGGCGGGGTGGTGGCTTTCTCGCAATCGCAGCCAGAGACCTTCAGCGTCGCGGAGGCGGCCGCGCGGCTGCGCATCGGCCGCAGGGCCGTCTACCGGCGGCTCGCGGGCGGCACCCTTGCCGGCGTCAAGTGCAGCGCTCGTAGGGCGCGCTGGCGCGCTACGGCAACTCCGGATGGCGCGTGCTCAGGCGCGAGGCGACCTCGTATTCGCGGAGCAGGCGGTCGGCGTCGTCCACGGCGGCCTTGACGCGTTCGAGCTCCAACGCCCGCGGCCGTCCCAGCCGCGCCTCGCGCCGCTGAAACAGGTCGGCGTTGCCGCGGATGACGGTCAGCTTGGTGCGGATACGCTCCAGCAAGAGCGCACTGCGTTGCCCTTCGGCGTGCCAGTCACCGGTATCTTGCGCAGGAGCCGGCACGACCGGAGCGGCATCGATCGGCTGGCAGGACACCACAGCCCCGTTCACGGGCGCCGCGGCGGGCTGTCGCCGGCCCTGCCGCAATCGCGATTGCTGCGGCACAGATTCCGGCGCGACCAGTCCGTCCGCCCATGGCTGGATCTGTACCTGCCACATACCGGCGGACCATGCTCCCTGCGGCCCGGCCGGGTACGGCACGCACGGGTGTGCCCAGCTCGTCCCGGTTTCCATGACCTGCATGATCCCCGGGACGAGCGGCAACACCTCTGCGAACAGATCCGCTGCCCGAGTGCTGACCAGTTCGGCGACGGGCCGCCCCAGAAAGTGCGGCCCGTAGGGCGCGGCGTAGCGGCAGACGAACTCGGTATCAAAGAGGAAGACATGCGCGGGCAGCAGCAGCAACAGCTGGTGCAGCGCGATCGCCTCTTCACCCTGCTTTTCCCCCTGCATCGTCTGCGGCATCCTGGGTCGGCGGTCATGGCCGGCGGCGTTCATAGGCATCTGTCCGTATAGAGCGTAGCGTAGAGGGTACCGGACAGCGGCCGCAATACGTCGTGCTCCGGGTGGCGTTACTCCCTTGGGCCAACCGGGGCCATCGTTCGAGTCATGGGCAGACCGTCGCGCCCTCCGCCCGTGCGGCGTCGCTCGATCGCTGCGGCATGCACAGGGAGACCGAGTGCTGCCTGAGCGGCCTTGCGGGCAGGCGAGTTGTGCGGGCGGAGGGCGAGGGAGTGTCTGCCAGCTCTCTCTGCAGCTGGCCGAAACTGGGCCGGCCCCTCAGCGAAGCAACGTCAGGAAGGCTCCCCGCCGAACAGCGTCTTGCGATACAGCGTGCCGGACTTCGTCTTCTCCAGCCGTGGCTCCAGCGTCAGCTCGCCGCGGTCGATCCGGCGCAAGAACTCATCGAGTGCAAAATGCACCACCTCGGACGACGAGATCTCCATGTTCGCCGCCAGGTCGCGGAGGCGCTCCTGCAGCTCTTTGGGCAGATAGTAGGTGCCCTTGTCGGGCAGGACGCGTGCGGGCTTCTTGGGCCGCACGCCCAGGCGGCGCACCTGCGTCTCGGCCTGAGCGCGGCTGAACGGATCATCGCCGAGACCGGCGCGGCGGCTCATAGTCATCGTCTGACTGGTCCTTCTCTTCGGTGCGGGCGCGCCAGCAAGGGCGCGCTCAGGCGTGCGCCACGCGGTCGGTGAAGCGGGCGTAGTCCTCCGCCCCGATCGACTGCGGCGCGTACTCGTAGATCGTCTTGTGGTGGCCGGCGGCCTCGGAGACGCGTACGTTCTTGCGGATCGGCTCGGCCACGATGCCGTCGTAGTGCTCGGCAAGCAGCGCGACGGCGGCGCGGCTTTTGCGGTCCCGCGCATCGTAAAAGGTTGGCAGGATCGCGCGCACGCCGAGGCCGTAGCCCTCGCGCTGCATCTCCTCGACCGTGGACAGATGCTCGCGGGCACCGTCGAGCGCGAGGTAGTCGCAGGAGACCGGCAGGATCACTTCGGTGGCCGCGATCAAGGCGTTGATATTCAGCACATCGAGCGATGGCGCGCAGTCCAGCAGGATGAAGTCGTAGTCGCGCAGCACGGGCCGCAGCGCGGTGAGCAGCAGCTCTTCGCGGCGTCGACGGCTGGTCAGCATCTCCTTCGCCTCGGCCAGGTTCTTGGCCGAGGGCAGCACGGCGAGCCGCGGCCGCACCTGGTAGATCGCCGCCTCAACCGCAAGCCCGCGCACGAGCACGTCGAACACGGTGCGTTCCGGTTCGAGGTTGAAATACTTGCCGATCTGCCCCTGCGCGTCGAGATCCACGAGCAATGTACTGAAGCCGGCGGCAGCAAGGCCGGCGCCCAGGTTGACGACTGTCGTCGTCTTGCCGACGCCGCCCTTCTGGTTGGCGACGGCAATCGTTCGCGTTGCCAAGCGGTCCTCCCTATCCCCGGCCCGGCCGGCACGGCATCTGGCCGTGTACCGGCCTGACCACCGGCAGCAGGCCGGCATCGCTGTTATAGCATAACAGTTACGGCAGAGGGAAGCCGAGGGTTGACCGCTTACGGCTCGCCGTGACCACGGCCGCCGCAGCCCGCGGCGGCTACGCCACGTGGACGGTGATGCGGCAGGTGCGGCCGAGCACGATCGTGTCGCTGTCTTTGAGCGGCTGCGGGTCTTTGGCAAGCACGGCGGCACCGTTGATCGTGCTGCCGTTGGTCGAGCCCAGATCCTCAAACTTGAGCACGCCGCCCTCACGGAAGATGCGGCCGTGCCGGCGCGAGACGGCGTGCACGCGCTCGCCGCCCTCCACGACAATGTCGTTGCCGTCGAAGTCGAGCTCGGGATAGATGCCTGATTCCGCGTCGCGCCGGCCGATCTTCACCTCGTCGCCCCGCATCTCGTAACGGCTGCTGGCGACCGGCCCGCTCAGATCGAAGGCGATCTGCGGTCCGGTCGGCGCGGGCGGCTGCGCGGAGATCGACATCGTCGGCGCGGCGGCCTGGTCGGCGGGCGGGGCCGCGGCCGCCTGCTGGTCCGCCGGGGCGGCCTGCGGTTGGCTCGCCGCCGAACTGGCGGTCGCCGCGTCGGCGGCCGGCGCGGGCGTGGCCGCGGCCGGTGCTGCGGCGGGCGGCTGCTCGGTGAGCGGCTGGCCGCAGGTATCGCAGAATGTGCCGGATACCGGCGCCGCCGCGCCGCAGTGCGGACAGGTGGTCGGCGCGGGCGGCGTTTGCAGCATGCGCTGGAACTCTTCGTCGGAGTAGGCGAGCGGGCTGCCGCCCGCGGCCGCGGGGCTGGCGCCGCTGCTGCCGGCCGACGTTGCCGCCGCGGGCGCCGCTGCCGCATTCAGATCGCTGCCGCAGTCGAGGCAGTACTGCTCGCCGGCCGGATTCTCCTTGCCGCAGGCTGGACATTTCATCGTTCTGCACCTGTGGCGGCCGTGGCGGCCGCGGGCGTTCGAGTCGCGTCGTACCTGTTCAATGCTGGCTGAAGCGGCTGATTTGCGCCGCACTCGCGGCGTTGCCGCACGCGGCCCAGTCTCAACTCAGCTTGGTGGTGCCGCGCGTCTGGTCGCCGGCCAGCTTGCGTGTGCCGGAGCTGACCTCGCCCTGGCGCACCTCGGTTTGCATCTGCTCGATCGCGGACATATCGCCTTGCAGCTTGGCCGTGGCCGCGCTGTCGCCGCGCTCCTGCGCCTGCGAGAGCAGCTTGCCCGTCACCTGCCGCGCCTCGTCCAAAAGCTTGCCGGTCTGCGCCGCCTGCTCGCCGGAGAGGCGGCCGGTCTGCGTCGCCAATACGGCCTGCTTGATCAGGTCGGCCTTGCGCAGCTCGCCGGCGTAATGGTCCACCTGCACGTTCACCTGCGCCGCCAGCGAGCGGTCCTCGGTGAACTCGACGAAGACCTGGCCGCCGTCGGGCCGCTCGGACTGGTTGTAGGCGTTGGAGCCGGGCATGTCGTAGGAGATCTGCATGAAACCGGGGCGCTTCTTGCCGGTTGTCGTCTGCGGCGGCATCGAGAAGCCGACGAGAAAGTCGCGCTCCTCTTCTGAGCCGAGATTCGGCAGCGAGATGCGCACGTTGCGCTCGTCGACACGGTTTAGCTGCAAGTCCACGGCGGCGGGAAAGACCTGCGACACCTGCCCGATCTGCACGTTGGCGATCACGGTGATCTGGAGCACGGTGTTGGTGATCGTGACGCCCTGTGTCTCCTGGAACTCCTGCGTTAAATTGTTGACGAGCTGCTGCGAGTCCTTGATGTAGCGCGTGTTGCCGCGCGTGCGGTCGGCGATCTCGCGCAGCAGCACCTCGTTGTAGGTCTCGCCCACGCCGTAGGTCGAAATCGCCATGCTCTGCTCGCTGTCGTAGAAGTTGTTCTGCAAGAACTCCTGCAACGGGCGGGCGTCGCTGCTGTCGTTCTGGCCGTCGGTGAAGAAGATGATGCGGCCCACACGACCCTGCAGCACGCCTTGCAGGCCGCGAAACGCCTCGCGCAGGCCCAGCGACATATACGTCCCGCCGCCGGCGCGGATGCGGTCGATCGCGGCGTTCGCCTGTGCCTTGCCGTTGGCGTCCATCACCGCCGGGCCGAAGGCCGTGGCCGCCGAAGATGAGAAAAGCACGAGCACGATCGTATCGTCGGCCGTCGCCAGATCCACGATCTCGCGCACGGCATACTTGGCCCACTCGATCTTGGTGCTGCCCTGCATCGATTCGTTCATTGAGCCGGAGACATCCAGCACGATCGCCGTCGCCCGCAGCGTGGTGCCGCCCTGCACCGGCGCTTTCACCGAGACCAGCGCGTAGTTGGCGGTGTCCGCGTCGCCGACCGTAACGTACGGGCGCAGCACCTGTGTGTTGACGGTGAACTGGTTCGCCACACCCATCCTCCTGCTCGCGGGGCGCCTGCGAGGTCTGCGCGCTCGCGGCTACTCGATCGCCACGACGACGGCCGTGATGTTGTCGAAGCCGCCGCGGTCGAGGGCCGTCTGCACCAGCTCGCCCACCGCGCCGGCCACGTCGTCGCCGTGGCCGAAGATCACGCGCTCCATGTGCCCGTCGTCCTGGACGGGCGGCTCGAAGTACATGTACAGGCCGTCGCTGCAAACCAGCAGCCGGTCGCCGGGCGCCAGCTCGCGGCGGAAGGTGTCGAAGCCGGGATTGGCGGTCGGCGGCTCGCTCGCACCCAGCCAGCGGGCGATCACGTGGGCGTGGGGGTCGAGCCGCGCCTGCTCCAGCGTCATGCGGCCCGCGTCCACGACCAGGTTGACCCATGAGTGATCGCGCGTGAGCTGCACGCAGCCGTCCGGCGTCACGCCGTAGGCGCGCGAGTCGCCGCACCAGATGCCGGTGACGATGCCGCCGATCACGCAGGCGGCGACGAGCGTGGTCGCGTTCGCCTCATCAAAGCTGTCGTAGGGCATGGCGCTCACCTGCTGATGGGCGCGGTAGCCGGCTTCGAGCAGCAGTTGGTCGGCGTGGTCGGCGTCGAAGTCGCGGTCGCTCCAGTGCGCCGTGATCGCCTCGTACAGCAGTTGCACGGTGAGCGCAGAGGCCTGCTCGCTGTGTTTGCCGGCGCTGACGCCGTCCGCGACCACGGCCAGCGTGACGGGCGTACCGTCCCAGCGCTGCCAGCTCCAGACGCCGCCCGCGTCCTGATTAACGGGGTGATGATGGCCGATGTCCGTTTTCCAGGCGGTGCGGTGCATCGAAACGAAGCGGCGGGCGGCGCCGGGCGCCAGCGCCTTGCGCGCCTCGTCGAGGCTCTGCGGGCGCTGATCGGGCGCGTCGGCCAGCAGACGCGCCATCAACTCGTGCCACTCGCGCGGATAGCCGAGCGCCGAGCCCGTCGCCGCGCGTATGACCGCGGCCACCGCGTAGGCGCCGGCTTTCCAACCATCCAACTCCCGCTCGCCGGCGCGGACTTCCGGCGGCAGGAAGGCCGGATCGGCCAATAGACCGCCCGAAAGCGGCAGCGCCGGCGCCGTCGGCTGGGCGACGAAGGCGTGTTCGCCGTCGAGCGCGACCTGCGACGGCGAAAGCAGCAGCAGCCGTCCGGCGACCGCGGCGTGCTGCGCGACCAGCAGCAAATCAAGCAGCAGGCTGGCGGCAACGCGCGGCGGGATGCCCGTGGCTTGACCGAACGGCGTCCAATTTCCCGGCGGCTGGCTGAGCACGGCGTACGGCCCACGCACCGCGTCGGCGCCGCTCGCCAGCAGGGCGGGGATCAGCGGATGGCCCGCCTCCGCCGCCAGCACGGACGCATCGAGCCCGTCGATCGCGGACGTCAGCCCATCCAGCAGCGCCTGTTCGCCGAAGCGGAGGACTGCGCTCGCATCCGCCTCGGCTGGCCGTCGCACCGTACAGGTCTGTGCGTCCAGCCGCGAGACCACGACGAAGCCCACGAAGCTGGCGCCGGGCGCGAGCGGCCCCCCAGCCGCCGGTTTCGCCTCGCCGCAGTCTGCGCAGTAGGCTTCGGCGGCGGGGTTCTGATGGCCGCAGACGCAAACCCACGAGTCCAGCGCCTGCGTCTCCGCCTCGGCGGCCGCGGCGGGCCGTGGCGTCAGCGTTGGTGCGGCGTCCGCAGCAACCGCGAAGCCTGCGCCGGAGGGGCTCACGGTGGCTGACGGCGCGGGTTGGGCACTCACGGCTGCTCCGGCGGCAACGGGGACGGGCTCGGCATCGGCAGGTGCGGCCGCCTCGGCTAACGCTCCGCCGCACTCCTCACAGAAATTGGCATCGGCGGGGTTGGAGCCATTGCCGCAGTGGGGGCAGACCATACGGTCCTCCGGCGCCGGCGGAGCCGGGCGCCGCGGTGTTCGGCAGGGTGCGCAGTTCTCAGTGTAGCATGGCGCCCGCGGGCAGTTCAGACTGTTGCAAGACGTGAGAGCGTACGGGCCGCCGGCGTTGCCGAGCGCGGGGCACCTAACCCTGACCTCGCTGAAGCGAGGTCTGTCCCTTCCCGAGGCGGGAAAGGGACTTCTGGAGCGTTCCCGTCACCGTGCGACGGCGGCGGGGCCGAGAGTCCTTGTGGGATGCGCGGCGGGATTGTCCTCTACTCCCCTGCATGTCCTCGACCCACACCCTTCCTGTGTTGGGAAGGGACAGACTCCCCGCCAGGGAAGTCAGGGTTAGGTGCCCCGCGCGGGCGCCGGCGCGCGGTACGATACGCCGTAGCGGCATCGGGATCGCCGCACCGCGCTTCCCACGCCACGCCGCGAACCGCCGCTGCCGAGGAGCACCACCGATGCAAACGCTCGACGATCTGCACGCCCGCCTCATCCCTTTCTGCCGCGCACAGACAGGCGATCCCGACGCGCGCGTGTCCGGCGTCGAGGTCATGCCCGGGCACGCCGGCTTCTCCTACGGCTTCACTGTGGACCACGCGGCCGAGGGCGGGCCGCGCAGCGAGTCGTTCGTGCTGCGCCTGCCGCCGCCGAACGTGAAACTGGAGGGCACGGCCGACGTATTGCGCCAGGTGCGGGTGCTGAGCGCCGTGCGCGGCTCCGACGTGCCCGTAGTCGGCGTGCGCTGGTCGGGCGACGATCCGCGCTGGTTCGACCGACCGTACTTCATCGTGCCGCGCCTCAGCGGCGACACGCTGCGCACCACGCCCGGCGAGTGGGGCGCGGCACTCTCGGCTGAGACACTCGGCTTCATGGCCCGTCAGGCAATCGAGGCGCTGGCCGCGCTGCACCGCATCGACTGGCTGCAGGCGATCCCCGAGTGGGCGCCGCCGCTCGAGCCCGAAGCCGACGTGCAGCGATGGGACCGCTTCGCCGAGCGCGCCGCCGATCCAGAGCTGGTGCAGCTCTGGCCGGAGCTGAAACGCCGCCTGCTCGAACGGCTGCCGCGCGAACCGCGTATGGGTATCTTCCACGGCGACTTCCAGTGGTCGAACCTTCTCTACGATACGAGCGACTACCAGCTACTGGCCGTAATCGACTGGGAGCTGGTCGGCATCGGGCCGGTGCTGAACGACCTGGGCTGGCTCATGGTGTTCAGCGACCCGCAGAGCTGGGCGCATGACGGCCGTTCGACGGCGCCGCTGCCGCTGCCCGCTGACTTGCAGGCCATCTACGCCGAAGCGTTCGGTGCGGATCCGGGCGACGTTGCCTGGTATCGGGCGCTGGCGGGCTACAAGTTCGCGATCATCGGCGGCTTTAACCTGATGCTGCACCGCCGCGGCAAGCGCCACGACCCGCACTGGGAGGAGCTGGCGCCCTCGATCCCGCGCCTGTTCGAGCGGGCGATCGAGGTGCTGGACGGCGCGCCGTAGGGCCGTCCGTGGTGACAGCGCACGTCGCCAACCGCTACTATTTCGCTTAGCACCCCCTCCTGCCCCAACGCAGGCCGGAGCACGAATGATGAACCGAGACGAGTTGATCGAACGGCTGCGCGACTCCGGCGCGGCCGGCCTTGCCGCGATGCACGCGGTGCCGCCGGCGGCGCTGGCGCTGCCGGGCTACGAGAACGGCTGGACCGTGCGGCAGATCATGGCGCACGTCGCCTCGATGGAATTCACCTATCGCCGGCTGCCGGACGTGGCGCGCGGCCCGCGCGACGCACAGGCGACACCGGGCGGCGGTACGTTCGATATGGACGGCTACAACGCCCGCCAGGTCGAGAAGCGCGCCGCTCAGCCGCCGGCCGCGCTGGCCGAAGAGTTTCTGAAGGGCCGCGCCGCGCTGATCGTGCTCGCCGGCGAGCTGGACGATGTGCTGCTCGCCGTGCCGATGCGCTCGGCCGGCGGCGTCACCGGCACGTTGGCCGAAGTCATGGCCGGCACGGCCGTGGCGCACGTCCGCACACATAGCGGCGACTTCGTGCGCGCCGCCGGCGCCGAACCGGGAGCGGGCGAACGGATCGCCGCGGGCGTGTTGCTCAGCGCGGAAGAGGCGGCCGTGCGCGTCGAGGCGGTGACGCCGGCGCGCTGGCGCGCCCGCGGCGGCGCGGAGGAGTGGTCTGCCGCGGGCATCTGCGGGCACCTGATCGAGATGCTGCCCTACTGGGCGACAAAGCTGGAGCGGGTGAGCCGCGACGCTTCCTTGCCGTTCAGCCGGGCGCTCGACGCACCCGAGCGGCTCGGCGGCGTGGTGAACGGCGAGGCGCTGACGCCCGAACAAGGCGCCTTTGCCGTACGCCGCGCTGCTGCCGAGGCGGCGGCCATTCTGCGGCGGCTGCCGGCCGCTGCCTGGCAGCAAACCGTTGATCATCCACGCTACGGTGCGGTCGCACTCGAAGCAGCGGCGGGAGAGCTGCTGGTCAAGCACGCGCGCGAACACGTCGCGCAGATCGCGGCGGCATTGGAAGAGGCGCCGGCCTGACGCGAGAGCCGCCCGCGCTATTGGCAGAGCCAGAGCGACCGGCCCCTGCCAGGCTATTCCCTGATCCCTAACCCCTGTTCCCTGACACGGCCAGTACCTCGGGGTTGACCATCGTTTCCGGCACGCGGCCGCTGACCGCCGCGATCAGGTTGCGCCCTGCCAGCTCGGCCATCGCCTGGCGCGTTTCGATGGTGCCGCTGGCCATGTGCGGCGCCACGATCAGGTTGGGGGCGCCAAGCAACGGATCGTCTTCGGGAAGCGGCTCGACCTCGAACACGTCCAGTGCGGCGCCGGCGATCAGCCCCTCGTGCAGCGCCGCGGCGAGGTCTGCCTGATTCACCACCGGCCCGCGCGAGGTATTGATGAAGTAGGCGCTCGGCTTCATCAGCTCGAAGTCGCGGCGGCCGATGTGGCGACGTGTCGTTTCGTCCAGAAACACATGAACCGAGAGGAAGTCCGCCTCGCGCAGCACTTCGTCGCGCTCGGCGTAGCTGGCGAGTCCTTCATCCTCGGCTTTCGGATCGCGGATCGGGTCGTAGTAGAGCACGCGCAGGCCGAAGCCGGCGGCGCGGCGCGCCACGGCGTGACCGATGCGGCCGAAGCCGAGGATGCCCAGCGTTTTGCTTTTCATGTCGGTGCCGACGGTCATCGCCTGACCGCGCGCCCAGCGACCTTCGCGCACGTGCGCCTGGCCCTCGAAGATGCGCCGGGCCAGCGAGAGCATCAGCAAATACGTCTCATCGGCAACGGCGTCGCTCAGCACACCGGGCGTGTTGCAGACCAGCAGGCCGTGCGCGGTGGCGAAGGGGATCTCCACGTTGTCGTAGCCGACGCCGTAGTTGCTTACGACTTTGAGCTGCGGGTTGGCGAGGATCAGGTCATTGTCGACCTTCACCTGGTTCGAGGTAAGCAGGCCGACGACGCCGGGCAGCACGCGCGCCAGCTCCTCGCGCGGCACCCGGCCTTTGCCGGTCCAGCGCTGCACTTCACAGGCGGCTTCGATCGCGGCGAGAACGTGGTCGTGTATGGGGGTGGCAACGTAGACCGGCGGACGCGTGGCAGGATCGCTCTGCTGGCCAGCACTCATGGCATCTCCTCCGCCGCACATCGTGGCACAGCGCCGCGCAACGCGCATCACGTGGCGCGGCGACCCGCGGCTGGCGCGAGCCGCCGTGCGCCACTAGCATGATCGGTGAACGCAGGGCCTGCGCCGCGGACGGGAGCGCCGGGCGTTGAGGCAACGATGGAGCCAGACACATGGGACGTGAGCAGATCGAAGCGCTTGTCACGGTGTTGCAGCAGCAACTCGCGGCGGGGCCGAAGACGGTGGCTACCGGCACCTGGGACATTCGCTACGACAAAGAGCGTAACGCCTTCTACTTCGACAAGTGCGAGTTCGGCGGCTACTGCGAAGAGCGCCCGGCGGTGATCAGCGTCAGCGGCGAGATTCTGGACCCGGGCGGGCCGCTGCTGGGCTGAGCGGCACGCTGCGGCCGATCGTCATAACACGGGATCGCGAGTAAATGCGAGGCTCCGGGCGGGAGCGCGAGATCGTCCGCGGCATGATCGGCCGGATTCGCTGAGACGAGGCCGATGCGCCCGCTGCCGCAGCTTGACGACCTGTTAGGAGATAACAGTAGAATTCGCCTGTCATAACAAACCTCCGACAGTTTGCTGATGTAAGGTTTCCTGCCCCTCGGCCAGTGGGTTTCGTGGTGAGGCAACGCCATGCCCGCGTTGACCATCTACTTCGCGCTGGCCGGATTCGTGCCGTTCAGCATCCTGCTTGTCGCCACCGCGAGCGGCACGTGGCAGCGCCTCAGGCGGCCCGGCAGCTTCGGCCTCACGGGCGCGGCCGTTTCGCTCGTTCTGATCGTCGCCCTCTCGGCGATCGATGCCGGCTTCGCGGCGCTCGTGCTCCGCTCGGCGGCGCTGGCGCTGCATCCACCGGGCTAATTACGAGCCAGGTCGCTGCCGGCGCCGCATCAGCCGCGCCGGCGTCCATCACGCGAGCGAGGGGTAGGATCGTGAGCTACAGCGTCGTGCGTGGGCAGGGAATCATGGAAACCGTCACCAGCCAGCTCGAAGCGGAGTCTGCCGTACGGCTGCTCAAGGACTGGGCGCGGGTCTATCCGCAGCAGCTGCTCGTGATCCGCGACGATGCCGGCCTGGCGGTGGCCTTCCGCCGGCCGGCCGCACAGCCCGCGGCCGCGCTCTAGCCGGCTCAGCTCGTGCGCATCTGCTCGCTGCTGCCCTCCGCCACCGAGATCGTCTGCGCCCTCGGCCTCGAAGCTGCGCTGGTCGGCGTCACGCATGAGTGCGACTTTCCAACGTCCGTCCGCTCCCTGCCCCGCGTCACACGCAGCGCGGTCGAAAGCGACCGCCTCGCCAGCGGCCAGATCGATGCGATCGTCAGCGCCCACCTGCACGAACACCGCGGGCTCTACCAGCTCGACCGCGAGTTGCTCGAACGGCTCAATCCCGACCTGATCCTGACACAGGAGCTGTGCGATGTCTGCGCCGTCTCCTACGCCGAGGTGCAGGAGGCCGTGCGCGCCCTGTTCGGCCAGCGCACCGTACTCTCGCTTGAGCCGACTCGCCTTGATGAGGTATTCGAGAGCATCGAACGTGTCGCCGCCATCGCCGGGCGCGACGCTGCCGCGCTGGAATTGACGGCGGGGCTGCGCGAGGATGTGCGACAGATCAGCGGCGCGCTGACCGGGATCGCCCGCCGTCCGCGTGTCGCCTGCATTGAGTGGCTGGACCCGCCCTGGCTCGGCGGCCACTGGGTGCCCGAGATGGTGGAGCTGGCGGGCGGCCTCGATGTAATGGGCGAGGCGGGGTCGCCCTCCGTGCGCGCAAGCTGGGAACAGATCGCCGATGCAGGCCCCGAGGTGATCGTGCTGATGCCGTGCGGCTTCGGCGTCGAACGCATCGTGAGCGAGTTCCAGGAGCTGACGCTGCCGTCGCTCTGGCACGACCTGCCGGCGGTGCAAACCGGCCGCGTCTACGCCGTCGATGCCAACGCCTTCTTCAGCCGGCCCGGTCCGCGCCTGGTCGAAGGGCTGCATCTGTTGGCCGGCCTGCTGCATCCCGACCGCGTGCCGCTTGCCGCCGATCCACGCCGCTGGCAGACCGTTTCAACCGCGTGAACGGGCGACTGGCCGTTGCTGCGGTCGGCGTGCTCCGTCGTGCTCAGTCCGCGGCAGGGCGATCCGGATCGAGATCATCTCCCGTAGCGGCGCGGCGACCGGGCAGCGGCAGACCCGGCAGGCTGAAAAACAGTGCGATCGCGATCATAAAGAACACGCTCGCCGCGGCGTTGATGAAGGCCACCAATAGCGCCACGATATAGCCCAGCGGTCCGACCAGATTGCGCCGTGTGAGCCCCGCCAGCGCCGCATCGTCCAGGCCCGGACGGAGAAGATGGCGACGCGCTGCCACGTAGCGCCAGACGAGATTCCAGAAGAGCGAGATCACGACAAAGGTGCCGGCGTAGAGCACGGCGGCGAGCCGTTCATCGCGGTGCGTGATGTATTCGGACAGCACCGAGGTCGTGAATGGCGCCACGGTCACCGCCATCAAGAGCAGGCCGTTGAACAGCAGCAGGCCGTGATCGACACGCGCGATATGCCGAAACATCTGGTGATGGTTCACCCACATGATCAGGATCGTGAGAAAGCTGCCGGCGTAGGCCAGATACGATGGCCATTGGTCGAGCAGGGCGGGCCCGAGCCGCTTTGCGCCTTCGCCCGCGGAAGGCACTTTCAGGTCGAGCACCAACAGGGTGATCGCGACGGCGAATACGCCGTCGCTGAAGGCCTCAAGGCGCGCCGTTTCGCGCTCGCCCTCGCCCTGTGGCCGCAGACTCGACACGGTGCGCTCCTGGCCGGCGCTAGAGCGTGTCTGAAAAATGTTCGAACCATCGTTCCGTGGCTGGTCGTGAGGCCTCTTCTCACCCTCGCCACGCGTGGGAGGGGCCGCCGAAACCGGCAATCCAATGCGGGCTACGGCCGCCCGTCGATTATTCAGACACGCCCTAGCGGCCGTGAAAAACGGGGGGACGCTTCTCCAGGAAAGCGCGCACCGACTCGCGGTGGTCTTCCGTGCGGCCGGCCACAAGCACCGTGCTCGCCACGACCTCGTTGGCGGCTTCGAGGTCCAGCGTTTCCGTGACGCGCCAGCTCATCTTGGCGACCTTGTTGCTGATCGGCGCGGCGGCCGCGATCTCCTCGGCCAGCGCCAGCGTCTTCGCCTCAAGCTCCTCCGACGCATAGACCGCGTTCAGGCCGCCGGCCTGCAACAGCTCCGGCGCCGAGACGAAGCGCGCCGTGTACAGCATCTCCGCGGCCAGCCGGCGGCCGATCATCCGCGGAATCAGCCACATGCCGCCGAGGTCGGGGATCAGCGCCCGGCGCATGTAGGCGATCATGAAGCGGGCCTCGCTGGAGGCGATCGCCAGGTCGGTGGCGCAGACCAAGTCGAAGCCGGCGCCCACGGCCACGCCGTTCACCATCGCGATCGTGGGGATCTCCAGGCGGTAGATCGCGCGCATCATCGCCTGGCCGTGACGGCGCAGGCTCTGCCGGCTCTCTTCCAGGCTCTGGACGCGGGGCTCAGAGCCGGGCGCCTCGCCCTGCCGAGCGGCCATACCGCCAACGTCGGCGCCGGCACAAAAGGCACGGCCGGCGCCCGTGACGATCAGGCAGCGGGCGTCCGGGTCGGCGTCGATCGCGCGGCAGGCGTCGATCACTTCAAGCTGCAGCTCGGGCGTCATCGCGTTCAGCCGCTCCGGGCGGTTGAGCGTGATGCGGTGAATGTGGCTGCCGATCCGTTCGTGCAGTATCGTGTTGTAAGCCATAGCAGACGCTCCGGCGACCAGAGTACACGGCGCTGCGCGCGCCGGGTGGAGTGTAGCACGCCATGCCCGACCGTCTGCCCACCGATGCGGCCGGGGATGGGCCCGCCTGTTTGCCCGATCGCAAGCGGGCCGGCATCGCGCCGGCAGGGACGCGGGATCGACCGGCCGGCCCTGGCAACGCCGGCGCAGCAGACCGTCGGCCTCAGGCCACACGTCTCAGTGGGGCGACGCCCGAGCGCTGGCCGTTCGGCGTGCCCGAGTTCAACTGCACGGGAGATTTGTGATGACCGCCATCGCCGCGACTGCCGAGATCCGCCCGGCCACGCCCGACGAGATGCCGCGCCTGGCACAGGTCGTCAGCCTTTCGCTGGCGATGCCCGCGCAGCAGTTCGCCGCGCTGCGCCCCGAGTGGACGCTTTGCGCCTTCGAAGACGACCAGCTCGCCACCGCCTATGCAGCCTGGCCGTTCACCATGCGCATGAACGGTGCGGCGATGAAGGTTGCCGGCGTCACCACGGTCAGCACGCATCCGACCTTCCGCCGGCGCGGCAACCTGCGCGCGATCATGGAGACGGACTTTCGCCGCCGCCACGAACAGGGCGAGCCGCTCGCCGCGCTCTACGCCTCGCTCGCCGCAATCTATCAGCGCTACGGCTATGCGATCGTGACCACGCACCATAGCTACACCGTCGAGCCGCGCTGCCTGCAGTTCAGCCGGCCGGCCGAGATCTCAGGCCAGCTACGCGAGTCGTCGCCGGCCGAACTGCCCACCCTGATCGATGTCTACCGCCGCTTCCGCGAGCAGCGCACCGCCTATCTGCACCGCGGCGCGGCGATGTGGCAGGTCAGCGCCCTCGGCCCGCCCGCGGAGGGCGAGACGCTCTCCGTCGTACTGTACGAGGAGCACGGCGCGCCGCAGGGCTACGTCGTCTACGTCACCGGCCAGGGACCGGCGGACGGCAACCGGCCAAGCCAGCGCCTGCATGTGCGCGACCTGTGCTGGCTCAACCCCGCGGCCTACCGCGCCTGCTGGGAGCACCTGGGGCGTTTTGACCTGGTGCGGGAGATCGCGTGGCCGAACGTGCCGGCTGACGATCCCTTGCCGCACCTGCTGCTGGAACCGCGCATGCTGCACGCGGGTTCGCGCGACGGCATCCTGGCGCGCATCATCGACCTGGACCGCGCCTTCGCCGGCCGTGGCTATCAGCACGCCGGCCGGCTGACCTTCGCCGCAACCGATGCGATCTGTCCCTGGAACGAGGGAACCTGGACACTCGAAACAGACGGGACGGAGACGCAGGTGAACCGCGGCGGCGTATCGCCCGCCTTCACCGCGCCGATCGATACGCTCTCGATGCTGCTGTTCGGACAGCTCAGCGCGTCCGAGGCGTGGCGCATGGGCCGGCTGGAGTGCAGTGACGCTGCCGGCCTGGCGGACGCCGACCGTCTGTTGAGCACCACGTACAGGCCGTTCTGTGCTGACCACTTCTGAGGCGCGCCTCGTCAGATGCTCACACATGGCATGCTCGCGGTGCCGGCGTCCGCGATGAGCGAGCCGTTGGTGCTCGCGATCGATCTGGGCACCAGCGCGGTGAAAACGGCGCTCGTCAGCGCCGATGGCAGCGTGAGCGCGGGAGCGCGCCGCGTGCTGCACGGCGCGAGCCCAGCCGGCTGGCGGCGCAGCGCGCTGGCGACCGCCCGCCTGACGCTTGCCGGCGTCGACCCGCAGCGGGTGGCCGGGCTCGCTCTGTGTGGACGTGGCGGCGCCACCATCCTCTGCGACGCGGCGGGCCGCGCGCTCGCTCCGGCGCTCACGGGAACGCCGCCCGCGGACTTCGCCGCTGAGGCGCCCGCTCGCCTGCGGTCGCTCATCTGGCGCGTGCAGCAGGCGGCCGGGCAGACGCCGTCGCTTCAGCACCGGTTGCGCTGGGTGCTGGCCGCGAAGGACTTCCTGCTGCTCAGATTGACAGGCGAGGCGGCCACGGACCCCGCCTCTGGTCCCGACGCGCTGGCGTGGCCCGGCACTGACTCGACGGCCTGCATTTCCGCGGAGCATCTGCCGGCGGTGCGGCTGCCCTGGGAGGTCGCCGGATCGCTGCAAGCAGGCGCCGCGTCCGCGCTGGGGCTGCCGGCGGGCCTGCCCGTCGTGAGCGGGCTGCACGACGGCGTTGCCGCCCAGACCGGCGCGGGCGCGTTGCAACCCGAAACGGCGGCGCTCACGCTGGGCACGCACATCGTGCTGCGTGCGGTACGCGCCGATGCGCCAGCCGCGGCGGCGCGCTTCCGCTTCTACAGCCTGTGGGGCGAGCGGGACGGCCGCGGCGTCTATGGCGGCAACGCCCGGCTGGGCGGCGCGGCGCTGAGCTGGGCGGCGCGGCTGCTGGGCGCCGGCGAGGCCTCGCTGCCCGCGCTCGAACGCGCCGCGGCGGCCGTACCGCCCGGCAGCGACGGCCTGCTGTTCATGCCCTATCTCGGCGGCATGGTCTGTCCCTGCCGCCGGCCGGACCTACGCGGCGCGTGGCTGGGTTTGCGGCAGCAACATGGCCGCGGCCAGCTCTTCCGCGCCGTGCTGGAAGGCACCGCCTGCGCCGTGCGGCAAATCGCCGCTGCGCTGGCACAGAGCGGAGTCGTGCCATCGCGTCTGACGCTGACGGGCGGCGGCGCACGCAGTGCGCTCTGGCGGCAGATCCTGGCGGACGCTCTCAATCAGCCGCTGTGCGCGAGCGCCGCGCCCAACTTCGCGGAGTGCGTGGGCGCGGCGCGTTGCGCCTGGGTGGCGCTCGGGCATTACCCCTCCGTCGATGCGGCAATTGCCGGCGGTCTGCCTCCGGCAGTCGTCGCAGAGCCGGACGCGGCCGGCGTCCAGGCGATGGCCCGGATCTATGACGACTTCCTCGCGGCGCTCACCGCCGGCGTGACGAGCGTCTGAGCGGCGCCGAGAGCGGGCTCCAACACCGTTCGCTGATCATCCGCCCGCCGCGGAACCTTCCGCACACGGAGATCTGGACTGCCCGCGTCCGAAGGTACTGGGCGCCGCATCCCGCGCCCGGTGCGAGCGCCGACGAGCCGTGCGTACACTCGCCGCGGACGCCGAAGCGGCGGCTTCGGGGCCATCCCTGATCGGGCGAAAGCGTTGCGGTCGCGGCGTTCATTCTTGCAGACGACGTCCGTCTTTGGCGCGCTCCGTGGCCGCTGAACACAACCGTTCAGCAGATTTATGTGAAGTAGCCCATCACGCGCGCACTCCGCAACGAGACGGTGACGCAGCGCAAACTGTGAAACTCTTTACAATTTCGCCGCGAAGTCCGAACTATAAGAAGGGCGCAGTTCGCAACTCGGCTAAACGACATCCGCGGCTTGAGCGTACCAGCCTGCGCAACCGCGAAGCCGTGTGAGGAGGAAACGTTCGATGAGGATCTTGCGGGGGAAAACCGGCATCGCGGCCGCGGTGCTGAGCCTTGCGATGGCAAGCCTCGGCCTGCATACGGCCGCCGGTGTTCAGGCGGCACAGACTGTGAATCTGGTTCCGACTCCGGCGACAGATCGTGCCGAGACCGGTTTTGCGATCCGCGACGGCTACGCCGTTCAGATTGTCGAAAGCGGCGGTGTGCCCGGAGCCCAGGTGCTGTTCGCTCCCTGCACCAGCACCGGCGTGCACTACAACTGCGGTCCGAACGCCGGTACGGTCGTCACGCTCGACTCAAACGGCGCGGCCAACGTCGATCTCAACTTCAACGCCTTCACGCAGGCGATCGACGCCGTGATCGGCACCAATCAGTCCGATGCCAACGATCAGGTGATCGCCATCTTCAACACGGCGAACATCCCCAGCGCGTATACCATGCCGGCTGCCCTGCCCTACACGCCGGTCACGGCGGCGTCCAACGTTGCGCCGGCCAGTGTCCTGCCGGTGACGCAGCAGAACTGCTTCTTCCTGCCGCTTTCGGGCTTCGCCCCGAGCTGCTTCTTCGGCGCCATCCCCGGCATCGGCACCGGCTTTGTTTCGCCCGTAAACCTCGGCTTCATTCCAGGCTTCAGTTCGGGCTTCATTCCGGGCGTCGGCTTCTTCTTTGTACCGTTCGGCACCGTGACGTCGCCCGGCACGACCGGCGTGATCTTCGTCCAGCCGACGACCCAGCTCGCGACTTCGACCATCTGCCCGCCCGGCTTCCACGGCACGCTTACCGTCGTGCTTGGCAGCTCCGGCTTCCCGTTCGGCACCTTCCTCGGCTTCGGCGTGCCGCTGCAGGTTGGCACGCAGACCACCACGGTCTTCTGCCCGTAGCCCGATTTCGGCCCCGCATGATGCAACCGTTCCGAGGTCTGAGCCTCGGAACGGTTGCGCTTTGCTGCTGCCGTTTGTGACGATGGACCGGCAGACGACGCCGGCGCGGGGCGCCTAACCCTGCTTTGCCTGAAGGCAAACCTGTCCCTTCCCGAGGCGGGAAGGGACTTCTGGAGCGTTCCCGGCGGTGCCGGACGGCAGCGGGGCTGGGATGTCCGTGTGGGGCACGCGGCGGGCTGGTTTCCTGTCCACTGTTCGATCTCGAACCCCACCCTTCCTGTGTCGGGAAGGGACAGACTTCGCTTCAGCGAAGTCAGGGTTAGGTGCCCCGCGCGGCCGGCGATGCCGCGTGCCTTGAGAGGCGATTCAACCCCCGCCGGCAGCATCGCGCGCTTTCTGGAACATGACCGCAACCCTCGGAATCGGCGGAAACAAGAACGGCAGGCGAAAGCGCAGGCGATCGGCATGCCGAAAGCCAATTTCAAGCGCGTAGGGCGCGAGGGCGCCGAAACCACGCAGCTGGCAGGTCTTGACGCGGGGCGTCAACAGCCGCTGGTGAAAGCGGTTCAGCCGCCGCGAGCTGGTCGGCGCGAACTCCCAGCCCAGCAGGATGCCGCCCGGCTTCAGAACACGGTGCGCTTCCAGCAGCACACGGTAGAGCGTATCGTCTTCCAGATACCTGAAGAGATGCGCGGCCAGCACCAGGTGGAAGCTTTCGTCGGCGAAAGGCAGGCGGCTGGCGCCCGCGCCGACCAGTTCGACGCGCCGGCCGCGGCCGAGGTCGCGCGCCGCGAGACGCAGCATCTCCCGCGACACGTCGACGCCGACCGGGTCGTGCTGCAGGCCGGCGCGCACGGCCAGCATCTCAGCGACGCCGCCGTTGCCGCAGCCCAGGTCGAGCACGCGATGGCCGGCCTGCAGCCCAACTTCGCGCGCCACGTCCAACACCGGCGTGTTGATGAGATACGCGCTCACCGGCCGCATGAAGGCCCGCAACGCCATGCGCACGAGCGAGCCCTCGCGCAGCCAGCGGTCATATTCCCGCGCCGTGCGTCGTTCTTCGGGTCGGATGCTCATTGGAGGACGCTCACAGGCGGGCCTACACGTTGAACAGGATGTTGAGCACGTCGCCGTCCTTGACGGTGTAGCTCTTGCCTTCCATGCGCACCGTGCCGCGCTTCTTCGCTTCCGCGATGCTGCCGGCGGCCACGAGATCCTCGTAGCGCACGACCTCGGCGCGGATGAAGCCGCGCTCCAGATCGCTGTGGATCTTGCCCGCGGCCTGCGGCGCCGTGCTGCCTGCGCGCACCGTCCACGCGCGGCATTCATCCTCGCCGGCCGTCAGGAACGAGATCAGCCCCATCAGGTGGTAGGAGAGCCGGATCGCACGTTCGAGGCCGGCCTCCGCGCCGAGGCCAAGCTCGGCTCGATACTCCGTCGCCTCGTCTGGCTCCATCTCGGCCAGCTCCATCTCGAGCTTGCCGCAGAAGGCGGTAACTTCCGTACCTGGCGCAGTCAGCCTGGCTCGATATTCGGCCTCGATCGCCGCCGCCCGCGGCACGTCGCCCTCGCCGATATTGAGCAGCACGAGCATGGGGAGCTGCGTGAGCAAGCGGTAGCCGGCGATCAGCCGCTCCTCCTCCTCGGCAAGGGCCTGCGCCCGGACCGGCTCGTCGCGCTCCAGGCCGGCCTGAAGCCGGGTGAGCAGCGCCAGCTCGCGCTCGCCCGCCGTGCGCTCGCCGGGCTTCAGCGAACGCAGCTCGGCGTTCAAACGCTCCAGCCGCCGCTGAATCAACGCCTGATCGGCGAACACCAGCTCCAGGTCGAGCGTGCCGATGTCGCGCATCGCGTCGATGCTGCCCTCGGAATGCGGCACTTCCGCGTTCTCAAAGAGGCGTACGACGTGAATCAGCGCGTCGTTCTTGCGCACTTCGGCGAGGAACTGGCCGCCCGGCCCCTCGCCGCGGCCGAACGCCGCGCCGGCAGCGGGAAAATCGGCGTAGTGGATGTCCGCGGGCGTGACCTTCTTCGGGTGATACAGCTCCGCGAGCACGTCGAGGCGGCGGTCCGGCACTTTGACCACGCCGATGTTCGGCCCGTGGGCGCCGCCGTAGCCGGTCTGCGCGTTGCCGCGCGTCACCGCGTTGAACACGGTCGTCTTGCCGGACTGCGCCAATCCCAGAATGCCGACATCCGGCATGGAAGCCTCCGGGGGCAGGACGCGGATCGCTGTTTCGCGACGGGCCGGCCATCTCACGCAGGGGACATGCCAGAGGCGCCGGTGCGCTGTACCGGCGCCTCTCTCCGCTCCATTGTACCTGATGTAGCCGATTTCCCACCGCGCACGGCGGCGGGCCGGTCATTGAACGACTAAGGTGCCGGTCATCTCCGTGGGATGCACGTCGCAGTGGAAGTGATACGTGCCCGGCTTGCTGATCGTAAAGGTCAGTGTGGCCGACTTGCCCGCCGGGACCAGATCCGTCTTGATATCCTTGCCGCTGTCGTCCTTGACGTCCAGCACATCGACGTTGTGAATCGCCGTACCTTTGTTCTGCACGGTGAGCGTCACCTGCTTGCCGGCGGGCACGGTGATCTGCGTATCGGAGAACTTGTTGTCCGTCGTCGTCTCGTTCCAGGTCGTGGTGGGCGCGGAGGAGGCGGCGGGCGTTGCGCTCGCGGCGGCGCCGGCCTGGCCATTCGGGCCGACGACGTACAGTTCACCCGTCATCTCCGTCGGGTGCACCTGGCAATGGAACTTGTAGACGCCGGGTGTGGCGATCGTGAAGCTCAGCGTGGTGGATTGACCACCAGGGATTGGCTGGAAGGTGATGGGCTTACCGCTGGCGTCGTTCAGCACCTTGCCGGAGGCGTCCAGCACCTCGAAGTTGTGAATCGCACTGCCCTTGTTGTTGAACGTGACGGTGGCCGCTGTGCCGGCCGTAATCGCCATCTGCGTCACGGAGAACTTGTTGTCCGTGGCGTCCTCGGTCCAGGCGTCGGCCGGCTTCAGATCGGCGGGAAGCTGGCCGTTCGCGGCGGCGGGCGTGGGCGTAGCCGGCGCGAGCTGGCCGCAGACGCGGGCGTTGGCGCCAGTGATCGACGCGGCGGCCAGTGTGTCGGCGGGAGGGGCAAGCGTCGCGGGAATGTTGGTATTGGGGTTGACTGCCCGTGCGGCGGCCAGGTTCTCTTCCTTGCTGAACTCGGCCGCCTTGTCCCAGAAGTTCTTCGGCTGCACGGTGGTGACGCCGGGCGGCGCGCCGGTGATCAGCGTGACGAGGTCACGGATCTGCTCGTCGGTGAGGGAGCCGCCTTCGCGGATCGCCCAGGGCGGCATCACTTTGCCGATGCGCCCGCAGGTGATCGTGTCCGTCACCCAGCCCTGCACCTCGGTGAGCGTGTTCGGGTTGCGCAGCTCATCGCGGCTGAGCTGAGGGCCGATCAGACCTTCACCGGCGTTGCCGTGGCACTGGCGGCAGTAACGGGCGAAGATGCGCGCCCCGCGCTCGGCCAGCGTCGACTGCTGCGCTGCCGCCGAGGCGTTCTCCCGCGGCTGGTCGTACACCGTGTAGGCGGCGCAGCCTCCGAGCATCAGGAAGACGAGCGCCACCATCAGGGTGATCTGTTTCTGGGTGTTCATGCACCTGCCTCAGCGCCAGCGCCGCCGCGCGGCTTCCGGCGCCCGGGAGATCATGCAGGGGGAAGCTTGCCCCGCTGCGGGTCGCTGGTATCGCCGAGCGTGATTTTGCCCGTATTGATCGAGAGCGAGCCGTCGCCGTTGACCGTGAGGTCGAACGTGTCCAGCGAGCGCGGCGCCGGGCCGAAGACACGGGCGCCGCCCTTGGTATAGGTCGAGCCGTGGCAGGGGCAGCGGAACCAGCCGCGCTCGCCGCCGAACTCGAAGTCGGCACGCCACGGCACCGTGCAGCCGAGATGCACGCACTTCTGGTACAGCGCGACCAGGCCACCGTTCTTGCTGGGGGGGACGCTCTGAAAGCCGCCTTCGCCGGGCTTCAGATTCACGAGCCAGGTTTTGGCCTCAAAGATCTTGATCGGATCTTTGCCCGCCTCCGGAATCGTCGACTTCGGCACTTTGACGATGCCGCCGAAGCCGGCGTTGTGGCGCGGGTTAAGCATGTTCACCAGGCTGCCGACGGAGAGGATGATGAAGCCGAGCAGCGATGCGAACACCCCGCCGCGCAGGATCTGCCGGCGCTTGACCAGCACCTGGACCTGACGATCGGTTTGCTCGACCGTGGCCAGCTGGCGCGCGTCGGGCCGCGCCACGGCGACCCCTTGCCCGCCGGCGGCGGGGATGCGCCAGACGGCGCCGTTGGCCGCCGGTGCGGGCGCGGCCGGTGCGGCCGTCGCCACCGCGGTGCCGGCAGCGGCGGCCCTGGCGGCGTCACGCTCGGCCTTGAGGCGCAGCGCCTTCTCCTGCGCGGCCTTAATCGCGGCCGCGCGCTCCTCCGGCGTCATATCCTTCTTGGACTTCGGCGCCGCTGCCGCGGCAGCCTCGGCCGGCGGCGCCGCGGGCTGTTCAGCAGGGGGCGTGGCCCCGGCCTGCGGCTGCTCCGGCTGATTGTTCTCGCTTACCATCTCGCCACTCGCTTTTGCACCGCGCGCCCGGGGTCGCCGCCGGCGCGCGGCCGAACACTCTCGCCCGGCTTATGCGATGCCCAATCCTTCCGGCGGCTTCAACTGCCACGGCCACAGCAGCTCCTGACCCTCGCCGCGGAACGCTGTGCCGGAGATGGTGAGCACGACATAGACCGTCATGAAGCCGGTGAACAGGGCGAACATCGTGCCGCGCACGCCGAGCGGGCCGTAGCGGAAGCGCAGCAGGAAAACCAGCACGATCGGGAAGCCGATCATGCACGCCAGGGGGATCGCCTGCTCCACGATCCAGGCAGGCAGGTTCAAATTCAGGAAGTTGGAATCCAGTAACTTCAACTGGTGGAAGGGCATGTAGGGAATGTGCGTCGTCCACTTGGGCCAGGTGATGCCGGTCTGAATGCCGCGCACATTACGCAGATAGGCGGGCAGGTGATGTGCATCACCCGGCGTGCCGCCCTCTTTCAAGCAACTCCAGAGTTTATCCGGCTGGCTGGCGCAGTTGTAAATGATGTCCTGCGTGCCGTTGTCGTAGAGGATCAACAGCCAGGTGATGATGAAGGCGAACACGGTCGAGAAGACGACAATATTCACGGCCTTCGGGTGGCCGCCCCACCACACGCCCTGACCATCGTGGCTGCGATCGACGTAGGGAATCGCGGCGAGCAGAATCAGCGCCACGGTCGGCACGACCACGCCGGCGAGGGCGGGGTGCATGTGCAGCAGCAGTTCCTGCAGGTTGAGAAAGTACCACGGCGCCTTCGATGGGTTCGGCGTGATGTCCGAGTTGGCCTGGTCCAGCTTCGGCGGGTTGATGATCGTGGCGAGGGCCATCATCAGAATCGTGAACAACACCGCCGAGACGAACTCGATGAAGACGAGGTCCGGCCAGACCAGAACCTCCTCATCGCGCTCGCGCCGCGCCCGCGGATTGGGCATCGGGCGGGTGGGAACCGTTGCCTTGACGACAGGTGCGCTGGCCATCGATAGCGCCTCCTACAGCGGCCGCGCCAGCCCGCCATCGCGGCGGATGCGCCAGAAGTGAACGGCCATGAAGATTGCGGCCAGCAAGGGTAAGCCGATGACGTGCAGGGTGTAGAAGCGGATTAACGCCCCCTGGCCCACCTCCGTACCGCCGATCAGCAGGAAGCGGCTCTTTGTGCCGAAGACCGGCGCCGAGCCAATCATGTTCGTGCCGACGGTGATCGCCCAGAAGGCGAGCTGGTCCCAGGGCAGCAGGTAGCCGGTGAAGCTGAGCAGCAGCGTCAGTACCAGCAGGATGACGCCGACGACCCAGTTGAACTCGCGCGGCGGCTTATACGCGCCGGTGTAAAAGACGCGCATCATATGCATAAAGACGAGCAGCACCATGCTGTGCGCCATCCAGCGGTGCATGTTACGCATCAGCTCGCCGAAGCGGACGTTGCTCTCGAGCGCCTGAATGTCGGTGTAGGCGCGCTCCACCGACGGCACGTAGTAGAACATCAGCAGCGCGCCGGTCACCGTGAGCCCCAGGAACATGAAGAAGCTGAGGCCGCCGAGGCAGTAGGTATGCGTGATCTTGACGTGTGTGCGGTGCAAGCGCGTGGGATGCAGGTGGAGGAAGACGTTCGTCGCAACGACGAGCGCCTGATTGCGCGGCGTGTTTGGATAGCCCGAGCGGAAGATCGAGCGCCAGATATAATTGTGGAACAGCTTGTCGTAAACGGTATCCTGCCAGCTCTGCCCCGGCGGCCGTTCCGAGATCGCCATACGCTCCTCCCTGCTCGGCGCCAGATCTGCGCCTGCGCGAACGGTGCCGCGCACGCGGATCCTGTGTTAGCTCTGCCAGTAGCGGCCGAAGAGGTACATCAGCACGAGGCCAAGCACCGTCGTCACGAAGACGAACAGCAGCTCGAAGGTTTCGCCGGCCGGTTTACCGATGATCCACGGTGCGAGCAGCATTGATGCCTTACCTCGTCGCGACTTCCCGATATCATGTCGCGGCTTGCCGCGCCTCGCGGCCGGCAACGCGACGAACGTCTACCGGCAGGCTGGCCCGGTTCGTAGGCATCACCTGCGTGCAGGGGTGTTTCCGGCACGGCCCGGCGACCGCCGGACCACAACCATTGTAACCGCCGACGGCGGCCTGCGCCGCTCGCCGTGCCGCCCGGGGGTGAATGGGCGGCGGCCACACGCAGCGGCGGAGGTGACATGCCTCCTCCTCAACGCAAAGCGACAGTAGCACCGGCTCAAAATCTGTGTCAAGCAACGCCGCGGCGTCAGGGCCTTTGCATCGTGCAAGGTGCGCAGCACCCTGCTGGCCGCGCGCCGCAGGGAGCGGCCAGCAGGGTGCCGTGTGCGGTGGGGCCGCGAGCGTGGGGGGTGCCCTGCCGCTGCGTGGCGGGCTTTGGCGGCCCGCCGCGGCGCGGTGCGTGGCGCAGCCGGTGCCCCCGCCGCGCGCGCGGCGCTGGATCGGCCTGGGCAGGGGGACCGGCGCCGCCCCGGTCGGTCAGTGCGCGCTGGGCGCCGCTGCTGGGACCGGGCGGCGCGGCGCTGGGGCCGCGGGCATGGCCGGGCGGACCGGCGGCGCCAGCGTGCAGCGCGTGGTGCCGTGGGCCGGCACGCCCCGGAGGCCGAGCGCCAGGCCATGCCCCGGTTGGCGCCCGCACGGCTCCGCGCCGCGGCCCGGCACGAGCGCGGGCGCGGGCCGTGGGGCAGCGCGCCGCGCCGGCAGCGGGTGCGGGACGGGACGGTGGGCGCGGCCCATGGTCAGGGGCGTACCGGCCACGGTCCCCAGGCGCTGGCCGCGCGGCGCCAGCGCGGGATCGGCGGGCGGCGCCGCGCCGGCCATGCCACCCGCGCTGCCGCCCGGCGCCCCGCTGCGGCCAGCCCCGCCGCCGCCCGCGCCCTCCACGGCAGGGCACGCTGAAAAGGCCCTGCGCCCGGCCGTGTGGCCTTGTGCCTGCGCACGAGACAGGATACAACGAAGGCGCTGGGCCGGGTCCATGTCCGCGTGCCCGGAGGTAGCATGGACGCGGCCCTCTACGAGCAGCATCAGCGCCTTGAGGATACGCACTGGTGGTTCCTCGGCCGGCGCTATCTGGTGTTGCGCGAGCTGGCCCGCCACGCCGGCTCCGAGCCAGGCCCGATTCTCGACGTGGGCTGCGGCACCGGCGGCATGCTGCCCCACCTGCAGCAGATCGCGCCGGCCATCGGACTCGACCCCGCGCCCGAGGCCGCCGCGGCCTGCCGGCGGCGCGGGGTTGTCTTCGTCAACGGCGGGGGAACGCGGCTGCCCTTCGCCGCTGGTGTCTTCGGTACGATTACTGCACTCGACGTGATCGAGCATGTCGCCGACGACACCGGCATGCTGCGCGAGCTGTACCGTGTGTTGCGGCCCGGCGGGCTGCTGCTGATCACCGTGCCGGCCTATCAGTTCCTTTGGAGCCAGCACGACGAGTTCAACCATCACCAACGCCGCTACCGGCGGCGCAGCTTGCAGCGCACCGTGCGCCAGGCCGGCTTTCGCATCGCGCGCATCAGCTACTACAACACGCTGCTCTTCCCCGCGGCGGTGGCGCGCAAAGCGATGATGCGCTTTCAGCGCGGCGCCGGCCCCGCCTCGCACCTCGAAGAGGTGCCGGCGCCGCTGAACGCTCTGCTGCGGGGCATCATGCTGCGTGAGGAGCCGATCGTCGCGCGCTGGGATCTGCCGTTCGGCGCCTCGCTGATCTGCGCGGCGCGCCGCCCGGCGGCGACGGCAGCCCCGGTGTCCCGCAAGGTGGCGGCCTCGGCCGGCGCGGCCTGAGCCGCTGGCCTGCATTTCCTCCCAGTGGCCGCCCCGCCATTCACTCGACGGGCGGCAACGACTACAGTGGATATGACAGCCATCTGAACGCTGCAATGCGAGCGATGCAACGTGCGCAGGCTCCCTGCTGCTCTGGCCGTGCCGGTGCTTATCGCCGTTGCCGGCATGATCGTTGCCGCCGCGGCGATCGGCCTGGCGAACGACGGTGCCCGCCAGGCGCTGGGCTGGCCGTTGCTGTTGCTCGTGGCGCTCTGTGCCCTGCTGGAGCCACGGCGCCGCGCCGGGCTGTATGCGGCCCTGCTGGCGTTCGCCGTCTTCGTCGGCGTGGATGCCGCGCGGCTGGCGGCGTCAGGGCACGGGCCGCGCGCGATCGACGTGACGGGGCTGATCGTGACGCCGCTGGCACTGCTGGCGACGCCTTTGCTGCTGGGGTCGCTCGTCCGGCGTCTGGAGCTGCTGGTGCAGGAGGTGGAGCAGCAGCAGAGTGCGATCGACACGCTCACCGTGCGCGACGAGGACACCGGCGCCTTCCGGCCGCGCTACATCGATACCCTGCTACCCGAAGAGATCAATCGGGCGCGGCGCTATCACCGTGCGCTGACGCTCGCGATCGTCGCCGTCGACGGTTGGCCGGAACTGATTTGCGAGCGCGGTGAGCCGGCGGCGCACGCGCTGGCGCGCCAGATCGTCGAGCAACTGGCGCAGGGCACGCGCGTCGTGGACAGGATCGTCCAACTCGGCGAGGGGGAGTTCGCGCTGGTGCTGCCGGAGACACCGCTTGAGGAAGCCGAAGTGCTCGCCGTGCGCGTGCAAGAAGCCGCCTCGACGGCGACCGGGCTGATGTTGCGCGTGGGGCTGGCGAGCTTTCCGCGCGATGCCGTCAGCGGCGCCGCGCTGCTGCAAGAAGCGCGCGAGGCGTTGAGCTATGCGCGCGCGGCCGGCCTGTTTGTGGTCGACCGCCTGTTCCTGCACCACGGCCGCTGACCGATGGCCACGTTCAGCGCACGATCGGGAGCTGGCCGGCGTCGCCGCTGAGCAGCCCCATCAGGTCCGCGGCGACCCAGACTTTCTGATTGTTATCCCAGACGATCTGCCACCAGGCATTATCCGCGCTGCGGCCGATGACTTCGACCTGCCGGCCCGGCGCGAGCTGGCCCACGGGCTGGTTGTTGGTGCTGGGGGCGGAGCGCACGTTGGGCGCGCTGCCGCTGCGTGAGACGCCGACAAATTTCGCGCCGGGCGTGCCGGCGCTGGACGGGCCGGGCGAGGCGTTCGGCGTCACCGTTGCCAACGCCACTGCCGTGCCCGTGGCGCCTGCGACGGCAAGAGTCGCGTTGGCCTGCGTGCCTGTGTTCGAGTTCGTCAGGGCGTCGAGCGGGTTGCCGTCGCCCGGCTTCGGCAAGACCTGCAGGATGACGAGGAAGGCGATCACCGTACCCACCATGCCGACGATGATCCAGAGGCCGCGCGCCCAGTGCGTCGAGGCCTCGAACATCAGCCGCTGCTCGCGCTGCGGCCGCGTGCGCGGCGTTTGCGCGTGCTCGACCAACTGCTCCGGCGCCTCGTCTTCATCGAAGTCACGCACTTCCCGGACATCCCGGTGAAACGGCGTCTTCACGTCATCCCCTCGCTGCGCACGACGCCGATATACGGCAGGTTGCGAAACTCCTGGCGGTAGTCCAGCCCGTAGCCGACGGCGAACTCGTCGGCGATCTCGAAGCCCACGTAGTCGAGCGCCACGTTCGCCAGCCGCCGGGCGCGCTTATCGAGCAGGGCGCAGACGCTGATGTCCTCCGGCCCGCGCGCTTCGAGATACTGCAAGAGGCGATGCAGCGAGATGCCCGTGTCGACCACGTCTTCAACCACGATCACGCGCTGACCGCGGATGTCTTCGTCCAGATCCTTGGTGAAGCGCAGGCGCTCGTGCTGCTCGTCGTGCTCGTCGTACGAAGAGATGGCGAGGAAATCGACGGTAATCGGCAGCTCGATCGCGCGCATCAGGTCGGCCATGAAGCAGACGACGCCGCGCAGCACGCCCACCAGCACCGGCCGCGAGCCGGCGAAGTCGCGCGTAATCGCCGCGCCCAGCTCGGCCACGCGGCGCTGCAACTCGGCCTGCGAAACCAGCACGCGCGCCACGGGCGGCAGCACCGTGCTGTGGCGCGGGTCGATGCCGAAGCGCTCCAGCAGGCGCAGGTAGTCGCGCCGGTAGAGCAGCTTGATGTTGATCTCCGGGAAGTGCTCACGCAGCAGGCGCAGCTTGCGGTTCTTGTAGGTCACGAGGCTCTGACGCAGCGTCGTCAGTTCGACGTAGAGGTCGAACGCCGGCAGATAGAAGTCGGGCGTGAAGGCTTCGACGACGCGGCCGCCTTCGCGGCGCAGGGGAAAGGAGCGCGGCTCGTACTGCCACTGCACGCCGTAGAAATCGAGCAGGCGGGCGAACTGCGCCTCGCTGGGATGGGCGAAGGGAGGATCGACGGCGGGCCGCGGCGGCGGCAATTCGACGGGCGCGTCGCCCACCTCGGGAGCGACGCCGGCTGCGCCCACCCCCGACTCCGTGTCCTGCATCGCCATTCCGTGCCCGATCTCGCTCCGCCCCGTCCCCGAAGAGTGTAATAACGGCTACCAAGCGGGGTCAAACGCGGACCGAGCCGCCGTGGGCCGTTCGGGGTCCGGCACACAATGGCTCGCGGGGCACCTAACCCTGCTTTCGCAAGCGAAAGCTGTCCCTTCCCGAAACTGGAAGGGACTTCTGGAGCGTTCCTGGCGCCGTGCGACGGCGGCGAGGCCGCGGCGCCAGCCTGGTTGGAGCTGCGGAATGAACTCCCACCCGCCAGCTATTCCAGCCGCACCTGCGGCAGCAGCGCGGCCAGTGCGTCCAGCAGCGCGTCGATGTCGGCCCGTGTGGTGTAGCCCTGCGCCGAGACGCGGATGAACTCACGGTCTTGCCAGCGCATCACCGGGATCTCGATGCGATGCTCCTCGCGCAAGCGCGATGCCAGCGCGACGCCGTTGCAGGGCGGCAGCAGCGCGCTGACCATCTGGCCGAGCCAGTCGGGGCTGTCGGCGGAGAGCGGCGGCAGACCGGTCAGCTCGGCCAGCGCCGTGCGGGCGTAGCGTATGAGTTCGTGGCACTCGGCCCGCACCCGCGGCCAGTCGCGCTCGGCCTGATAGGCGATCGCGGCCGGCACGCTCAGATAGGCGGAGTAGTCGCGCGTGCCCTGCCGCTCCTGCTCGTCGATGAACGCCGAAGGGCCGGGGTCGCGCGGCTGCCAGCCCCAGCCCACCATCAGCGGCTCGATCAGCGGCTGCACGTCGCGGCGGGCGTAGAGAAACCCGGCGCCGGGCGGTGCGCTCAGCCACTTGTGGCAGTTGCCGCCGTAGAAGTCGGCGCCGAGCGCGTGCAGGTCCAGCGCAATCTGGCCGACGGCGTGTGCCCCGTCGATCACCGTCCAGATGCCGGCGGCGCGGGCGCGGGCGATCAGCGGCGCGATCGGCAGACGCAGGGCGCTGAACGAGGTGATGTGGCTCAAAAAGAGCACGCGGGTGCGCGGTGTGACGCCGGACCAGATCGCCTCGACGACCTCGTCCGCATCGGCGAAGTGCGCCGGCAGCGGCCGCACGACGTAGCGCGCGTCCCGTTTCGCGCAGATGAAGCGCCAGGCGCGGTCGAGGGCGCCGTACTCGTGGTCGCTGGCCAGCACTTCGTCGCCCGCGGCCAGCGGCAGCGAGCGCGCGACCACGTTCAGCGCCGTGGTCACGTTGGGATGGTAGACCACCTCGTCTGCATCGACGCCGAGGTATTGGGCCAGCACGCCGCGCGCCTCGGCCAGCAGCCCGCCGAGCCGCCGGCCCAGAAAGGCGACCGGCTGGCCTTCCAGCTCGCGCTGCCACTGCTGGTAGCGCTCGAACACGGGCCGCGGCCGGGCGCCGTACGAGCCGTGGTTCAGAAAGATCCAGTCGGGATCGAGCACGAACTCGCGGCGCAACGCCAGATGTCGCGCTTCGGCCGCCTCGTCGTACGCGGTCTGCATCTGCATCGCGCCCTCCCACGCTCGGCCGCGGGCGAATTCGTGCCCGCGCCCCTCGCCACGCTCACCGTGAAGATGCCGCATGCCCCGGCTTCGGGGAAGCTCCACACCGGCACGGTTCGGCCTGTTTCGGCGCGCACACCCGCCGCGAGCGGCGCTTGACAGGTTCCGGGGCTCCCGTATGCTACGGCTACGCCGGCGCCGTTGTTACCGGCGCTGGAGGCGGGAGAACATTCCGCAAAGGAGCCCGCGATGCCGTTCGTGCGGATCACGCTGACCCGTCCCCGCCCGGAGGTGAAGGCCGAAGTCGAGGGCCACTTCCGCGACCTGATCGCCACGACCTCAAAGCTGCCGGGTTTCATCGCCGGCTACGTGCTGGTCTCGCCGAACCTCTCCGCCGAGGTCGGCCGAGTGACGTTCTGGGAGTCACATGAATACGCCAACCACGCGGCCAACGACCCGCATGTGATGGCGGTGCAGGCCGAGCTCAAGTTCGACGACTACGGCACGCAGCAGGACTGGGATCTGGAGTCGCCCTTCTTCATCGGTGCGCCGGTTCCGAGCACGGGCTCGTAGGTGCGGCCGGGGCTGGAACCGGGCGCTTCGCACACCGAGGTCGAGGCGCTGGCCGACCTGACCGAGCTGGCCGCCGGTTTTCCGATCGACGGCCTCTGGGCGCTGGTCGCGCTGCTGGAGCACGCCGCGCGCAAGTGGATGACGGCCTTCATGGAGCCGGGCGAGCAGTCCGTCGGCGCCCGCGTCGCGATCGAACGCGCGATGCCCCGGCCTGAGGCGGAGGTCGTCACCACGGTGGCCACGCTGCGCGAGCTGCGCGGCCGGCGCTACGTCTTCGACGTCGAGCTGCGCAACGAAGGCGGCGAACTGCTCGCGCGGGGCACCAACGAACGCGCCGTGATCGCAGTGGGGTGAGGGCGGCGCGGCCCCCATCCCCTGCCCTTCCCCCAATACTAGGGGAAGGGCGATCCAGGCGAGAGCGTTCCGAGGCTGCGCCGGGTTAGTCAGACACTGCTGGTCGCGCCCCTGCAGGTCTGCGAGAAGACCATGCCTTCAGCCTCAATCGTCCGCCGATAGATCTCCCCTTCCCCTAGTATTGGGGG
>Ga0207416_1000977_pt1 | contig 42110 bp, 38 predicted proteins | sample PaiPotPPM11metaG_FD_184107 | JGI IMG/M metagenome (GOLD analysis project Ga0207416, IMG submission 184107) | Iron sulfur acid spring bacterial and archeal communities from Banff, Canada, to study Microbial Dark Matter (Phase II) - Paint Pots PPM... ...
GCACTATGAATATACGGTCTCGTGGGTCGATATTCTCGTCGGCGGCAAAGAACTGTGCCGGGGTCTCTTCATGAGCGGCAACCACGATGAAACGCCGTTAAAATCCACGGCGCGCGGCGGCAGAAAACTGCCCCTAGCCGTCCCTTTCGACCTGCCTTCGCTCGCGCTCAATCCATTGACGGTCAAAACCTTTAACGAACTGTATTATCACGCGCAGATCGCCAAAAAAGTAGAGAAAGTCGTGCATTACGAGCCTTTTTTCTATCCGCTCGACGCCATTCATAACTGGAATCGCCTGTATGGACGGCGCGGCTTTTTACAGTACCAGTTTGTCGTACCCTTTGATCATGGCGACGAGGCCATGCGCGATATCCTGGCGCGCATTCGCCATTCAGGCGAGGGATCATTTTTAACCGTTCTCAAGCAATTTGGCGCTATGCAGTCGCCGGGAATGCTGTCGTTCCCGCGACCGGGTTTAACGCTGGCGCTGGATTTCGCCTTTGGCGGCCAGAAGACGCTGCGTTTGCTGGATGATCTCGATGCGATTGTGCGCGAGAGCGGCGGCGCGGTCTATCCGGCGAAGGACGCGCGCATGAGCGGCGAGAACTTCCGCGCCTTTTTCCCGCGCTGGCAGGAGTTCGCGCAGTATATTGATCCACACTTCTCGTCGAGCTTCTGGCGGCGCGTATCTTGTGAAAGGCAACCAACATGAGACTATTGATCATCGGCGCGACCTCGGCCATGGCCCAGGAAGCCGCGAAATGCTTTGCCGCCGATGGCGCGGAACTGTTCCTGGTGGGCCGCAGCGCGCAAAAGCTGCAAGATGTCGCCAACGATCTGACGGTACGCGGGGCGAAGCGCGTGGAGTCGTTTGTGCTGGACCTGAACGAGTTTGAACGGCACGCCGCCATGCTCGACGCGGCCAGCGCCGCTTTTGACGGGCTGGATGCCGTGCTGCTGGCTTATGGTACGCTCGGCGATCAGCGCAAGTGCGAGCTGAGCGTTGCCGAGACCATGCGCGAGTTCACCACCAACTGCACCAGCGTCATTGCCCTGCTGACGCTGCTGGCGAATTACTTTGAGCAGCAGCGGCGCGGCTGCATTGCCGTGATTACCTCCGTGGCGGGCGATCGCGGGCGGCGCAGCAACTATGTCTATGGCGCGGCGAAGGGTGCGGTCAGCCTGTTTGTGCAAGGTTTGCGCGGTCGCCTGTCGTCGGCGGGCGTCTCTGTGCTGACGATTAAACCGGGACTGGTGGATACGCCCATGACGGCGGCCATCGAAAAGGGTCTGATTTTTGCCAGCGCGCGCACCGTTGGGCAGGGCGTCTACCGGGCGATGAAAGAACGCAAAGAGGTGGTGTACGTGCCGTGGTTCTGGCGACCGATCATGCTGGTAGTGCGCAGCATCCCTGAGCGCGTGTTTAAGCGGGTGAATTTGTGATTGCTGCCCCTACGGAGTTTTTCGCCCATCAGCGCGGTTAAGAACTCCTTCTGTTATGAGTACCAAAGTCCTACCATGTGGCGCTTTGCTTGAACAATGCGCGGCGAGCGGTTAAATTTGATAGCGTAAGTCATGAGAGTGAGACACGGTGTTCCCATGTTGGGAATACCATATTTTAGGGAGAATCTGCGTATGTCGTCTGTTGAAGATCGTCTGAATCGTAGCGCTATTTCTACCCCTGGGCAAAAACGAACGAGCGGCCTGCTCCCGATGCCGGGGTTTGTCAGCCAACTTTCTCCGACTGAACCAGAACAGTCGCCATTCCCTGAAATGCCCGCGTGGCCAGCAGGCATGACTCGCCCGCTTGATATGCAATCGTCTCCGAGCGCGACCGGCCAGTTACCCGAACTCATAGCTTCACCTGGCGTGACGCGCAATCTTCCCGCAGTGCAGACCGGCCCGCTTCTGCCCCGGCGCACTACGACCACGGCGCTGCGCCAGCCGGTCGTGATTCCCGCCACGGGCAAGAAAAGCACCGGGACAATGAAGCCGCCGCGTGGACGGAGCTGGGTCATTCAGGCTGCTGTGACGGTCATCCTCGTTTTCATCGCCTTCAGCGTCTTGCTGGTCGTTGCCCCGGCTGGCCTTGCCAACGAGATCAAAGCTAGCCCGTTCCAATCGATCATGACCTGGGCGCAGGGAAATAACAGCAACCCCAGCCTGCTCGCCATGCAGGCCGCCACGGTAACGGCAGTAACGGTGGATGGCTACCAGCCTTCTAAGCCGGTGACTAATCCCAGCTTGCCCTCGGCCCCGCCTGGCGTCAGCGGCTATGACGGCTTCACCTTTGGTCAATGCACCTATTGGGCCGATTACTACTATCATGAGCTAAGCGGCTCCTGGGTTCCCTGGGGCGGTAATGCCGATCAATGGGCATACGGCGCGCAAGCCTATGGCTGGAATGTTTCATCCACGCCGCACGTACCTTCCATCATCGTGCTGCAGCCGTATGTGCAGGGAGCCAGCGCCTATGGACACGTGGCCGTCGTCACTGCTATCAACAGCAACGGCAGCGTGACCACCAGCAACATGAACTGGTACGCCAACGGCGGCGGCTGGGACCGCGTCAGCACCTGGACGTTCAATCCAGGGTCGGGCGTCAGCTTCGTGTGGAAATGATAAAAAGGCAGTAGCCCTATCTCTGATAAGCCTGGGTAGCTCAACTTTTGAGCCACCCAGGCTTATGTTTTTGAAGCATACAAAGTATGAGGTGATAGAAGCAAGGGGCGGTTCAAGATAGAAAGCAGAGGTGTGAGATGGAGGGGGATGCGATCTGGCAAGACCCTTTGACGGCTCACAGAAGGATAGTTTATGGCGAAAAAAGCTTTTCGTTTCGGTGTTGTTACCGGCGGTCATCCATCACGTTCGGCCTGGATTGCTCTCGCACAACGCGTAGAGGAACTGGGCTACTCCTCTCTTCTTTTACCGGATGTTCTGGGTACGCCACTAGCGACGATCACCGCACTCGCTGTGGCCGCCACCGCCACCACAAGGCTGCGTGTCGGTAGCTACGTTTTTGTCAATGATTATCGCAATCCTGCCCTGCTCGCCAGAGAGATAGCGACGCTGGATCAACTCTCCGATGGTCGCGTAGAACTTGGGCTGGGTGCAGGCAGTTGGCCGCATGAGTACCAACAGCTTGGCATGCCATTTGACAAGGCTGGCACACGCGTCTCTCGCTTTGCAGAGGGGCTGTCCATCATCAAACAGTTCTTTACCAGCGAAACCGTCAATTTCTCCGGCGAATACTACACGACTACGTCGCTACACCCCGTTCCCAGGCCGGTGCAGCAACCACATCCCCCCATTCTTATTGGCAGTACAGGTCGCCGTATGCTGACCCTTGCGGCACGTGAAGCTGATATCATCCTACTCGTACCCCCAATAGAGGAGAAGATCGGCTGGATACGAGAGGCCGCAGGTGAGCGCTTTGAGCACCTGAAACTCGGTCAGGCTGCCTTTGGCATTGAATTGACTGACAGTCGCATCGCTGCCACACCCCCCTTCCAGGGAATGCCGGTAGAATCGCGTCCAATGACCACAGAGCAGGCAGTAGAGCAACTGTGGGAGCAGCGCGAGCATCAGGGCATCTCTTATATTCAGGTTCAGGAAAGGCAGCTAGAGAATTTTACTCCAGTGCTTGCTCATCTGAACGGCAAATAGTCAGGCTGAGCCTCATATGACGAGATGTCCGTCAGTAGGCGCATCCGCTAGACCAACGGCATATGCTCGACTTGAGCGTGCGACGGCTCGTCGCGTGGGGTGCGGCGGGCCATCATGCGTTTCATGGCGACACCCATGCGCCGGATGCCCTCTTCGATGTCGTTTTCTTCGGGCGCGGCGAAGCTCAGGCGGAATGCCTGCTGGCCGCCGCCATCAACATTGAATGGCTCGCCGATGACGAAGGTGACGCGCTCGGCGGCAGCTTCGCGCAGCAACACGCGCGCGCGCAGATCGCCCGGCAGGCGACACCACAGGTGAAAGCCGCCGTCCGGATGATTGACGCGCACCGTTTCCGGCCAGTATTCCGCGATGGCGCGCAGCATGATGTCGCGCTTCTGCTGATAGCGCTGGCGCACGATGGTCTGGTGATCGTTCAGCAGATTGCGCCGCAAAATTTCTGAGACGGCCCACTGCCCAATCGAGTTGGTGTTCAGATCGAATATCTGCTTGTGGAGCGCGAGGCGTTCGACCATCGGCTCCGGCGCGGCCAGCCAGGCGACGCGCAGGCCGGGGGCCAGTATTTTGGAATACGTGCTGAGGTAGATGACCTGCCCGCCTGCATCGATGGCCTTGAGCGGCTGCGGCGGCAGCTCGCCGAAGTACATTTCGCCGTAGGGGTCATCTTCCAGGATGGGCGTCTGGTAGCGCCGCGCCAGCAGCAGCAAGCGGCGGCGGCGCTCCGGCGACATCACCGCCCCGGTGGGATTCTGGAACGTGGGCTGCACGTAGATCAGGCGGGGGCGATGCCGCGCCAGAATCGTTTCCAGCAGATCGACGCGCATTCCATCGCTGTCGGTAGGCACGCCGAGAACGCGCGCGCCCAGCGAACGGAACGCCTGGATCGCGCCCAGGTAGGTGGGTACTTCGACCACGACTTCTTCGCCGGGGCGCAGCAGGAAGCGACCAACCAATCCCACGCCCTGTGTCGAGCCGGAGAGGATCAGGATATGTCTCGCATCAACGGCTACACCGCGCTGGCGCATGCGTTCCGCGATGCCGCGGCGCAGGCTCAGCAGCCCCTCAACAGGCGAATAGCCCAGGGCCGCTTGTCGATCCTCCGCCAGGCCTTCTGCGAAGAGCGCATTGAGCAGCGCGGCGGGCAGCAAGCTGGTGGCGGGCGCTCCGGTGGAGAGGGAGATCACGTCGCGCCGATCGCCCATCGAGGCCAGTTCTGATAGCAGGTGCGCGTCGGGGCCGAGCATCTCCGCTCCCGTTGGCACGCCGAACAGCCAGGATGGCTCGTGCGCGTCAAACGGGTCTTCGGGATAGCTGAATGGATTGCGCCGCACCAGCGTGCCGCGCCCCACGTGACCCTCGATCAAGCCCTCGCTCGCCAATTCATTATAGGCGTTCATGACCGTCGTGCGATTGACGCCAAGCTCGGTCGCCAGCGAGCGTTCGGTTGGCAGCCGCGTCCCCTCAGCCAATTCGCCCGAAAGGATGGCCTCGCGCAATTTCTGACAAATTTGTTGATAAAGCGGCACGCTGCTCTCTCGCTCAAGCTGGAGCAGCGCCCGTATCGAAGCGGTGAAAAGCGGCAATGGTTGGCGCTGTGCCGGGTAATGTCGCATCTGTTTCCTCCTGATTGGCTCATACCAATACCAGTATACACCCTGAATTGTGCCAGGCAAAGAGCCAATTGGCGGCTGTAGTTGGGAGCCAATGATGGGTTTTGCTAAAAAAGAAGAAAATGCCAGGGGCGGTTAGCAAGCATCGCCCCGAAAAGGGTCATGTTTGCCTTGACGTTTCTTGATCGATGTGATAGACTTATGTAGTGTAGTATGAAACTGCAAAATATCCAGGTTTTGCCAGCAGATTTTGCAGGAAGACAGCGTAGTCTACCAGTATACAGAGCAAGCTCCATGTATTTAGGAGGGATCAATGCCGGCCACATTTAGTTATGCGAACATTTTACACGCGGTAGGGCAGATTCTCGATCAGACCGGTGTGAAAAGCATCGCAGTTCAAGAGGAAGAGGACGGCCTTTTCGTAGAAGGGTTTAATGCTGACGGTCAGCTTCAAGTTCAGATGCGCCTGGATATCGCCAGCCTGTATGACCTGATCAGTCGCGCAGAGCATGAGATAGAAGCCAGCCCTGTAGCAGCCGATAATGGCGCTTTGCGCCGTTTCCTGGCAGATCGAGAACTTGTGGGCGCGTCTCGCTAATCTATCAAGTGTGCTTGAGCAAAGAGTCGGAGAACCGGGGTTTCTCTTCCCCGGTTCTTCTGCCATAAGGATAGGCTGAACTATCCTTACGGCAATGTCCCGTTACTCTGGCGAACATAACCAGCGCTTACCGTAGTTACGCATACTCTCAACAATAGTGACGAGATCGCATCCTTTATCCGTCAGAGAATATTCGACACGGGGCGGGGCTTCGGCAAACGTTCGGCGCACGATGATACCTTCCTCTTCGAGCGACCGCAGCCGCTCGGAAAGCGTTTTCGGGCTAATTCCTTGCAGCGAGCGTTCTAACTGATTGAAGCGTTTGACGCCAGACGCCAGATCGCGAATAATGAGTATCGTCCACTTCCCGCTGAGGATCTCAGCAGTTCGGGCGACAGGACACACAGTCTCATGGATGTGATGCGTTGTTACTGGGTCCATAGTCTTCTGCCCTTCGCTTAGCCCTTTTTTAACAGAATATACCATAGTAGATTTGTAAAGTAAAGCGTAGACCACTCGACGTATGCGGTCAAATATATTATGCTTGCGGTTATAGGATACACAGCGCAGTGATCCATGTACCTGAACAATCATGATAATCTCGGTCTGCGCGGTTCCTCCATACGAGAGGAGAAGAATGTGCCTGAAGATATCGCTTTATTCATTGACTTTGAAAACATCCGTTACAGTATGCTAAACATTCAACGGCGAGAGCCTGATCCGCAAGAGCTTATTGCGGTTGCTCGCCGTTACGGGACAGTGATGGTCGCGCGCGCCTATGCTGATTGGTCGCGCCAGCCGGAGCCATTCAAGGGGAGCCTGACCGCCGCCATGATCGACCGCGTTGATTGCCCCGCCAAACAGCGTGATCGTATCCGCATGGGGACAGTTCATTATACGTCCGGACAGACCCCGACAGGCCCGTTGCCCACGCCAAATTATGTTGCCGATCAAAACACCGGCAGTTTCCCGGCCAGCACCTATGGACGTCCCTGGAATGCTCCTTCGAGCGGCAACTCCGGCCCCTTGCCCGCCATCCAACCGCCGCAAGGAGGCAATGGCTGGTCTTCTTACCAGGAAACTCCAGAGTCCCCGGAACCCAGCGAACTCGACGAGCAATATGTCCCACCGCCCGAAATGCCTGCCGAATCTCAATACGACCCTGCCGCGGATTATGACCAGCAAACTGGCCGTCCTAATTATAACCAATATCCGTATGGTCAGGCTTCTAGCGGTCCCCTCGGCCAGAGCCACACCGGCCCGCTCAGCTACCAGCACACCGGCAATACCAATCAGCTCCCTGCCGTCAATGCCAATGGGCCAAACACGATTGTACAAAGCACCATCGTGCAGAGTACCGTCGATCTCAACATGTTGATGGATATCATCGAGACCGTTTTTGACCGCCCGACCATTTCTACCTTCGTCCTGATGACCGGCGACAAAGATTTTACTCGTATCTGCGCTCGTTTGAAGCTGCGCTTGAACAAAACCGTGATCGTTGTTGGAATACCAGGAACCGTCAGCCGAGATTTAGTCAGCAGTGCGAACCAGTTTGTCCCCCTCGTTCCTGGCGGTGGCCCGCCCATTACCATTCCAAACTCTCCTGTAGGGGGCGGCTATATTCCCAGCGGCAATACCGGGTCGCTGCCAGCCGTCTCGTTTGGCGCGCCGACAGGGCCGAACGCGGCGTATGCTCCCGGCGCTCCGCCTATCGAGGTTCTCGACCCGCAGTTTTTGCAGTTCCTCGATTACATCGACCGCAACTGGTCATGGCGTACCGTGATCGGCGTCTCTAACTTTATCGGGGACCCTCTCAATCCCAAAAACCGCTTCCGTGGACGCCTGACTCGCGAATCTGCGCGCGAATTGTTGAATTCTTGCATCCAGCAAAACATCTTGATTGTGCAAACTGATGCGAGCGGTGCCGAGGACTTGCGGCTCAACCGGGCGCATACCGGCGTTGACGAGGTACTCAAACAGATCGTGCGCTGAGCCGAAAACACTAACGATTGATCGGGCATCTCAGAGATGCCCGATTTTTTTCTCTAGCAAATCCGACAACGGATTTCGTATTCTGACAAAGGAGGCATATTTCTATGGAAGAAACAAGAGTGGCATTTTTGCGCCGTCTGATCGCCAGCCCAAGCCCATCAGGCTTTGAGCAGCCGGCGCAGCAGGTAATCCGCATGGAGATACAGCAATACAGCGACGACATACGCACAGACGTTCATGGCAATGTTATAGCCAGCCTGAACTCTGAGGGCAGCCCTCGTGTGATGCTGACCGCTCATTGCGACGAACTGGGCCTGATGACGCGTTACATCGATGGCGACGGCTTTATTTATTTCGCGACCATCGGCGGATTTGATCCTTCGACGCTGCCGGGCGAGCGCGTGCAGATTCATACTCCCGAAGGCCCCGTACTCGGCGTCATCGGGCGCAAGCCCGTCCACTTGCTGAAAGGCGATGAATACAACAAAGCGCCGAAACTCTCAGAACTGTGGATTGATATCGGCGCGCAGAACAAAGAAGAGGCCCGCAAACTTGTGCCTATCGGCAGCGTCGTCACTCGCGCCGCCCAGCTTGAGCCGCTGCGCGGCGACCTGGTGGTCTCGCGCGCGCTCGACGACAAGTCCGGCATTTTCGCCGTTGTCGAGGCCGTCCGGCGCATTCACCAGCAGAGCGAGCGGCTCAAAGCCGCGCTGTTTTTTGTCTCCGCCGTCCAGGAAGAGGTCGGTCTGCGCGGCGCGCGCACCGGGGCTTTCGGCGTTGATCCGCATATCGCTATCGCCGTTGACGTGACCTATACCTCCGACCATCCCCAAACGTCCAAAGAGGAGATCGGTGAAGTCGCGTTAAATGGCGGTCCGGTCATTACCATTGGCGGCCACATTAACCCGCGCGTCCACCAGATGCTCGTTGCCGCCGCCAAGGCCGCGGACATAGCCTACCAGATCGATCCGCAAGCGGGCGGCACGGGGACGGACACCGACGTGATCCAGGTGGCGCGCGGCGGCGTTGCTACGGGCCTCGTCAGCATTCCTTGCCGCTATATGCATACCGGATCCGAAATTGTGTCGCTGCGCGATATCGACGAGGTGGCAGAGCTTATCGCGCGCTTTGTCCTGGCGCTTGACGAACAAACCAACATCATTCCCTGAGAACTGATGCTGATGTGGCGGCGCAATGAATTGCGCCGCCACATCAACACCAGCATCACCGACTTATTTTGTGAAAGTCCGTCATGACTCCTCTACATTCTCCAATGCCCATCGCCTAACCAGAGCATAGTATCGATCAGGCGCACGTTGCCTGCGCGGGCAGTGATAGCGAGCAGCGTCCCCGGCATTACCTGCGTTACAGGATTGAAGGTATCGGGATGGCAGATATCGACGTGCTCGACGGTAATGGGCGTTGAGGCAGCAAGCCGACTGCGCATGGTCGTCTCAATCTGGGCAGCGCGCAACTCCCCTTGCTCGATCAGCGTTTTGGCCGCCAGCAGCGCCTGGTAGATGTTGGCGGCGGCCTGCCGTTCGACGGGCGAGAGCAGATGATTGCGGCTGCCCATTGCCAACCCGTCATGCTCCCGCACCGTCGCCAGCACGCGAATGGTAATATCCATATTCAAATCGCGCACGAATTGCCGCACAAGCGCCACTTCCTGGGCATCCTTCTGCCCAAAATACGCCACGTCAGGCCGCACGAGTTGGAATAACTTCGTCATCGTTGTCACCACGCCGCGCGCATACTGAGCGTGGGGGATTGCCTCGGCCTCGATCCGCTCCGCCAGCGGGCCGGTCGGCGTCACATAGGTGGAGAAATCTTCCGGGAACAAGTCCTCGGCGCGCGGGAGAAATACCACGTCCGCGTGGGCCGCTTCCAATCGCTGGAGATCGTGTGTCATATCGCGCGGATACTGGGCGAAATCCGCGGCGGTCGCAAATTGCAAGGGATTTACGAAGGCGCTTACCACGCTAATTTCGCACTCGCGCTTTGCTGCCTCTACTAGCGTTATATGCCCGTCGTGTAAATAGCCCATTGTCGGCACAAAACCGACCGTCCCACCGGCCAACCACCCCCTTGCTGTCTCTGTCATTTCGTCTAAGCGATGGATGATACGCATTGTGGCTCCTGGCAACTTTCCCGCCTTGCGGGATCTTTATCTCTATACGCAAGTGTGTCGATATCTCACTCGTTCATTACGGACGAAGAACGAATCAACGGGCTTTTTTTGTTCCATTCGCCTATTGTAGCGATCATAACTCAAAGCGTCAAATTGCGTAGCCATTGGTACAATATGTGATAAAGTAATTACTAGTAATGACGAGGAGGAAAGGTATGGATAAAATGATCAAGCGCTTGCTCAGTGCCATTGGCATCAGCGCCCTGGTGCTGAGCGCGGCGGCGGTCTTTGTGGCGCTCTGGCATCGCCTGGAAACGCCGCAGCTCCAGGAAAGCGTCCTACCCGGAAACGCGCATCTCTATCGTTGGCGGCTTGGACATATCTCCTACATGACGATGGGCGATCCATCCGCTCCCGCCCTGGCGCTGCTCCACACGCCCGCGCTGGGCGCTTCTTCTTATGAGATGCGAAAAATCGCTGCGACGCTGGCGCAGCGCTATCACGTCTACGCGCTCGATCTGCCCGGCTTCGGCCTCTCGGATCGCCCCGCTATCGAGTATTCCGCGCAGACCTATATCGACCTGCTGCGCGATTTCCTCGCCGAAGTCGTCGGCCAACCGGCAACGCTGCTTGCCAGTGGCCTGAGCTGCAACTATGCCGTGAGCGCCGCCGCCAGCGATCCCGCGCGCTGCTCGCGCCTGGTACTCATCTCGCCCTACGCGCTTACCGGCGCGGCTCGCGTTCCTGACATGCTCTCGCGCCTGGCCGCGCTGCCGCAGATCGCGTTTTTTCTCTATCCCTTGCTCTGCGGGCGACAGGCGCTGCGCGGCCTCCTGGCTGCGCGGCATCACACGAGCGTGCGCGGCGTCGCCGCTTCCGAGGTAGATCAGCTCTATGCCGCTACGCACCAGTTCGGCGCGGAACATGCCCCGCTCGCGCTCATCATCGGCAGGCTCGACATCGACGCCTCGCGAGATTTCGCCGCGCTTACCCAGCCAACGCTGATCATCTGGGGCGCGCGCGCCTTCCACGACGCCTTGCCCGCCGTCGGAGAATATCAGTTCCCAGCTCAGGCGGAGATCGTTTTCGTGCAGGACGCCGGCCTCTTTGTCCACGAAGAGGCACCCGCGGCGGTCGTCGCGGATATCGAGGAATGGAGCAAAGCGCAAGCAGCGGCGACCAGGAGCAGCAGCGAAATGGGAGACGCCGCAGCCCTCGAAATCTACTGCCTCAAGTGTCGCGCGAAGCGAGCGGTCACCAACCCACGCGCCGTTACGTTGAGCAACGGCAGGCCAGCTTTCAGCGGACCCTGTCCCGTGTGTGGTACAATGTTGTATCGTATGAGACAACGCCAAACAACTTGAAAAATTTGCGAACAATCTCACTTGACGTATGACCCTTTGCGGCGTATAATCTGGTCTATGCGTAATCAGACGTGATATGGGCAGCTTATCGCCGCTTCGCCTGCGGGGAGCTATCACCTCGACCGATAGATCACAAAGCGATCAAGACGGTCGCTTTCAAGAGTACCCACTGCTGCCAGGTGATCGGGCCGCTTTCCTGGTAATGTTCTGCACCGTATGTTTTGATACGGCGAGGAGCAGCTTTTACTCTGAAAAGCAAAATAGAACAAGCAGAATGAGAGGCAGAGACTGCCTGCGAGTTAACGAGGTCTGATCCTGACTAAGGAAAGGAAGGGACCGCGATGGTATGGAGGATTTTACATGAGTATTGGCGGACAAAGTGACGCTAGACCCGAACGCAAAATCTACCGTTTGACGCCAGAGGGCTATGCTAAGAAAAAAGAACGCCTGGATTACTTGCGCACCGTGAAACGGAAACAGATTGCTGACTATATTCACGAGGCGAAGGAAGCAGGCGACATCAGCGAGAGCAGCGCCTACGAAGAAGCCAAACACGAGCAGGCCAAACTGGAAGGCGAGATTCTCCAGTTGGAACGGCTGCTTGAGGTGGCGCAGGTCATGACACCTGAGATGATCGGTCTGGAAGACGGGCCGATGGATGTGCGTATCGGCATGGAAGTACTGCTCGAAACCGCCAGCGGTTCTACGCGCACCTTCAAGATTGTGGAGACATTCGAGGCCGATCCCAAAGCTGGCCTGATCTCCGATCAATCCCCGGTCGGTAAAGCCCTGATAGGCCATCAAGAAAACGACGAAGTCACCGTCTCTACTCCTGGCGGCGTCACTACCTATGTGATTCGCAGCATCAAGCCGATGCTGTAGACCCCGGACCTCGAAAAGAGCAAATTGTTGGACACCTCGCGCGGGATGTCCAACAATTTGCTCTTTTTTTGCCCTTGACAAAACGCATACTTCTTGTGTACGCTATAAATCCAAGTACCTGTATTGCGAATCTGGTTTCCCACCCTTTAGATTGTCTCCCAATCGTAGTATAGCTCATCTTTCATGTCATATGACGATTAAAACAAGCAAATATGGTGAATAGGATAGGCGTCTCTACCTGGTCTGCGAGGAGGAGAAGAAGGCATGACCGCACGTTTTACGCTTGGCATCGAGGAAGAGTTTCAATTAGTTGATCGCCGGACGGGCCAACTGGCTAATCGCATTGTTCCCGTCATGGAAAAAGGCGCTGCTATTTTTGGAGATCAAATCAAGCCGGAAATGCTGCAACCCACAGTGGAGCTGATCTCCGAGGTCTATCCTGACATCGCCGTAGCGCGCGCTGAGACGACGCGGCTGCGCGGGCTGCTGGCGCAGACCGTTGCCAGTGAAGGGCTGGCGCTGGTCAGCGCGGGTACGCATCCCTCGGCGCACTGGGCCGATCAACTGATCTCGCCCAATCCGCGCTACGCCGAACTCCAGGAGGAATTCCAGGACGTTGGACGTTCCATCCTGATTTACGGCCTGCATGTGCACATTGGCGTGCAAGATCACGAGATCAGTGTAGCCCTGATGAACCAGTTGCGCACCTGGCTGCCGCACCTGCTGGCCCTGACATCCAATTCCCCCTTCTGGTTGGGACGCTTGACCGGCCTCAAGTGCTACCGGGGCGTCGTGTGGCGGCGTTTTCCCCGCAGCGGCACGCCAGACACATTTCCTTCCTATCGCGACTTCGATCACTACGTCCAGACGTTGATCGCCTCCGGCTGCATCGATAACGCGAAAAGAATCTGGTGGGACATTCGCCCGCATCCGTTCTTTGGCACGGTCGAGTTTCGCGCCTGCGATATGCCTGCCACGCTGGACGACGTCATAGGTATCACCGCCCTCTGCCAATCCCTGGTCGCCAGGCTCTACTGGCTCTACAAACGCAACTTGAGCGTTCATATCTTGCCGCGCAATTTCATCGAAGAGAACAAATGGCTGGCAATGCGCTATGGCCTGGATGGCGAAATCGTCGATTTTGTCCAGCAGCGCAGGCTCAAGATGCGCGATGCCATTCACGAACTGCTGGATTTTGTAGACGATGTGGTAGATGACCTCGGCACGCGCAGCGACATCAACTATCTGCGCTCGCTGGTGGATAGCCCGCGCGGAACAGGCGCGGATCGCCAGATCGCAGTCTATCAACAGACCGGCAGCGTCTACGAGGTGATGCGCCTGCTGATGGAACAAACCATGCGCGGCATACCCGTCGATACTGCCGTGTAGGGGCGCGCCCACCATTGCTAAAAATCGCCAGTTCAACTATAATGCAGGACAAGTCGGGTACCATTTCGTGTTATTTTCCCATTATCACGTGTTGAGAGCGAGGTTCATACCTATGCAAACCATCAACGCCTTATTTGCCGCCGCCGTCGCACAGTTCGGCGAACGTCCCGCCCTCATCGAACCGGCTGACGGCGCGGAGATGAACGTTCTCTCGTACCACGCCCTCCAGGAGCGCGCGCGCGGCTTCGCCGGTTATCTGCAACAGCAGCAGATCGCGCAAGGAGAACGCATCCTGATCTGGTCGGCCAGCCGCTCGGACTGGATGGCCGCTTACCTGGGCGCGCTGCTGCTCGGCATCGTCGTCGTCCCGCTGGATGTCAATACCAAAGAGGATTTTCTGGGGCGCATCGCGGTCGTTACCAGCGCCAAACTGCTCATTACCACGCGGAAGCAATACGACGAACTCAAGCAAAGCAACCTGCCTTTCGTCGATATTGACGCCTTGCCGCAATCGCCGCTCGACGCAGCCAATCTACCCACCGTTCAGCCAGGCGACCTGGCCGAACTGGTCTTCACATCGGGTACAACGGGCCAGCCCAAAGGCGTCATGCTCAGCCATGCCAACATCACCAGCAACGCCACTGCCGCCCTTTCAGTCGTGCGCATCACCGCCGATGACAAAATGCTCTCCATTCTTCCCCTGAGCCACATGTTTGAGATGACCATCGAGATTGCCCTGCTCCACTCCGGCGGCGGCTGCGTCTACGCCCGTTCGCTTGTACCCGACACGCTGCTGAGGCTCCTGGCGACACAGCAGATCACCTGCATGGTGCTGGTTCCCCAGGCGCTGCAACTCTTCCTGAATGGCATCGAGCGCGAGGTGCGGCGGCAGAATCGCGAAAAAGCCTTCCAGACACTGCTGCGCGTCGCGGGCTACCTGCCGTTCGGGTGGAGGCGCACCCTCTTTGCCAGCGTGCATAAACGCTTCGGCGGCCATTTCCACTTCTTTGTCAGCGGCGGCGCGTACCTGCCGCCCAAAATCGCTCGCACGTGGGAGTTGATGGGCTTTCGCGTCTTGCAGGGCTACGGCGCGACCGAGTGCAGTCCCGTTATTTCTGTGACGCCCTACAACCAGCATCTTTACGAATCAGTGGGCAAAGCGCTGCCCGGCGTAGAAGTGCGCGTCGCCGGCGATCACGAAATCCTGGTACGCGGGCCAAACGTCGCGTTGGGCTACTGGGAAAATCCAGAGGCCACGGCGGCCTCCTTCCAAGATGGCTGGTATTACACCGGCGATCTCGGCGAGCTGGACGCGCGCGGCAACCTCTATTTGAGAGGGCGCAAGAAAAACCTGATCGTGCTGGCGAACGGCCTGAACGTCTACCCGGAAGATGTCGAGAACGTCCTGCACACCTTCCCGCAGATCAAAGACGCCATCGTCCTGGGTCTGACGGGAAACGGTGAAGGGCCGCAGGTACACGCCGTCCTGCTGATGGATGATCCCGCGGAGGCCAAAGCCGTGATCCAGCAAGCCAACAAGATGCTCGCACCGCAGCAGCAAGTACGCGGCTTCACCATCTGGTCGGACGGCGATTTCCCCCGCACGCACACGCTCAAAGTCAAGCGCCAGGATGTCCTGATGCGCTTAGACGTGATGCGCCAGCAGGCAAAGGCAGAGTTGTAACATATGCTTTACCTGATCGCTACACCCATCGGCAATCTGAACGATATCACCCTGCGCGCCCTCGATACGCTGCGCGCGGTGGACTATGTCGCCAGCGAGGACACGCGCAAAACCGGCCTGCTGCTCAAACACTTCGACATCTCCAGGCCGCAGATAGCCTTTCACGAGCATAACGAGCAGCAGGCTGGAGAGCGCATCGAGAATCTGCTAAAAGAGGGCAAGTCCGTTGGCCTCGTGACGAACGCGGGAACGCCGGGCATCTCCGATCCCGGTTTTACGCTCGTGCGGCGGGCCATCCGCGCCGGCATCGAGGTGACGCTGATCCCCGGTGCGGCGGCGCTGGTGATGGCCGTTGTTCTCTCCGGCCTGCCCGTCCATAGCTTCACTTTTCGCGGCTTCCCCCCGCACAAAACGGTAGGACGTCGCAAATTCTTCGCCATTGATGGCGACTCGCCCCACACCCTGATCTTCTACGAAAGTCCCTATCGCCTGCAAGCCTTCCTCGAAGACGCCCGCGCGGTCTTCGGCGACCGCGAAGCCGCCCTCGCCAACGACCTGACGAAGATGTTCGAGAAAATCGAGCGCGGCACGCTATCCGAACTGCTGGCGGCGGTAAATAGAAGATCGCTGAAGGGAGAATATGTGGTGGTGATTGGGGGGAAGCGAGATGGCGCAAAGTCGCCAGACGAGATGGTATGAATTGGTAGGGAAAGCGCCTTTTTGCGGACAACCACAGCACGTCATGCTATAATGAGAACATACAATCTATATAAAGGACGGAACGAGGATTGCCATGGCTAACGAAAGCGATACACCGATCCAAATTTTGCAAGGTGATTGCCTCACTATTTTACCTACCCTGTCAGCCAATTCTGTTGATCTGATCGTCACTTCTCCACCGTATGCAGATCAACGCAAAAATACTTACGGGGGCGTTCATCCTGATCACTATGTGGAATGGTTTCTTCCCATTGCTGACGAACTCAAGCGAGTGTTGAAGGCGGAAGGCTCTTTCGTTCTCAACATCAAGGAGCGCGTGGTCAACGGCGAGCGCCACACCTATGTACTCGAATTGATTTTAGCATTACGTAAGCAAGGCTGGCTATGGACCGAGGAATATGTCTGGCATAAGCGCAATAGCTATCCGGGCAAGTGGCCGAATCGCTTCCGCGATGGCTGGGAACGCTGCCTGCACTTCACGAAAAGTAAGCATTTCGCCATGTATCAGGACGCCGTGCGCGTCCCGATGGGAGATTGGAAAGAATCTCGCCTGCGCAATCTGAGCGAGACGGATAAGCGGCGTGATAATTCGCGGGTGCAGAGCGGCTTTGGGAAAAAGATTGAAAACTGGGTAGGGCGCGAACTGGCTTATCCAGATAACGTGCTGCACCTGGCGACCGAGTGCAGCAATCAGGGACACAGCGCCACCTTCCCCGCTGAGTTACCGGTCTGGTTCATCAAACTTTTTACCCAGATCGGCGATGTTGTTCTCGATCCCTTCATTGGCTCCGGCACGACTGCGTTAGCGGCACAACAGCTTGAGCGCCGCTGCATCGGCATCGAAATTGAGCCTACGTATGTCGAGCTTGCCAGAAAGAGAATCGATGATCTCCAGCACCCTCTGCCATTATTCTTACAAAGCGACACGGCAGAAAACAATAATAACGAGTCAGGAAATAACGAGTATTATGAATCAGTCGGAACTTGAGGATTTGATTCGCCGCAGTCTTGACGAGTTTTATCAACGACGCATTAAAAAGCTTTCCGAACTCAAGCTACAGAACGTTCTCCGCAAGAAGAATCCGTATTTGCTGCGCGCAATGGGAGTAGAGAAGGCGTCAGAGATCGTAGAAGAGATACTAAAGGCATTCATGTCATCTTCTGATGAGAGCATTTTCGGTGATGCTTTCTTTGAGACAGTGGCTAAACTATCTAGCGGTGGTGTCGTTGCCCCAAGCGAGGGAGTTGACGTTGCACTTGAGACTGATACTGTCTATAAGGCGATTGCAGTCAAATCAGGTCCTAGTATCTTCAATGCGAGTCAAGCAAAACGCCAGGATCAGGAATTCAGAAGCCTGGGAAGTCGTCTTCTCAAACTGCATAAGCGGTTTGACCCTCTACTTGGACATGGATATGGACGCAGGTTTGCCGATCCTACGAAAGATCGAAGCTATCGAATTCGCTCTGGACAAGCCTTCTGGGAAGAATTGACCGGCGATCCCGATTTCTACGTGAAGCTGATCGAACTCATGCGAGATTATCCACAACAGCACCGCCTGCTTTTCAAGGAAGAATGGGACAGAGCTACCAACAGATTTGAACTGGATTTCCTGAATAATTTTGGCAATCCTGATGGCAGCATCCATTGGGAAAAACTCGTGCGTTACAACAGCGGGAAAGACCAGGTGAAGTGGATTGGCCGAAAATAAAATGTGGCATCCCGATAGGGATGCCACGCTGCTTTAGATTCCCATCACTTGTACGAGTTCCGTGACGGCGTTGACAGACTTTTGCAGTTGAGCGCGCTCGCTCTGCGTCAACTCAACCTCTATAATCTGCTCGATGCCCTGCGCGCCCAGCTTGACCGGCACGCCGACGAAGAGATCGCGAACCCCGTATTCGCCTTGCAGGTAGGCCGCGCACGGCATGATCATCTTCTTGTCCAGCAAGATCGAATCGACCATCTGTAAGACCGAGGCCGAGGGCGCGAAATAGGCGCTGCCCATGCCAAGCAGGTTGACGATCTCCGCGCCGCCGTCGCGCGTGCGCTGCACGATCTGCTCGATACGCTCGGCTGGCAATAACTGCGAGATGGGTATGCCTGCGACTGTGCAGAGGCGCGAGAGCGGAACCATCGTGTCGCCGTGGCCGCCCAGCACGTATGCCTGCACGTCGCGCACGGACACATTCAATTCCTGGGCGATGAAGGTGCGGAAACGAGCCGTATCCAGTACGCCGGCCTGGCCGACGACGCGGTTGCGCGGGAAACCGCTCACTTTGTAGGCCAGTTGCGCCATCGCGTCAAGCGGGTTCGTGACCATGATGATGATCGTGTCGGGCGAATACTTGACGATCTGCTCTGTCACGTCCGTAATGATCTCCTGGTTTTTCTTGAGCAGGTCATCGCGGCTCATGCCGGGTTTGCGCGGGAAGCCGGATGTGACCACGACCACGTCGGAGTTGGCGGTATCGCCGTAATCGTTCGTGCCGATCACCAGCGAGTCATAGCCCAGCACCGGCCCGGCCTCCAGCATATCGAGCGCCTTGCCCTGCGGCATATTGGGAATGATATCGAACATCACCACGTCGGCATAATCGCGTTCCGCCAGGCGCTGCACCAGCGTGCTGCCGACAAAGCCAGCGCCCACAACGGTTATTTTGCTACGCATACAAATATCCTTTCAGTTGCGTTCTGTCTGTGTATGGGCAAGACAAAATACGGTCGCCTTGCCCGTCTCTGCTTATTGTATGCCGTAAAGAGGGATATTGGCAAAAAAGTTCCCATTTGACAAAACGAGAAAAATAGAATAAATTATCTAAACCATCCGCAACAAAATTTAACATACTCAGGGGGGATTGAACTTGGCAGACGACGAACAAACCACTACCCCGCACATGCCACCATTCGATGCTATCCGGCATACCAGCGAGGCGCTAGGCGAATACTGGAGCGCGCGCGAACTCTACAAAATCCTGGGCTACACGCAATGGAGAAACTTCCAAAGCGTGGTCATTAAACGAGCTATGAAAGCCTGCGAAGAAAGCGGACGAGAGATTTCTGACCATTTTGTACGATCGTACAAAATGGTCGCACTTGGCAGTGGAAGCCAGAGAAAGACGGAAGACGTCCTGCTCTCACGCTACGCGGCTTATCTCGTGGTGATGAACGGCGATCCGAATATGCCGATAGTCGCGCTCGTGGTCGTCCGCCGACACGTCCTCTCGCCTTGGCTGCTGCTAAACCTGCGTTGGTACGCTCACGAATCAGATCGCGCTCAAATTCGGCCAGCGCTCCCATCAGATGAAAGATCAACTTCCCTCCCGGCGTCGTAGTGTCAATCTGCTCCGTAAGGCTCATGAATCCAATGCCACGCTCATTGAGGCCCTTGAGCAGGTCAATAAGATGAGTCAACGAGCGTCCTGCCCGATCCAACTTCCATACCACCAACGTGTCCCCTGGTCGCAGATACGCCAGAGCCTCATCCAAACCTTTGCGCTCTGCTTTGGAACCAGTCATTTTATCCAGAAACCATTTCTCACAGCCTGCAACTTTCAAAGCGTCGATTTGGAGTGCCTCATGTTGCTCCTGCTTTGAGACACGAACATAGCCAATCTTCATAATCTCTTCCTTTTGTCTCAGGTTTCCCGTCAAGCGCCTGACCTTTTGAGATTCTGATTATGAGACGGCTTTTGAGATTCGTCAAGGGGAGCGAATGTGCGGGAAGGAGCAGTTAAAAAAACCAGCACTATGTGTCTCAACAAACGACTGTTTTTGCGATTCACCAATCAGTCTCCATTTCCTTCCTTTTCTTCTTGACAACCTAACCAATCATGCTCTATAAATTCCGATAGGTGAACGAAAATTGTTCGTTATAGTGATTATGTGGTAAATAAGGCGAAGAGTGAGCACTTGGCACGAAGCATGAGTACTGGTGTGAAGTCGCCTGAGAAAAATGGCTCCAGAGGCGGTTTGCGGTACTCGACTGTTGAAAATTCGCTTCCCCAGGTTGGCTCCGGGGAAAAGGACCTTTTGAAGCTGATTGATGGTAAGCTGGCCTGGAGAGACATGCGAGAGGCTACGCCAAGATATCCATGACTCCGCTTCTCGCAAAGCTCATCCACTATACTCTCTGCTTTATCGCTCTCTCTCAAGCTTTTGTGTCCTCTTGTTCAGGACTCTCCTCTTCAACGATGAAGTCTGGCGGGTGGACTGAACCCCTGACATCTCTCTCATTGCTTTTGTGGTATACTGAATACTTGTGAGAAGGAGGCTAATGCATGCTTACATTCAAAAAACTCGTACCGATTATCTACGTGCAAGACTTGGATGCAGAAGTGAAATTCTACGAGACCTTTGGTTTTCATATCTCTTATCAAGGAGACGAATTCCCAAATTTTATCGCCATGGCACAAGGGGATCTGGAGTTCGGCATAGGGCGCAAGGATACCTTCAATGCCGATGAGGCGAACCGCTCTATCCTCTGGCAATTCCAGGTCGATGATCTCTCAGAAGCTGTGAGGATCTGCCAGCAATCTCCCTATAAACATACCCCTCCCGAAAAATACTGGGAGGCAGCTGATGGCTGGGAAATGCAAGTGTGGTCGCCTAATGGCTATAAAATCAATCTTGAAGGGCATACACCCCGTGGGTAAAATGGTGGTGGTCCATTCCGCGCATTCCGGCTCCGCACTTCTTCGCCGGGGGACCAGAGCGCGTCAAATACCTTTTGCAGGAGACGATGAAGGATCTGCTCTTCTCCTGGAGCCATCGTCCAGTTGGTTAATCGCTCATGCATTATTGGATTCAAGAGGAGAAATATATGCGTATTTCCAAAGAAGGCAACCTGGTCACATTGATCAACGTCTTTGATACGACCCCTGAGCAGCAGCAGGCACTCATCGATCAGTGGGTTCGCTTCACCGAAGAGATAAGGAATGAGCCTGGTTACGTCGGGACAGCATTACACAAAAGCACAGACGGCACCCGTGTCATCAACTATGCACACTGGCGATCCCAGGCGGACTTTGATGCCTTCCTGAAGAGACATGGCGTAGACTTCGCGCAGTTCGGTCAGAACTCCTCGCGCATCGATCCCCACACCTACGATGTCGTCTATCTCGATGAGCAAGCAACGAGTTAATTGGCAGAGCGCAGGTCCGAGCGGGAGAGAGTAGCGACGATCCTTCTCCCGTTCATCCGAGCTGCGAGTGGATGGTGTCTCTTCTCTTTGTCGCAGCAAACCAACGATTGTGAGACAGCTCATCAGTCAGTCTTTCTCAATTCGGCCCAATGATGAGATTCTCGCGTGCCGTCTCCACTACTTCTTTCGTCACCACCTGTAGCTCGTTCGCGACTAAAATACGTTCGACCTGCATCATGAGACGCTCAATCAAACGAATATTGCCTTCGTGATGCGCAGAATCGTCGCAACAGCCTCTTGATCCGTGAAATCGTTGGAATGAGCCGAGACGCGATGACTCCAACGCCGATCAAGAAAAAAGCGTGTCTCGTCGTCGGACAGTGGCTCCATCTCCTGAGCAAACCCAATCCGCGAGTAGAGCTGTGGGGCGCGTGCCAGGCGTTTCTCCAGGCCGGGCATTCCCAGCAGCACGAGACCAAACTCTCCACGGTCTGCGAAATCGCGGATTTGCTCCAGTCCTGCGTCTTTGAGGCGATTGGCTTCATCGACGATCAATAACTCAATGAGAGGCGTATAGCGACGCATCACCAGAAACTCGCGCTCGCCCTGGTGGCGCTGGTTGGCAGCCTCAACCAGGTAGGAAAATGCCGCCAACAACGTGAGGACCTCTTTTTCGATACGTGCGACAGAGGCCGAAACTGGGGGCGTATAGAACACCGTTCGACACTCCTGGATAGGAGCTTCCAAAGGTACAGAAGCAAAGGTAAACGGTCTGTAAGGATACAGACCATCCATCGCATTGCGTCCGGTAAAGGTGATCAAGGGTTCAGGCAAGAATGGCTTGATGTGGCCCCATTGCGCGTACTGTTTGGCCGCTTCAGTTTTTCCCGTGCCTGGGGGTCCATAGCCTAGACCGACCACACGAGCACGCCGACACGCATCGCACATTTCGGCAAAATGCCGATAGCCTTTTGTCACCACAAAGCCTTGAGGCTTTTGCCCGTTGTGATTAGTCATTGATATACCTCTTCAGTCGCGGCCGCGCTTCGACGAGCACAGGTTTCGCCACTTGCGTCATCGGCTCCGATGGTGATTCGTGATGCACTGCTACAAACCGATCCACCATCGCTGCTCGCGTCGAGAGTCCCTCGCGGACCTGTTTGCGGCGAAGAGACCTTGCCTTTTCGATCTCTTTTAAGCTGATGGTCCCTCCAGCCAGCTCCTGACAAATAGCACGACAGATAAAGCGATCCTGGTAGAAGACCCTAATTTCAGCCATGTCTGCAGGATCGTAGCGGATCACCACCTCTTCTTTGACGTAGGCCGCCAGCGTTGGATCAAGGTAGCGATACCCCTGGAAGCGAATGCCATCCTGTTGGACCCGACGCGTCTTCGCCACCGTTAAGAGCAGCAAATCAAGTTGCTCAAGCGACCTGGGCGTCCGTGGCACAAATCCACCTGCTTCCCAACGCTCCTGGGGCTGGCATTTGGTTTCGACGTGGACCCGGTGATGATAGTCTTCAAGTAGCCAGGTCCGAAAGCGTTGCTCAAAGGCGGGTAACGTCAAGGTTGCCTTCACCCCGGTTGATCCCTTTGGAGCATAGCCCGGAGTGTCTTGCAGCAATAACTGGTCCACGCTGCGGAAAAAACGCTCGATCTTCCCACGACCGCGAGGAATACTGACCTGCGAGAAGATCAACTCCATCGGCAGGTCGGCGGCCACCTGCTCCATGTGTTTACTCGTGAAATCGGAACCGTGATCGCTGTAGAAAACGGTCGGGATGCCGTAGGCAGACCAGCGAGGGTCTTCTTTGCGACAGATCGCTTGACGAAGCGTGAGCGCGGTGGTCAGCGCTGTCGCTTTTTGAAAGCTGAGCCGATAGCCAACAATCATCCGGCTGTAGTCATCTTCAATCGCTGTGAGCCAGGGTTTGGCAGGGGTACCTGTTTCATCGAGCAACAAGACATCAAGTGGGGTATGGTCTGCCTGCTACATCGCATTCGCATGGGGCGACTCTCGCCGATAGAGCAGGTCAAACTCCTCGCGGTAGGCTGCCGCTCCCTGGTGAGCCATTGTCACCAGGGCAGGATCAAGCCCTTTGATGATATGGCGAACACGATCATAACTGGGAGGTTTCCATCCCTGTTCAAGAGCGAGGGTGGTGACTTGACGATGAATGGCGGCCATCGAACGTGGAGGTGTTTGTAAGGCCAGCCCCTCAATCAACTGGATCGCGGCGTCTTCCAGCTTGCGAGACTTTCCTTTATCTGAGCGTGCAACATTATTTGCCAACCCTGCCAGGCCTTTCTCTCGATAGCGTTTGATCCAGAGCTGGACCGTACTAGGTGCGATTTGAGAGACACGCGCCACCTGCGCCCGAGAGACCCCTTCTTCGAGAGCAGGGCGGATGATGGTAAAACGTTCCAGGGCTTGCGTTCTTTGAGCCTCAGTCAGCGCAGTGAGTGGGAAAAACGGTTCTGCCATGACACCTTCCTTCTCGTACGAAGGGAGCAAACAACATCATCTGCCTTTAGTATATCTGATCAACAGAGTAATTGCAAAGAAATCACCAACTTAATTCCAAAATTTACAACATCAGAGGTCGTATGAAACCTTCACCGCCCCGGCACGGACGCACTGAATTGTGTACCCGCAGCGGACTGGGCTTCGCGCCGATAGCGGCGGTTGGGCTTCGGAGGGGCGCGGCGGCGCGAGCGGCGGACAAGGCGGGCGGGCAGGTATGGCTCCATCGCCTGCAAGGCGTTCGCGTAGACCTGCTGCTGCTCGTGGATGATGCGGTCCGCGCCTAACTCCCACCACTCGCGGGGCGTGAAGTGCGAGGAGACCGCCGCGTCGGGGCCGCTGCGCCCGAACCACTGGATCAGGTGCAGGTTGTCGGACTGCGCCAGCCACAGGGCGAGATCGACGAGGCCGGGATTCTCGGTGAGCCTGGCTTGCCCGTAAACGTAGCCCATCAGTTGCAGGATGGTCTGTTGAGCGCTGTTGCCGGTGAAAAAGTCCAGACCGCCAGCGCCCGCCCACGTTGTTGGGAAAATGGGCAGAGGCAGGTGATGCGCGCAGCCGGGTACAGAGAAGCGGTCGATGACATCGCTGGCGGTGCGGGTTGTGACGCCTTGCCGCTCAAGTTCGGCGGGCAGCGCATGTATGAAATCGAAGATGCCGGTATCGCGGTGATGATGCTCGCCGAACGTCTCGTAGTCCCAGCCCAGCAACACGACATCGCCGGGCGTTCCCGCGATCCAGCGCGCGTAGGTGTCGGCGTAAAGCGGATACTGCGACCAGTTAGCATCGGAGAAGCGGAAACCCACATCGTCGCTCAATTGCGTGTGCCGCGCCAGCAGGTAGGGGCCGCTTTCGCGATCATTATCCGCCAGCAGTTTTTGCGGCGAGCGTCTGCTGCGCGGCGCGTACTGCGAGCGTTTGATAGGCAAGGGGACAGGCAGCGGGTCTTCGTCGCTGTAGCGGTAGAGGTATGTTGGCTCGCGCCACTCTAGCACCCACCGTCGCCCATCTATCAGGACACCGCGAAAGCCAGCCGTGTCGAGGGCATTGTAGATCGTTGCCGACATAGCCATCTCCGTCGTATCCGTCACGGCGGGGCGTTTGCCGAAGATGCGCTCCATCTCGTCGCCCATCCACTGCATCCGCAGCACGAAGGCAGGCAGATCGAGCAAAAAGAGGAAGTTGTGATACGGCTCGACGCCGATCAACTCCACGTTCTCCTCGGCCACAAGCGCGCGGAAGAGATCGAGCAATTCAGGATCCCAGGCTTGAGCTTGCCGCGCGAAGGAGAGCGACAGGCCGATAGAGAGATGCAGTCCTTGCTCGCGCACCAGTTCCAGGAACAGGCGCGTGGCGGGATAATAACAGGTAGCGGCTATCGCGTGAAAGTAGCGTTCGTTCAGCGGCTCGTCGAAGATGCAGCGCGTGATATCCTCGATGCTCGCGCCGCGCGGGATGGGCTGCGCGGGCAGCTTCAAGCGGCGCGGCTGATGCACAATGGTATAGATTGCCAGATTTGCCACCATAATAAAATTTGTGTCCTCTAGCCTCTAGGCCAGCACGATGTTTTGCTTGCGCGCCAGGAATTCCAGTTTGCCTACGAGATTCTTGATCACCTGATCCCAGAGGAACTCTTCCGCCGTGTTGCGCCCGGCGCAGCGGATGCGCTCCAGCTCTTCGGGATGGCGGCGCAGGTAGAGCAGATAGCCGACGATCTCGTCGGGATCGTCTGTTTCCGTGACAATGGCGTTTTCAAAGGAGACGGCGTAGTCCTCGCCGGTGCTGCCGGTGACGGCGATGCCTTGCGCGGCCATCACTTCCAACGCGACGAGGCCGAACGGCTCGTGGCCGCTGTTGGCGAGCGTGGCATCGGCGGCGGCATAGGTGAGGCGCACGAACTCTTCGGGTAGGAAGAAGCGCAGGTTGTAGAGATCGGCGGGGCCGGAGTTGGCGATGGCCTCCAAACACTGCTCCAGGTTGGGACGGTGCGCCACCACGTCGCGAATATTCAGTCCCAGGTCGTAGGCGCGTTTCAGCACGTCGGCCCCGTGCGGCTCGATGCCGCCGCGCACAAAGAGCGTGACGGGATAGCCGCTGTACTTGAGGCGAGCGACGGCTTCGATTGCCATCAGCCAGCGTTTGTCGGGATCGAACCGCCCGATCTTGAAGAGGAACATGCGGCGCGGGTCGCCCTGTTTGCTAATCTCGCGCAGCCGTTTGACGGCGTCCTGGTCGATGGGATTGAGGTGGCGCGATGGGATGCCGTTAGGGATAACCAGGGGATTGACGCCGTAGTTCCACATGCGATGCTTCATATATTTGCTGACGGTGCAGATCGTGGTCACATAACTGAGCTTCCCCCAGTTGATGCGATGCAGCGACATGAGGCTGTTGAGGTTCCACAGCAGCAGGGCTTTCTGGCGCAGGCCGAACCAGTGCAGCAGGTCGGAGACGCGCGTCATGGCTTCGGCGGTTTGCCAGTCCTCGCCCATGACCACCACCAGCTTGCCCTCCGCCGCCGCCGGGCGCACAATTTCGTTGTAGACGTGATAGGGAACGCTTTCGTTATAGTCATAGAGTTTTTGCTCTTCGCCGTCATAAACGCCATTTAAATAATATTTGCTGATCCATTGCGACCAGCGTTTGAGCATCAGGCGGCCATCAAGGCGCGTCTCAAGGGAAGGTTTGTGGGGGTCGCCGATAAATATCAGGTGCGTGGTGTAGCCCTGGGCTGCTAATGCCTCGCTCAGTTCGGTGACGCGCGTGCCGAGGCCACCGGCGGTGGAGTAGACATCGGGGCCTTCAAAGCTGAGCAGAACAAAAATAGTGTTGGCGGGCGAGATGGCCCCGTCGCTGTCAATCATCATTGGTTATCCTCGTGTTGTGTTATTGCTACGGGAAACAGGTTGTGCGCGGGCGTTTCCCTTGATCGTAAAGAATGAAGCTCGCGCATTGACGCTGAGGCGATCCATGAGGGCTGGCGCGCCCCTGCTGAACGCCGACCGCGTCAACGACCGGTCGCATCGGCCTCGGATTCAGTATATCATACAAGGCATAACGTTAGATGGGAACGTGTTTTGTGTCCGCCGGTGGTATCTTTCATCCCCACCAGAACGAGACCGCGATAATACCGTAGAGTCCTATCAGCGCCAGTCCCTCGATCCAGGTGGATTCTCCATCATAGATGATCACAGTACTCAGGATGGCCGTCAGTCCTAATGCCGCCACGAGGAGCGGCGGCAGCGCCAGCGTCAGGGGCGCGCCGCCTATCACAAAACTGAGCAGCACCAGCACCGGTATCAGCCCTAACGCGACCTGGAGCGAGCTATTCAGAATGACGCTGATAGCGTAGTCCGCTTGATTGCGCGCCGCGAACTGGACGCCGACGACGTTCTCGACGGCATTGCCCGCCAGCGCCACAATGACCAGTCCCGTGAACGCGGGGGAAATGTGCAGGATCGTGATGGCGGGCGTCAGGGCGGCTACAAACCAATCTGAAACGAAGGCGGAGCCGACGCCAGCCCCTACCAGTACGGCGATCGCCAGCCAGACCGGCCAGATATGCGCCGGCGCTGCTGGCTCTTTCAGTTCGCCCGAAACTCCCGGCGCTTCACCCTGGAGAGAGATGGGAATGCTCGCGATAAAGACGACCAGGAGAATGACGGCACAGGCAACGCTCAGCCCCTCTTCATGCCCGGCTGCTGGAGTGTGCAGACCTTGCACCAGCGTTGGCACAGCCAGCGCCGCTACAGCGAGCAAGGTCAGGACCGCGATCATGCGCGGCGCGTCGGAACCAAAACGCTGCGTGCCGTTACGCAGCCCTCCGACAAAGAAGGCGAGGCCGAGGACAAATAAGCTGTTTCCCAGGATAGACCCAACGAGCGCGGCCTGCACTACAGCAATTAACCCGGCGCGTAATGCAAAAATGCCCACAAATAGCTCCGGTAAGTTGCCAAGAGCGGACTGTAGCACTCCAGTTGCGCCCGCTCCCAGGCGCGAGCCAACCTGCTCGGTCGCCTGCCCGACCATTCCCGCGAGCAGGGCCAGCGCTGCTGCTGAGACGACAAAGATGAAAACGGCATTGACCTGAAGCCCCGTGAGAATACCAGCCAGGATAGTGATGAGGCATGTCAGAGCGATGGTAATCCATTCTCGCCTGCTCAAAAAGAGACCTGTGTTTCTATCTGCGATACGAGTCACGCGTTCTACTCCCCGGTCTGCATTGGTTTTTCCCTGTATCATATCATAGCAAACAGGAAAAAAGAGTACCCCGTATCCACAGCCCCTGTTTAATCGTATCACAAGGGTACTATCTCATTGCTTTACTGCTGGAGAGGAATATGTCCATTGTTGGCTTTACAGAAGAAGAACATCGACCAGAAAACTGCCATACCTGCACTTGATGGGGTGCGCGGCGTTGCTTGCCTCAGCGTGGTCGAGTACCATGTCAACTATCTCATAAGCTATAGCTTTCATTTACCGGCGCTGCTGGGAGCGCTGGGAAGCTCTATCCTGATGGCGGGCTGGTCGGGCGTCACGCTCTTTTTTGTGCTATCCGGCTTTTTGCTCTTTCTGCCCTATGCCAGACATCTGCTCTTTGAGCAACCCTGGCCCTCGACGCGCACCTTCTATGTGCGCCGCGCCCTGCGTATCCTACCTGGCTACTACCTCGCGCTCTTCCTGTTGATCCTATTGGCACATCCGCAGTACTTCCAGTGGGATCACCTGGGGAACCTGAGCCTATTCCTGGCGTTTCTTATGGATGCTCCTTCCACCTATCAAAAGATCAATGGCCCATTCTGGACGCTGGCTGTTGAATGGCAATACTATATGCTCTTGCCTTTGCTTGCCTGGGGCTTCAGCCTTTTCGTCAGGCGCGGGACATCTCCCCGGCAGCGTTTCTGGCGTATCGTCATCTGCCTGGCGGGAATGATCATCTGGGGCATTGGTACGCGCTACACGGGCAACTACTATACCTCACATCCCGCTGAAACATTCTTTGTACCCCGCCCGCTGCTGAACGCGATCTTACTGGTGACGTATGGTTCATCGGGCAAATACCTTGAGGATTTTGCCATCGGAATGCTCTGCTGCACGATTTACATCTTCGCGCAGAACGCGGCTCAAGAGAACAAAACAAGCGCATATATACGCCGCTACAGCTCGTGGTTGTGGGGAGCAGGCATTCTCTTGCTGTTCTTTATGGCCGGCTGGGGCGCGTATCTCACCCAGCTCAAATTCTTGACGCCGTTTATTGGCGCGCAAAGCTTTCTCACCGAGCTTGGCTTTGCCTCCGGCTATGGTCTCTGCATAGTTGCGATCCTTTTTGGCCCTCCTGGACTCAAGCTGATCTTCGAATGGCAGCCGCTGCGCTGGGTTGGCTCAATATCGTACAGCTTATACCTGTGGCATCTACCTATACTGCTCTTCTTTCGAGACAATGTGATCGCAGCGCTGCCGCATGTTTTCCTTTCGCGCTACCTGCTCTACTGGACGTGTGTGGCGCTGGTGATTATCCCGTGCGCGTACCTGCTCTATCGTTTCATCGAGCGTCCCTGGATGAAACTGGCCCATACAACGCGTTCAAAAAAGAGAGCCTATTCCGGCGGCGGAAGCGCGCCAAAATAAGCTCTATCGCTACGGCGTGATCGCGATGACGCGCACGGGGCTGCCGGATCCGTTGACGATCTTGAGCGGCGTAGCGATGACGACGGCTCCGGTTATTGGCAACTGGTCGAGATTCACCAGGCTGGTCAGGCCGAATTTGCCCGCGCCGTGCATGAAGGTGTGGCAGGGGAACGGCGGGCTGAAGCCTCCCGCCTGACCCGCGTCCGTGCCGACTGTCTCCACGCCCACGCCCAGAATGTCGCGTTCTCTGGCTAAATATTCAGCGCACGAGGGATGGAAGCCGGGCGAATGCGAACCATCAGCCTGCATACCGAGAAACGCCTCGCGTCCGGTGTGCCTGCTCCAGCCGGTGCGTACCAGTACCCACGCGCCCGCCGGGAAGCGGCCATGCTCGCTCTCCCACTGTTCCACACGCTCAATGGTCAGTAAAAAGTCGGGATTTTGCTCGACCTCGGTTTTGACATCGATCACACAGGCCGGGCCGATAAATTTGCGCGGCGAGATCGTGTCGGTCGCGTTGTTGGGCAGATCTTTGCCGGTGATCCAGTGGATCGGCGCGTCGAAGTGCGTCCCCGTGTGCTCGCCCAGGTTCAGCACGTTCCAGTACCATGCTGGCCCGCGATTATCGTAATGTGAAATCTCGCTGAGGGTCAGGCCGGGCGAGGGCGCGAACACGGGCGGCAGGTCGATGACCGGCGTGTCCGGCCCCAGCAGCGTCGTCAGATCGACGATCTGCAACCGGCCCGCGTTCAACTCTGCGATCAGTTGCGTCAGGATGCTGTTTGTCATAAGATACTCCTTGTTTTGATGCCCACTCTCATGGGTTTGATGCCCATTTTCATGACACCCACGAGGGGTGTCACTACATGTATAAATCCCGTTGGGCGTGTAAAATGTAGTGATGCCCCTTGTGGACATCAGGTTATCTGTTATTTCCGGGCTTCCAGGCTGCGTTTGAATTGAAAGCGATTTTCCAGGAGCGGCAAGTCCATGTGGAAGGTTTTTGGCCCGATGGCCGCCACTTTTGCGACAATGGTCGTCAGCATATTGCTCTCTAATGCCTGCGCGACGGCGGCGTTGAGGCTCTCCGGCGTCTCCGCTTCCATGACCTGCGGGATGCCGGAGGCCCTGGCGATGCCGGCCAGGTCGGTTCCCGTCGAGGTGGCCGTAGGAAAGCCGCCGACAGAGAGCAGGCTCTCGTTATCGAAGACGATGTGCAGCAGATTGCGCGGCTTGTAACGCGCCATCGTGCTGAGCGTCCCCAGGTTCATCAGCAGCGAGCCATCGCCATCAAGGACGATCACCTTTTCCTGCGGCATGGCGAGCGCGATGCCCAGGCCCATTGATGAGGCCATGCCCATCGCGTGTTCGAGATAGAAGAAATTGTGGCGATGCCCAAGCGTGTACAGTTCGGCGGCGACCGCTCCCATGATGGTGACGACAATGCGCTCTTCCAGGTGCGGATAGATAGCGCGTAAAGCATCTTCGCGTAACATCATAGCCTTAATCCTCCCACATCAGTTCGCGTGTCAGCAGGACGGCGACGGGATGGTGTGACGCCAGCGCCAGCGTCTGGGCATCCTTGATGCGGCGCGGCACGTCGGCGGGATTGGTCAGATGCCAGGTCGGGATGTTCAGCGCGCGCAAAATCGGCTCCGTGACGAGGCCGCCCTGCGTCTGCCAGGGGTCTTTCTCGCCCCAATGACCGCGCTGGCTGATCAGCATCAGCAGCGGGATTTTGTAGAGCATTGCCAGCGAGACGATGGGATTGATGGCGGCCAGGAAGCCGTGATTCTGCATGAGCATGGCCGAGTTGACGCCCGCGAGGTGCGCACCCGCCGAGATGCCGACGCTCTCTTCTTCTTTGGCGACGCGCACCAGCGTCATGTCGGGATCTTCATCAGCCATGCGCAAGAGATGTACAAGCCAGGTTTCCGGCAAAGCGGAGACGATCTTGATGTCGCAGGCTTTCAATGCCTCGTAGATCAACCTGGAGTTGGTGACTGAGACAGGCATAGGCTCCTCCAAGAAAACAGATTACGAGTATCTGGGCTAAGTATAGCACAATGAGAAGTTGGGTAGCCGGACATGCCGCGGCATGTCCGGCTACCCAACTTCTCATTGTGCTATTCTCTTGTCACCACCTGTAGAATCTCTGGAGCGCGCTTCAGCAGTTGCGGGGCGGCGAACAAGATCACCAGCGCGTAGAGCGCGAGGGCATAGAGCAACGCGACCGGCACGCAGAACACCCACAGCCACTCCGCGTGCAGGATGAGCGGCACGAAAGCCGCCGCCGCGACCGGCAGCAGCACGATCGCGGTCACGACCATCATCACCAGCGACATCAGGCCGCGGATGCAGCCGGCGTTGCCCGATGTGGAGCCGGTGGCGCGCAAGCCGCGCCCGTACTGGCGCATCTTCGTGGGGAAAAAGATCGACGTGATGTTGCCGCAGCCTAGCACGACCGCGATGACGGATAGACCCACGACGAAGACAGGCAGCACAAGGCTCCATGCCCGCGACAAAGCGGCGGTAATGACCATCAGCAAAATTAGTTCTCCCAGGCCCAACAGGGCCACCGACAGGTTTTTACCCAGCAGAATGTGCCGGGGATTGACCGGAAAGAGGAACAGCGTCGTTAAACCTTCGCGCTCCATGCCCAACGTGTTATACGAGAGGATGAACATGGAGAGGAAAACGGCCAGCGGGACGGAAAACAGACCTATCGAGAAACTGGCGGAGCTGGAGCCGCTGGTAGCGCTGATGATGGGGTACAGCACAACGATGGCAACGTAGATGACCGACTGGAACAGCATGGCTTTCAGTTGTGGATCGCGCCAGAAGTATTTCCATTCTTTGATGGCGATGGTGAATGTCTGTGAGGTCAAAAATCCCTGCCGCACGCCCCCGTTGGCTCCAGCGGGAGCCAGCACCTGTGTCACCGGCCCACTCTGCGTTCGTACCCGGCGCGTGCGTATCGCGCCGCCCGTCTCCGGCGCGCTCAGGCTGCGTTCGAGAACCTGCGACCAGAGATAGAGAACGACGATGGCCGCGACAATGGACAGGGCGAACCAGGCGAGGCTTAGACCCCAATTGCCCGCAAAGGCTTCCTGCACGGCGCGCGCCGAATAGCCCGGCGGCAGCCACTGCAAGTAGCGTGAGAAGGCCCCGTTCTGCAAATTCGCCTCGAACCCTCCGGAACTCAGCGCCCGCGCGACCAGTTGCGAAGACAGGTAGCAGACCGTTGAAAAGGCCGCGATCAATATAATACCCAGGTCGCGGAAACGGCGGCTTTGTAGCGTGCGCATGAGCAACGCCAGCACCAACTGGCTCATACCCACGATCTGCACATAGAAGACGAGCATGGTGAGGATGGTAAAGAGCGCCAACGGCACGGAGACGGCCCAGCCGATGATCACCGCCAGCAGCACCAGCACCAGCCCGAACATGGGAATGTCGAGCAGCGTCGAGAGTAGCAGGCTTGCCATCAATTCCAGGCGCGTCAATGGGAACGGCATCAGCTTGGAGATGTCCAGTCCCTCGTTCACGGTAAATTCGAGCAGGGGCAGCATCAGCCAGAGAATGTAGACGCCCGATAATACCAGGAACAATAGCTCGCCATTGGCCGGGTAGGGCAGGAGGCGGTAGCCGAACGCGGTGGCGACAGCGATACCGCCGAAGAAGGGAATACCGAACAATACCAGGAAAATCGTCGAGATGATGCGGCTCCTGTCGCGCGAGAAACCGCGTAAGAAGAGTTTCCAGCGCAGCCAGAAGAGCCAGCGCAGCTTGTCGCGATGTATCACCATCATATGATGTTACTCCTTGTGCGTAGTAGCTAGATTTAGCGCGCCCTGGGGAGGGGCAGCATGTCCAAGACCGATGGGTTTCTCTTCCCCAGGGCGCGCTAAATCTGGTCCCTACTCGAGCCAGTTGAGGTTGATGTTTTCGGTGTGCGCGCCGATGACGTTGAGGAAAATGTCTTCCAGCGTCGCATCCTTGCTCTCGCCGCTGGCCCGCTGGCGCAGTTCGTCCAGCGTACCCTCGGCCACCAGCACGCCCTGGTTGATGATGCCCACGCGCGTGCAGAGCCGCTCCACGATCTCCATGATGTGCGAGGAGAAGAAGATGGTTGTGCCGCGCTGCGTCAGTTCGTGCAGGATATCGCGAATGACGCGCGAGCTGACGGGATCGATACCCTCGAACGGCTCGTCCAGAAACAAGACTTGTGGGTTATGGATCAGCGCCGCCGCCAGCGCGATCTTCTTGCGCATCCCGACCGAATAGTCCACAATCAGCTTATCGGCGTCGTTGGCGAGATCAAGCACGCGCAGCAGTTCTTCAGCGCGCCGCGAGATGTCCGCTTCCGCCAGGCCGTACATGTGGCCCGCGAAGACGAGAAACTCGCGTCCGCTCAGGCGCTCGTAGATATTGAGAAATTCGGGCAACACGCCGATGATCGAGCGCGCGCGCAGCGACTCTTTCCAGACATCGACGCCGGAAATCCAGACCGTACCTGACGTTGGACGCAGCAGGCCCACCATCATTTTGATCGTCGTACTCTTGCCCGCGCCGTTCGGTCCCAAAAAGCCATAAAACTCGCCGCGCTGCACGGTAAGATCGAGGTGATTGACGGCTACCTTTTGCCCGAAGACGCGCACGAGGTCGCTCACCACGACGGCTGGCCCTTCCGTATAGTGATGATGATTGATTGCGTCAGCCAGGGGCCGCGGCGCTGCCTGCGGTACGGTCTGTTGCGCGGCAGCCGGGGTATCCGGTTCGGGGAACGTGGACATGGCACTCCTTTTCTTGTACGTTGTTACTATGATGAATTATTGCTAATTGTTATAGTAATATAACACGATGAGAATTTTTGTCAAGCGTCATTGATGACGCGGCATCTACGTAAAGAAACGTATCTCGCGGGGAAATCTTAAATGCAGATTGGTTGAAATCACATGCGGTGGATCAGTATAGCTGCGCAATGCATTGCGCAGCTATACTGATCCACCGCATGTGATTTCAACACTAATTCATCCATTCACCGGGGGCGTGCTGGCGCACGCTCACTCCGGCTTCGCGATCTTTCATCACCTTTGCATCCGCGGCCATGCGCGCGCGCACCTGCGCTACCGACGTGCGATGCCAGTAGGCCGCGGGGAATAAGCCGACGCCGATGGCAAGCGCGGCCCCGACCTCCGTGCGCGTGAAGGGCAGGCTGGCCGGGAAGCGATACGGGATGTGATGAATGCCGCGCACGCGCAATATCAACACCACGGCGAAGACGATCAACTCAATCGAGCCAGCCGCGATGTACGAAAGAATCTCCCGCTTCTGCCGTTTACGGAAAACGTAAGCCAGCGCCGCGTTCAGAATGCATAAAAAGCCGGTCAGGCCAAGCGTTACCCACACAATTATCGCGTTCAAAAAGATGCTCCCCACTTCCGTCTAAAAATAGCATGTCCTACAGGTTGTACTTTAATTGTAAGTTGGAAAAGGCCACCTCTGTGCCTTTCAAGTTGACCAGCATGCCGATCTCGCCGCTGTTGAACGAGCCGTCATGCAAAAATCCCACCTTTTTCCCATTCACGAGAAAGGTAAAGTTGCCGCTGCTGACAGCTACGGTGAAGGCATTGCCATTCTTCGGCCCCTGGCCCTGATGGAATTCGCGGCCAAAGCCATGATGCCACAGCGATGTCCAGGGACTGCCCGCCTTACTGCTGTCATATTTCCAGAACTGGTATTGCCCCCCTTTGGCGTTGACCACTTCAAAGCTATAGAACGTAACGTCGCTGTGGCCGCTTTTGGTTCGCGTACTAAAAAACAGGATCATGCCAAACGAGTTGTTGATCGAGCTGTCATTGCCCTTCATTTCGTCCATCGTCAGCGAGTAAACAAGCGGCTCTTTGAGCGTAAAGCCAGGCAGAAAGGCCGGGGCGCTGCGCCCGCCTGCGTTATCGAAGATATGATACGCGCCATCGGCGAAAAAGTAGAGCTGGGAGCCGTTTTCCGCTATCGGCCAGTTGTGAATATTCTGCGACAGCGCATCGACGAGAATGACATTCGCTTTTGCCGTCGCGGTGGCCTGCGCGCTGGACGTGGCTGCCGCGTCAGTAACAGCGAACGAGGTCCGCGTAGCTGTTTTTGGCGACGTACTGGTGCTTGCGCGCCCGCGTGCGAAGAGCAGCGCGCCGGAGCCGCTAATGATGATCAGTACGACCAGCGCAGCGGCAATGGTTTTCTGGCGCAGAGTGAGCGTTTCAGCTCGCGCTTTCAGATGTGAGACAAACGCGCGTGCCGGCGATGTTCCCGGCAAAGGAACTTCACCCTCTAATGCTCTCTCCGGCTCAAGCGGTTCTTCTTCTGGCAGTACCGGCAATAATCCGGTGACATAGCGGCCTGGCTGTCCCGCCACCGGAACCTGCACAATTTTCATCGTGGCAGTCAACTTCATCGTACCCGTCGTGCCGGGATTGGTCACGGGCAGCTCCCGTGACGGCGTATCCGCGCTCTCGGCCATGGGCGTGACCGGCGCTGCGCTTGCTGGCGCGGGCTTCTCCGCGATCCCGGACATGGGCGTGGCCGGCAGGGGCGGGATGTTATCGGTAATGGCCGACCTGGGCCGTGTGGGGGGCGCTGGCGCGAGCGCTGCCGGATTTTCCGCGCTGCCTTCCTGCGCGGATGCCGCTGCCCCTTCCTCGACGCGCAGCATCCGCGCTTTGCGTCTCAAGCTCAGGTGCGTCGGTGGCTGCGGCATCGGCGTGATAGATGGGCCACTTTCCACTGTGCCGGTTTGCCGTTCGGTCGCCACCGATAGGGCGTTATTGGGCAGCGCAAACGCCGCGGGGCGCGTTTCGACCGGCTCAGGCGTGATGATTTCGCTGCCCGGTGGCGAGACGTTTTGCCAGGCCGGAGCGAACAGGCTGTCGGCGCGGGGCGTTTCTGGCGAGGACGAGCGCATGAGTGCGGGTTGCTGGAGCGGCGGGCCGCCGGTCATGCCGAGGGCAGCGCGGAAAGCAGCGGCCATCTCTTGCACGTTGTTAAAGCGATCGGTGTAACCTTTCGCCAGGGCGCGCAGGATCACCTGCTCGGCGGCGGCAGGCAGTTCCGGGCGCAGCGAGCGCGGCGCGGGTGGCTCAGCCTGCACCTGCTGGGCCGCCAGGCTGATAGGCGACGAATCATGGAAGGGGGTCTGGCCGGTCAGCATCTGGAACAGTAATATCCCCAGCGCGTAAATGTCGGCGGCAGGGCCGATACTCTCACCCATAATCTGTTCCGGAGCCAGGTATTCCAGCGAGCCGAGCGAGATGTTCGATCGCAGCAGGCGCATCTGCGACATTGGCGTCTCCGTCGCGATGCCGGTGAGCGCGAAATCGCTCATCAGCGCGCGCCGATCAGCATCCAGCAAGATATTCGAGGGCGTGACATCACCGTGGGTTATGCCGCGCATATGAGCATAGTGCAGCGCCGCCGCCAGTTGTTCCAGGTAGCGTGCCGCATTTGCCAGCGACAGCGTTCCTTCGCGGTTCAACAGGTCAAAGAGCGTCCCGCTGCGAATGTAGGGCATTACCAGGTAAGCCAGCCCATCCTCAATGCCGAAATCGTAGACCGGCAGGACGTGCGGGTGCTGCAAAGCAGCCAGAGCCTTGCTTTTGCGCAGGAAACGCGCCGCGAAGGCCGTGCGCTCCTCGCGCGTATGCGCGGCCACCGGCGGCACAATTTTCAGGGCCACGTCGCGCCGCGGAGACGACTGCACCGCCAGGTAGACAATGCCCATGCGCCCTATGCCGGTATAGCTTTGTATGGTGCAGGTTCCGAGGGTTTTTCCGATCAGAGCCTCGACCCCTGACATCATGTTGCCGTTACCAAATTGCGGCGTCAAGCCCCTGGATTTATCCACGGGGATGAAAGCCGCGCCGCCCGCGGGCGGGAAAACACTAGACATCTGTTCTACCCTATGCTAAACTATCCTTAGTTCTTTTGCACACTGACAACCGAAGAGTGTTTGCAGGTTCCGGCGTAAATCGTTCCGCCGGGTAAAAGCACTAACGTACCCAACTGTCCGGTGTGCCACTCGATACAAGAGTCTGTGAGTAACGTCCGCTCTTGTGAGTGAAACTGAACTATACTGCTGTGGGACGACACAGCGTTGGTGAAAGTCCATAAAAGCCCTCGGCTTCCGCCAGAGGGAGTCGTCACTCATATCCTCGCTCGTTGTTTGCGGATGTGGCGGCGCAATGTATTGCGCCGCCACAGCAGCCTACATAATTCGTGTGACTTTCAGATCCGAAAAAGCGACCTCGGTTCCTTTAAGATTCACGAGCATTCCCAGCGTGCCGCTCGTGAGAGACGTATCGTGGGCTTTTCCCACCACTTTCCCATTGACGGTAAAGGTGAAGTTTGGCCCGTTAGACGTGATGATCAGCGTATTGGCATTTTTTGGCCCCTGTCCCTGGTGGTATTCATGCCCAAAGGGCTGGTGCCACAGTTCTGTCCAGGCGCGCGCCAGCCCCTGGCTATCGTCGTACTTGTAGAGCCGGTACTCGCCCCCGGCGATATTGACCACCTCGAAACTGTAGAACGACGTCACACTTTTCCCAGCGCGCACTTGCTGGCTAAAGCGAAAGATCATACCGAAAGAGTTGTTGTTGGACGTGTCGTTGCCGCGCACCTCGTACATCGTCAGCGAGTAGGCATTGGGCATGTTGAACGACTGCTGCGGCAGATCGACGGCCACGGCGCTATTGACGGTATTGTTGATATGGTACGCGCCGCCGGTAAATCGTTCGTTCGCGTTGATGGGCCAGTCGTTGATGTTCTGCGTCAGGGGATCGCTCAAGATCAGGTTAGCCGATGCCGTGGCCTGGGTGATGGCCGTAGCGGTCGCCATGACATTGGGTGTTCCTGCAACCTGGGTTCCGCTCATCCCTGTCTGCACCCGCGCACTCTGCTGCTGGCGAACATACCAGAGCGAGCCAACCGTGCCGAGGAGCAGCAGAAAAATCAGCGCGCTAAGAGCAATCACGCGCCTGTGGCTGCGGGATGTACCAGCAGTCAGCATCTCCATTTCTTCCAGGCCGGGCGTTTGCGTCGCCACGGGCAGCAGGCCCGTGACGAACCGTCCAGGTTGGCCCGCGATGGGCATTTGCACGACCTTCACCGGCCCGGTCAGCTTGATGGTACTCGCGCCACCTTGTTCCTGGTATCCCATGGGAACGGGCAGCGCGCCTGTGACAAACGGGGCTGGAGACGGCGAGAGCGGGATCACTTCCTGCACGCCAGGTATCGCGGGCAAGGCCCGCGTCTTCCTGGGCAAAAAGAGCGACTCGTCCAACGGCGACGCGGTTGGTGCTTGCTGCGGGTTGGCAACAGGCGCGACCGTTGGCATGGGTCCGGTCGCGGCGGCGGTGGCGGTCGGGTTAACCGCAGCGGGCATCTGTCCGGTGGCAGAGGCTTTCGGGGCCATGCCCGCGCGCGAGAGCAGGCCACTGGGCCGCGCTGCTGTCGCGCTGTCGTCGCGGTCATTCGCGGTCGCTGTTCCGGTTTGCCAGGAGGGGTCGAACAGGCCGCGCGGCGTAAACAGCCGGGTGGCCGTGGGCGGGCCAACCGCGAGGATGCCGGTAGCCGTCTGGCCGACCATGTAGCCCGCCGCCGCCAGGGCGGCGCGGAATGTCTCGGCGAAATCCTGACAGTATAAATAGCGTTCGGTAGGATGCTTCGCCAGCGCGCGCATAATAGCCTGCTCGGCGGCGGGCGGCAGATCTGGCCGCATGTGGCGAGGCGCAGGCGGCATGGTTTGTAGGTGCTGCGAGGCGGTCTGCATGGGCGTTTCGCCCTGGAATGGCGTTGTACCCGTCACCATCTGGTAAACGATGATGCCGAGCGAGTACTGATCCGCTCGCCCGTCGACGGGCTGCCCGATCACCTGCTCCGGAGACATGTAATCAGGCGTGCCGACGGGCGCGCCCGCGCCGGTTAAGCGCGTCTGCGGCGTCTGTCCATCGGCGATAATCTTCACCAGGCCGAAATCGGTCAGCAGCAGGCGGCCTTCGGGCGAAACCAGGATATTGGCCGGCTTGATGTCGCGGTGAATAACGCCCCGACTATGCGCGAAGTCCAGCGCCGCCGCCAATTGATCGAGATAATGCGCTATCTTCGGCAGCGCCAGTTGCTCTTCGAACTCAATCGTATCGCGCAGCGTGCCGCCGCTGTTGTAGGGCATCACCAGGTACGCGAAGCCGCTCTGTTCGCCATATTCGTAAACCGGGACGATATTTGGGTGTTCCAAAGAGGCCGCGGCGTCGGTTTCACGACGGAAACGCTCCAGGAAAGCGGCTTGTTGGTGATGCGACAGCGGCGCGGGCGGCAGCAGCACTTTCACCGCGACCTGGCGGCGCGGGCGCGATTGCTGCGCCAGGTAGACCGCTCCCATGCCCCCTTGCCCGATCACTTTTTGCAGGACACAGGTTCCCAGCGTTGTACCAATCAATGTTTCTGCGTTCATCGAAGCTTCATTCCTCTTGTCGTTGGTGTTGGTATCGTGTCCCTGTCCGCTCCCTTGCCATCCTTATCCCCGATTACCTCGGCATAATCTTTTGCGCTTATTTCTACATCTTAGACAACTTCCGCGCTTCTGGCAATGAATCACGCCTGCAAGCATGACTATAGTAATGTCTGGTCGTGATTTGGAACCACTATACCATTAAACGGAGAAAGCGCGCGCGATTTTCTGATAAGGAAAAAAAGGGTATGCTGGCAGCATACCCTATGGCTGTTAAAATATATTCACTGCATGTATCATCTCTGTATGACACCAAATACGATAGCGAAAGGATGATCTCAATGAAATTGCTCATATTGGGCGGCACGGTCTTTCTTGGTCGGCATATTGTGGAGGCGGCCATCGCGCGCGGACACGAGGTGACGCTGTTTAATCGCGGGCAGCACAACCCCGATCTTTTTCCAGAGGTCGAGAAGTTGCGCGGGGATCGCGACGGCGGCCTTTCAGCTTTGCACGGGCGGCGGTGGGACGCGGCCATCGATACATCCGGCTACGTGCCGCGCGTGGTGGGCGCGTCCGCCGCCGCGCTGGCGAACGCGGTGCAGCTCTATACGTTCATTTCCAGCATCTCCGCCTGCGGCGACATTAGCATAGCGGGCATCGACGAATCTGCGCCCGTCGCCACGCTGGCAGACGCGACCGCCGAAGAGGTGACGAATGAAACGTATGGCCCGTTGAAGGCGCTGTGCGAGCAGGCGGTGGAACAGGCCATGCCCGGTTGCACGCTGGTCGTGCGTCCAGGGCTGATCGTCGGCCCCGCTGATCCCACCGACCGCTTCACCTACTGGCCGTGGCGCGTGGCGCAGGGCGGCGAGATGCTGGCTCCGGGACGTCCAGAGCAGCAGGTGCAATTCATTGACGCGCGCGACCTCGCCGCGTGGATTCTGGACATGGTTGAGGCGAACAAGACGGGCCTTTATCACGCCACCGGGCCGCACTACCGGCTCTCGATAGGCCAGATGCTTGACGAGTGCAAGCAGGTGACGGGCAGCGACGCGCGCTTCACCTGGGTGGGAGAAACGCTGGCGGCGCAGCTCATGGATGATGAGATAGCGAACTTCCAACCCTGGGTTCCAGAGGCATACGCGGGTATGAGGAACGCCAACTGCCAGCGCGCCATCGCCTCCGGTCTCACCTTCCGTCCCCTTTCAGAGACGATCCGCGACACGCTAGCCTGGAAAGCCGCCAGCCCCGAACGCGACGAGATGCGCTCCGGGCTGGCGCGCGACAAGGAGCGAGAGCTGCTGGACAAATGGCGCGGATGATGGGAGATACCAATCCAATGTGGTTTCAGACATGTTTTTATTATCGCTAATGCCGGATGAGTGCTAATTTGACGTATCTGCTTGTGATAACTTGATACTTTGTTGTAATAAATCAACAAGGTAATTGGTATCAATTTCCTTTAGTGATTTAAGCTTCATGTGACGGGTGTTCTTACCCACCCCAACAATCCGTCCTTGAGCATCCTGGAGATGTGCGCCATAGAACAATTCTAAGGTTACATGCTCCTTAAATCCGCTGGCAAGACAGATACGTTTCCCATTATAGTAATATGCTGGATAATTCCATTTAAATTCCTCCCTCATGTGCGGAAAATTTTCGAGTATCAGTTCTCGAAGCGATTGACAGATTTCCTTTTGAGGAGATGGGAGTGACGTTATATATTCTGTAACTTTACTATGAAGTATAGGCATAGGTGGTGACCCCAATCCGTTCGACAGAAAAAGCAGGTTAGTCGTTGAGCGGCAACTGTGCCGTCCTCTGTGCTATAACCTCCGGCCTTCAAACTCAGGTGGAATTATGAATACAATAAACGAAAAAGATGTTCTAAGTCAAGTTCCTGGTTCGCCCAGGTTGTGTGGAACGTTCCTGCTTCTATATTCAACGTTGAGGCAAAAAATGTCACGCAACCACGCAACCAACCAGGACAATCGACCAGGGCAACCACGCAACCAACCAGGGCAAGCGCAAGGCATTGCCCCTTGATCTTGCCCCCGGCAAGCTCGCCATACCACGGGTCGGCCTTCGGACACGATTCGTATAGGGTAGGGGCAATGCCTTGCGCTTGCCCTGACTTTGTATCACAAGTTTAATTGAGAAAGTAAAGGTGCAAGATGAACGCCTTCGAGCAGTGTTTGGATATGCAGCCATCCGCGCCACAGGGTTTTCCACCCTGGGGGACCATCGCTTTTGCGA
>Ga0207416_1000978_pt1 | contig 41926 bp, 32 predicted proteins | sample PaiPotPPM11metaG_FD_184107 | JGI IMG/M metagenome (GOLD analysis project Ga0207416, IMG submission 184107) | Iron sulfur acid spring bacterial and archeal communities from Banff, Canada, to study Microbial Dark Matter (Phase II) - Paint Pots PPM... ...
AGGGGGCGATGAGGCGATGAGGCGATGAGGCGACGAGGCGACGAGGCGACTGAGAACACGGCGGCGAGACGGGATCATCCCTCCGCGCTGCATGCCGAGCTTCCCCTTCCCGGTTCGCCTTTGCGCCTCATCGCCCCCTCGCCCGTGCTATGATCGGGCGGCATGAGGAGTGGCTGGTGAACGTCGGCGCACAACTGTACATCTATCAGCAGCGCAGCCAGGCGGAGTTTGGCAAGCCCTATGAAGAGGCGCTGGATCAGGTCTTCGCGCAAATTCGCGCGGCGGGGTACGAGGGCGTTGAGCTCCCGCTGGCTCTGTGCGGGACGCCGGAAGATGTGCAACGGGTCGGCGACCTGCTGGCTGCCCACGGGCTGCAGCTCCCCAGCGCCTATGGCAGCGGCGACTTCCACGATGCCGCGGCCAACGAGACGGTATGGGCGGTGCTAGAACAGGCCGCCGAGGCTAAGCCGCTGGGCGTGCGTGCCATCACTTGCAATCCCACGCCGGCCCGCGGCCGCGAGAAGACCGATGAGGAGCTTCGCCTGCAGGCTCGCTGGCTCGACCAGCTTGGCTCGCAGTTGCAGAGTCGCGGCCTCAACCTGGCCCTGCATTTTCACGCCCCGGAGCTGGCCCAAGGTGGGCGCGAGCTCTGGGCCGATTTAGACGGCACGACTAAAGCGAACGTTGGCGTTTGCCTTGATGTCGATTGGGCCTGGCGCGGTGGCGTCGAGCCGCTGATGATCTTGCAGAAGTACGGCGACCGCCTCGTGTCGCTGCACGTGCGCGATGCCCAGGGCGGCAAGTGGGCCCAATCGCTTGGCGAGGGAGCGTACGACTACCGTCCGATCATCGAGCGTCTTCGAGCGCTGGAGTTTGACGGCTGGGTCAACGTCGAGCTCGCCTACGACGATGGCATGGAGTGGACGCGATCGGTCGAGGAGAACTTGCGGCGGAGTCGCGAGTGGGTTGGCAGTCATTTCGGCGTGTAGCGACTCCCTCGAGCGCACGAGGGATCGGGATTGGCAACGGGCCAGGAGTCTGCAGTGGAAGAGCTGAGCAAGCGGCTGTCGCGCTTGGAAGAGGGCGCCCAGCGCATCGGCCAGGTCATCGAGTCAACCTACCAGTACCTCATGGGGATGCAGCTCGATGCGCTGCGCGAACGCTGGGCGCGCACGCAGCAGGAGCTGTCGGTGACGGTGCGGCGCGCCGACCTGCACAGTCACACGACCCACAGCGACGGCAAGCAGAGCGTCGCGACTATGGATGCCTGGCGGCAGCGCGCCGGCCTGGACGTGCTGGCGATCACCGATCACAACACGCTGGCGCACGCCGCCGACTGCGCGCCTTTCGGGAACATCCTGGTTGGCGAGGAGGTGACGGGATCGCACCACCATGTGCTGATCCACCGGCCGCCCAACCTGATTGCGATCGCGAATGAGCTGCGGCAGGAGGTGGCGAACATCCGGGCGGCGGGGGGGCTGCCGTTGGTCGCGCACCCGACTGGTTGGCAAGGGCGCATCTACGACGACGAGCGAATCGCGGCCGTGCGCGAGCTGGCAGGCCCGTTTCTCATGGAGATCGCCAACGGCGCCGGCAACTGGTATGACTATCGCGACAGCACGGACGAGACGGCGGTCGGCTTGTGGGATGAATTGCTGGACGCAGGCTCCCAGGTGATTGCCGTGGGCAATTCCGATGCTCACCGTGCGGCCAACGTCGGTCTGGTATGGAACGGCGTGGCCGAGGACTACGGCGATCCGGCAACCGTGTACGCGGCCATTGCCGAGGGACGCGGCTTTATCAGCAACGGCCCGGCGGCATTGCTGTGGGCCGACGGCGCGCCGACATCTCGCTCGGCGCGGACGCCGGCGCGGAGTGTACACCTGCGCCTGGAAGTGGCCGACAGTGCCGGGCTGGCCCGCTGGCGGCTGGTGGCTGACGGTCGCACCTGGAAAGAGGGCGGCATCGAGGGGAAGCGGTCGCTCGTGCTGGAGTTCGATGCGCCTGGGCACGGCGTGCAGTCCTATCGCCTGGAGTGTGTCGCCTCCGACGGTCGTCAGGCGTACAGTAATCCGGTTCGTTTGGGGATCGTTGCCTAGTGGTGCGTCCGCGAAGCTCGGAGAGGCTCCTAGCGCCGCGCGGGCGCCCCATTGTCATCCTGAGCGGAGCGAAGGACCCCCGGCCGGGCGGGGTGGCGCCCGTACGGGTCCGCGCAGCGCCAGCGGCCCGGCCGGGGGTCCTTCGCTCCGCTCAGGATGACAATGATGCGTCACCTCAACACAACATGTTGGACGCACGACTTAGTCGAAGGAGTCAAATCTATGAAGCTTGGTTGTAACACGGTGCTGTTCGGCATGGCCGACCTGGACGCGGCGCTGGAGCACGTCGCCTGGGCGGGCTTCGACGGGGTGGAGCTGGCGGCATTGCCGGGGATGGCCGATCACATCGATCCGGAGCGCGACCCCGAACGGGCGCGGGACATCGTCGTGCGCGCCGGCGAGCTCGGCATCGACCTGGTCGCCATCGAAGCCGGCGGCAACCCAGAGCGGCAGCAGCGGTGCTTCGACCTGGCACGGTCGCTGGGGGCGCCGACCGTCTGTGTGGGATCGGGCGGCAAGCCGGACGACGCCTCGTCGTGGCGCGATACCATCGACCGGCTGCGCGGGATGGCCAAAGCAGCCGAGCGAGCCGGCGTGACCATGGCCGTGAAGCCGCACGTCGGCGCGGCGATCTATTCGACCGCCACGGCGCTCAAGGCAGCGCAGGAGATCGATTCTCCCGCCTACGGCGTCAACTGGGATCCTAGCCATCTGTACCGCAACAATGAGGATCTGCTGCAGTCGGTCACCGCGCTGGTGTCGTACATCCGGCACGTCCACTTTCGCGACTGCCTGAATCGAGAGCAGCGAGTCGGGCCGCCGGAAACCCAAATCCCCGGCCGGGGCAGCGTCGACCTGCCGGCCATCCTGCGCGCCTTGAAGCAGGGCGGCTACGACGGCTACCTCGACCTGGAGATCATCGGCGCCAAGAGCTACGAGCTCTCCCGCGCCATGGGCATCGCCGCCGAGAGCCGCGGCTACTTACATCGCTGCTTACAGGAGTTGTAAGCAGCGGCCGCGCCTTCGCGCTCCCAAACGCTTCCTCCGTCTGGGGAAGCTGGTGCATGGTTTCCCAGTCGAGGGAGCAGAGAGGTCGATTTCGGCTGCATGTGTGGATTGCTACGGTCAGCGACTTGGAGATAGATGCCGCCAACGACGCCGAAATGGCGCGCCATGGGATAACACCAGACGAGGTATGGGAAGTCCTATCCGACGCACCAGAGTTCTTCCAGAATCGCCGTGGGCGCTCGGCGACACGTATCATGATTGGACGCACTGACGGCGGGCGCCTGCTGGCAGTCCCACTGGCGCCAACCGCGCTTCAAGGTAGATGGAGACCAGCAACCGCTTGGCTAGCAAGTGCCGGTGAACGCACGCGATATCGAAGGGGGCGGTGATGGAACCAGAGGATTTCGAGATCGGGGAAGAGGTCCACATGGAGGTGGCCCCTCGATCCAAGCGGGGCCTGGTGGTTTCCGTACGTTTACCGGCGGATGAAGCGGAGGAGCTCTTCGCCGTAAGCAAGGCAGAGGGCAAGATGGTCACGCAGGTTGTGGCCGAGGCGTTACGCGTATATCTCAGCGGCCATGCGGCAACGGCAGCGCACAAGACCGCTGTGCGCGCATGAACAAAAGTGGTGCATCCGCCAGGGCTTGGACACTTCCGGCGGTCGCGGCGGTCTCCCGGCGACTGAAGTCGCGGGCTACGTCCGGCGGTCCATTCAGCGCGGATCAAGCAAGTGAGAGTCCGCGTAGGCGGACTTTGCAGATCTTAGCCCGCCAAGAGCGTCACATCTTCGCCGGGACCCCCACCCGGCCCTACTGCCAGGGCAAATTCAGCTCCCCCAGGATTCCACGTAGGCCGGCGAAGGACTCGCGACTGCCCTGCTCTTTCGTGCCGCCGGCTGGCTGGTAGTGCGTTTCCAGGGCAATCATGCCGGTGTAGCCGTCTCGGTGCAGGGCCGAGAGCTGGCCGCGATAGTCGACCTGGCCGCCGCCGATGGGCCGCCATTCCGACGAGCCGTCGGCGTGCCGGACCGCGTCCTTGACGTGGACGTGGCTGATCCAGGGGCGCACGGCATCGTAGCCATCGGGGTAGGGCCGGTCCTCGCCGGAGACGAGGGCGTTGCCGATATCCCAGATCGAGCGGAAGGCGGGCGAGTTGATGGCCAGCATCAGTTGGCGGATCTCGGCGCCGGTACCGACGAGCGTGGTCTTGGTGTTCTCGAAGGCGAGCGTGACGCCGGCGCGCTCGGCCAGGCGCACCGGCAGCTCCAGCCGTTCCAGCAGCAGGTCCCAATGCTGGGCTAACGTGTCCTGCCGCCAGAAGGAGAAGCAGCGAACCATGGGAGTATGGAAGAGGTCGGCGATCTCGAAGGAGCGTTTTAGGATGTCGATGTGCTGCGCGTAGGCCGCGGCGTCGGCGATCGGGCAGCGCAGGAACAGGGAGTCGATGGCGCTGACGCGCAAACCCCGTTCGCTCACCATGCGCAGCGCGCGCGTCAGCTCGACCGGCTCCAGGTCGCAGACGTTCTTCCCCCACAGCTTGTGCAGCTCGACGGTGTGGAGGTCCCACTCTTCGGCGACGTCCAGAGCGTGGGCAAAGTCCTGATCGATCTCATCGGTGAGTACGCTGAGCGTGAACACGGCAAACCTTCCCCCTCTGTTTCCTGCCTACGGTCCGCGATGCAGGAACTCGACCACTTTGCCTGCCCGGCAGCGAAGGCGCCACACCTAGCTTATGGCCGGCACGGAGCGCCCGGTGCCTCGGAGGCAGACTGCTCCCTACGGATAGTCCTCGCCGATGCGCACCAGCCGGCGCTCCGTCGCCGACAGGTGGGCCGCGTAGGTCAGCTCGAAGGTGCGCATCCCTTCCTCGTACGGACAGCGGATGAGGGAGCGGTCGCCGCTGCGCACGGCCTCGATGAAGGCCTTGTTCATCTCCAGGTTCGGATCGACCTCCTCGGGATAGTCCTGCCGGTCCCCACGCCCACGCAGCACCGCCAGCCCGTTGCCCAGGCTAACCGCCAGCACCAGGTCCTTCGCCACGATATGAACGTAGCTGTGGAAGCCAGGGAACGCGGCGGGCGCAGCGCAACTGTTGGCGATGATCCCAACGCCGCCATTGGCGAGACGCAAGCTCACCGTGTTCACGTCGGCGATATCCAGGTTGGGCACGTCGGTGAGCAGGGCGGTGGCGGCCATGGCGTAGACCTCGCGCACCTCACCGCAGAGGTAGCGCAGCAGATCGATGCAGTGGGTATGTTGCTCGATCAGCATGCCGCCACTCTTGCTCTGCACCCGCCACCAGGGCGTGCCGGGCAAGGGACTCCAACGTACCGCCATCACCATGCCAACGGGCACGCCGGCCAGCACCTCGCGCGCCCGCTGCACGGCGGAGCTGTAGCGCCACTGGTAGGCGACGGCGGCGAACACGCCAGACTGGCGGACGTGGGCGTCTATCTCGCGGGCCACGCCCATGCTGAGCGCAACCGGCTTTTCTACCATCAGCGCCTTGCCGGCGTCGAGGACGGCATGTTCCACCGCGCCGTGGGCGAAAGGCGGGAGGGAGACGTAGACGGCATCGAGCGGCGCCTGCTCCAGCATTGCCCGCACGTCCGTAAAGCCGGGCGCCTCCAGGGGCGGCGCCTCGCCCACCAGTCGCTGATTGACGCGCAGCCGGATGCGCTCCAGCGCCTCCGGTTGAATATCACAGAGGCCGGTGACCGCGACGTCCGGCAGGTGGGACAATGACACGACCTCGTGAAACGTGCGGCCCCCGGTGCCGACGAAGCCAACGTTGACCGTCATGCGCTCGGTCCTTTCCCCACGATCCTGTTCGGCAACCGCCAGATCGGTTGCTAGCATAGCGCAAGCATTAGTGCCGTTACCTTTTCCCGCGTGACACGCCGTTCTGCGCAGGGTGGAGCGGCCCCTAGCTCTGGCCGAGTTGCTTGGCGAGCTGCGTCGTACAGAGTTGTTGCAATTGCCCCAGTCCATCCCGCGGCGTCACTTGACCGGGGTACACCTTGGCGATCATCGTCTTCCAGTTGTCGGAGAAGTAGCCCTCGACCGGATCCACCGGATCGCCCCACAGCTCGTCCGCGCTGCTGGCCGACTGCACATACCAGTCGAGACCGGGGTACTGCTTGGTGTTCATCTTCGGCAGGAAGGACTTCCGCGCCCCGACGTATCCGACGCCGTCCAGGATGAGCTGTTCCGCAGTGTCGGTGGTGAGGTACGCGGCCAGCGCGAAAGCCTCATCCGGATGCGGCGAACCCCGGGGCAGCACAGCGAAGTGGCCACCCGTGGACTGCATCTTCTTGCCCTTGCGGTCCGCCGACACGGGCGGCCAGCCGTAGACGTACTGCTTGCTCGGGACAAGCTTGGTCAGGTATCCCGGTGTCCAGTAGCCGTTGATTTGCATGGCCTCCGTGCCCATGACGATGCCGGACTTGGCGCCCGCCCCGCCGGTGTTCGTCTTGTGAAAGGTCTGGACGGCGTTCCAGCCACCGGCGGCGTCGTAGAAGCTCTTCACAGTCGACAGCGCGTCCTCCAATTGGCTGCTGACCAGGTTGAACTTCGCGACGTTTTCGTCGTAGTAGCTCGTGCCGAGGCCAAAGGCCGGTCCCCAGTAGAAGGGGTCGCCAGCGCACGAAGGCCTCGACGGCGGGCACGCCGTAGGTCTTGCCCTGGTAGATGCCGAATTTCCAGGAGGAGTCGAGCAAGTCGGACCTCTGCAGCGTCGTGCTCTTGGCCAGGTAGCTGTCCAGCGCCGTCGCTTGGCCGCTGGCCCAGAACTCGGGATAGGCGAGGTTACCCACCTCCATGTCGGGCGGGGTCCCGCTGGCGATGGCGGCCGTCAATTTGGCGGCGGCGCCATTCTGCGCCTGATGCACCGTCTGAATGCCCAGGTTGGCCTGATTGGCCGCCTGCGCCACCTGATCGAGGGTCTGCTGGACGAGGCCACCGCTACCCCAGCCGCTCCACCAGAGAATCATGACGCTTGTGCCCGGGGCCTTGGCCGCGGCGCTACTGACCGGCGAAGCCGAACTGGCCGCGGCGGTGGCCGTCGCGCTCTGGCTCGTCGCCGCGGCACTCGACGCCGCAGGGGACGCCGGTGAACTCGCCAAGGCGACCGACGAGGTGGGCGCGGCGCTGCCGCTAGCTGTTGTTGCTGTGGTGATGGCCGGGGCTGAAGTCGTGGCCGAGGCGGTGGAGCTGCCCGTCACCGTCGCGGTACCGCCGCAACTCGCTAGCGCCACTGTGCCTAAGGTTGCCAGTCCGCTGCCGCCCAACAGGCGAAGGCAGGTCCGCCGCGAGTATCGCAGGCGCATGTCACTTCCTCCCGTCGTTATGTCCAAATTCGACGCCGGTCAGCATCTACTAAAACGTTGCGTTACTGATAAAGCGCACCAGCGTTGCTGTCAATCCCAGCGGATTAGGGGCTGAGGGTACTTCGCTGGCGCGGATTAGGGAACGCGAGCAGCAATGCTCCGAGATCGGCCGGGTCACCCGCAGCGCCAACGCACCAATGGCGTGCTTTCCCGAGGGCTGTCGGCGGGTTGCCGGAGGGGAGTCTGTCGTCGCTGTGGGGCAAGGCGGAGTAGCGGACACCCCCACGCTCGTGAATGCGCCGTGACTGACTTTCGTCGCCGGCTGGTATCCTTCGGTCGACGCGGTGCGTCGCCGGGGAGAAGTTGGGAACAACGCGCTGAGTCTGCGCTACTGAAGGGCTTTCCTTGCGGTGGTACGGTTGGTCGACATCGCCAAGCGCACCAACACATCAATTACCACTGTCTCGATCATCCTGGGAAGCCGCCCGCACAACGTCGTCATTGCCGAGTCGACCAGGCAAACGGTCCTCAAGGCCGCTCGTGAACTCGGCTACGCGCCGGACATGGCGGCACGACGGTTGCGCCGTCACGGGAGCGGACCGCGGACGATCGTCCTCGCTATCGCCCACCCGGTCGATAGTCGGCTCTCGGAGATCAGCCGCATCGTGGCCAGCGTGCAGCGCCAGTTGCACGGCATGCGCGAGGACCTCGCCACGGTCGGCGTCGTCCAGCTCAACGTGGACACCTACGAGCTCGGTCAGCTTCACCAACTGCGCGGCTTACGCGAGCCCTACTGGTTCAACGGCCTGCTCATCACCAACACCTCGCCGGAGGACGACGCCTACCTGGAATCGCTCTTGCCCAGCGTGCCCATCGTGCTGTTCCAACGAGAGGGTCGCCACAGCGCGGTGCTGACCGATGGCGAGCTGGTAGGCCGCTTGGCGACGCAACACCTGGTCGACCTCGGCCACCAGCGGATTGGCCTGATCTATCCAGCAGTTGGCGCGCAAGCGCAGGCACAGCGCGTGCGCGGCTACCGGGACACGCTGCGCCGCGCCGGCCTCCCATCGGGATCCGAGGAGATCGCCTACGGGAGCAGCTGGGCGGGCGGCGCCTACCTCGCCGCACAACGCCTGCTCAGCACGGCCGTCGCTGAGCGGCCAACGGCGCTCTTCACCACCAACGACATGCTCGCCATCGGCGCCATGCGCGCGATCCGCGACTGGGGACTGCGTATTCCCGAACAGGTTGCCGTGGTGGGGTGCGATGACGCCGAGTTCGCCGCCTACCAGGAGCCAGCGCTCACCACGGTCCACCTTCCCATTGAAGAGATGGCCGCCCGGGCGACGACCATCCTCCTCGACCTGATCCGCCAGCGCGCGACGGCGCCGATCCAGGAGGCATTTCCCGTCCATCTGGTGGTGCGCCGGTCGAGCGGGCCGCCCCTGGACCGCGCGGGCGCCGCCGATACCTCGCCGCCGGCTGTCATGTCGGTCGAAAAACGCTAGCAGGCCGCTATCTGCCGCGGCCACGTTCTCGCGGCCGGAACCGTCCCAGCGCACGTCGGACAATGACACCTCCCTTTTGACAGCGTGGGCGGTGGTCCATACACTGTGCGCAACGTTTTAGCTGGCGCCGCATGGGACCAGTAGTCCAGGAGAGGGGACGGTGCGATGGCTTCGCGATTCACTCGGCGCGCATACCTGCAAGCGATAGTGAGCAGAACCATGCTTCGCCGCCGAGCATCCTGGGTGGCGGTTCACCCTCACCTATGCCGGCACCAGCACGCCGGTGCTGGAAAAGATTGCCGCCAACGTGGCCGCCGGCACGCCGCCGGATGTCTCCTTCATTTACGCGCAGTGGTCAGTTGGTCTCGGTCTGAAGGGCGTGATCATTGCATTGGACGATCTGATGGCATCCGACAAGAGCTTTAGCAAGGACGACTTCTACCCGGAGCTCTGGGCGGCGCTGACCTACCGGAACCAGGTCTGGGGATTTCCGCAGAACCGCCATCCCTTTGCCGCTTTCTACCGAACCGATCTGTTTGAACGTTTCAGCGCCACCGTTCCGCAAACCTGGTAGGACCGTGCCCTCCGTTGTCGCCCGATGAGCTTATGCACCGCCTGCACCGGCATCCGCGCTCCACAGCCGGCGCAAGTAGGTCGCGCTTTCCTGCGCCAGCGCCGCCGGACTGGCCGCGAGCGGACGCCAGATGCAGCAGGCGCGGCTGATCGCCGGCACCGTGCTGCCGAACGACTCGACCACCAGGTCACCCCGGTAGCCGGTGTCGATTAGGGCCGCCCGGACGGCGTCCCAGTGTACCTGCCCGTTGCCGACGGGCCCGCGATCGTTCTCACTGCAATGGAAATGCCGCAGCCGTGGCCCGGCTCGTCGGATCGCCGCGACCGGATTGCGCTCCTCAATGTTCATGTGAAAGGTGTCGAGCAGCAAGCCCAGGTTGGCTGAGCCGGCCGCGTCCACCAGCGCGCAGGCCTCGGCGACGGTGGTGGGGAAGGCCGACTCGAAGCGATTGAGCGGCTCCAGTGCCAGCGTCACACCCACGTCGGCGGCGCGCTGCGCTGCCATCCGGAGACCAGTCGCGGCCGACTCGTGCTCGCTGGGTCCCGGCGGCATTGCCGGCAGGTCGCCCACCGGCGCCAGTAACGGTCCGCAGACCAGGTCAGCCCCCAGCGCGCGGGCCTGGGCGGCAATGCCGCCGAGGAACTCCACGCTCTCTGCTCGCTTTTCCGGCTGCAGCAGCGACAGCCTCGGCGGCAACGCCGTATTGACCGAGCAGCGCAGTCCGGCCGCGGTTACCCGCCGCTGCGCCTCCGACAGGCCGCACTCCCCGGGGCCGAATAGCGGCAGCTCGATCAGGTCGTAGCCCATGGTCCGGATGCTGGCCAGCAGTGGCTCCGTGGCGGCGGCGACACTGTCGCCCCAGAGCATGAGGACGATGCCCAGCGCCGGCGTCGCGTGGGGTGTGGGACCCGCGCTCACGCCTTGGCTGCCAGGGCCAGGGCGGCGTTCGCCTCCGATGTGGCCTGTTTGATCGCGGTGAGCGGATCGGTTTTGCCGGTGGTGGCCTCCGCGACGTGCTTGCCCAGGATTGTCGTGAGCTGATCGGTGACCGGCGTGAGCGGCGTGATCGTGGGGGTCACGTCGGGGCTGAGGAAGGCGGCCATGATCGGCGTCTCGGCGACGAACTTCTGATAGGCCGGATCGGCGGCGATCGACTTGGTCAGCGGCGCGTGCTGGAAGCGGATGGCCCAATCGCCGTAGATCGGCTTGCTGGCATACCAGGAAACGAAGGTGAAGCCGCCTTCCTGCCGAGCCGCCGCCGTCTTCAAGACGCCCCAGGTATCGGTATTGACGTGCGTGGCAGCCTCCGTGCTGCCCTTCGGGAAGGGGAAGGTCAGCACCGGCAGCTTCTCCGTCAGATAGCCATTCACTCTCCAGGGTCCGGCGATCGTCATGGCGATCTTCCCGCCTTCGAATCCTTTGGCGATCGACTTGGGCGGCCCGATCTGATACTTCTGGAACAGGTCGGCCTGGTATTGCAGCGACTGCAGCCCGGCGGCGCTGTCCCACATGACCTTGCTACCGTCGGGCGCCAGGTAGTCGCCGCCGTCGGAACGCTGGCCGATGTCCCAGAAGTTGCTGTCCCCCGATCCCATGTCGCTGGCGTACTGCCCCTGGTCGGCGTGCGTCAGCCGCTGCGCCAACGTTACAAAGTCGGACCAGGTCTTGGGAAACTCGCCGTGATACTGGGTGAAGAGATCCGTCCGGTAGAACACGGCGAAGGGGTGCCGGTTCTGCGGAAAGCCCCAGACCTTGTTGTCGTAGGAGAGCGCCTGCCACAAGTCGGGGTAAAAGTCGGCCTTGTCGAAGCTCTTGTCGCGGGCCATCAGGTCGTCGAGCGCGATGATGATCCCTTTCCGGCCCATGCCGACCGTCCATTGGGCGTAGACGAACGAGACATCCGGCGGGGTGCCGGCGGCGACGTTGGCGGTGATCTTCTCCAGCACGGCCGTGCCGTTCCCGGCGAAGGTAAGCGCGAAGCTGAGTCCGGGATGCTCCTCGGCGAAGCGCGGTACCAGCGTCTTGACGGTAAAAGCCGTTCGTGGGTCGGCCGATTCCAGCCCCCAGTTCTGCCAGACCTGCAACTGCACCGTCGCCTTGGCAGCCGTGTTCGCGGCCACCACCGTGGTTGCCGCGGCTGACGTGGACGGCGCCGCCTGGGTGGCCGTGGCCGCCTGCGAGGTGACCGCCGAAGCTGTCGACGGCGCCGAAGCGGCCGAGGCCGAGCTCACCGCCGTCGAAGGGGCCGACGTAACCGCTGCCGCCCCGCCACAGCTCGCCAACGCCAGAGCCATGAGCGTCGCCATGCTGCCGCTCGCCATCGCCTGCAGGCACGTCCGCCGTGTGAACCGCGAAGCCATCGTACCCTCCACAGTGCTTCAACCGAATAATGGTCACGTAGCGCGAAGTAAAACGTTGCCTGTATACTAGAGCCGGTGGGCAGCGCCGTCAAGCTACCCGGGACGAGAATGGCGCCGGGCGTTTCGGACCGGCCGATCCACCGGACGATAAATCGTCCGGCCCACAAGACCAAGCCCCTTTGGGGCTGCCCAGCGGAGAGACCCTTCCGTGATAGGAAACGAGCGGACAAACCGAAGAGCCCCCTTGCGGGGCTTCGTCCTGTGAGCCGGACGATTTATCGTCCGGTGGGCTAAAAGGTTTGATCTGACGTGGTCCGGCTCATAGATATCGCCAGGCGGGCGATCCGTGACTGGGGGTTGCGGATCCCGGAGCACGTCGCCATCGTGGGCTGTGACTACGCCGAGTTTGCCGGCTATCAGGAGCCGCCCTTGACGACGATCCATCTGCCGATCGAGGAGATGGCCGCTCGCGCGACGGCGATCCTCCTCGACCTGATCCGCCAGCGCGTGACCGCGCCGGTCCAGGAGGCATTCCCGGCCCATCTGGTGGTGCGCCTGTCGAGCGGGTCGTCGCGGGAAGAGGGGGAGCTGCCCTGATTGGGAGCGGGCCGCGCCCCTATCGTCCGGAGAAAGGAGCCTCCATGGCCGTTGACCTGCATTGCCACATCTTCCCGCCGGAGTACCTGCGGCTGGCGCGGACGGATGGCGAGCGCATGGGCGCCCGCATCTATCAGCGGGACGACGGCCGGACCTTCCTCCAGGCGCCCGGCGACTTCAACTATCCGCTCACCGACGACCTCTGGTCGGCGCCGGCGCTGGTCGCGGCGCTCGGCAAGCGCCACCTCTCCGGCGCGGCGCTCTCGGTGGCGCCACCCACGCTCTCCTACTGGGCGGAGGCAGGGCTGGCGGCCGACATCTCCGCCGCCAACAACGACAGCATCGCCGAGGTCGTCCGCGGCCGGCCCGACCGCTTCGTCGGCCTCGCCACCGTGCCGCTCCAGGACGTGCCACGGGCGATCCGCGAGCTGGAGCGCGCCATGAAGCTGCCGGAAATTCGCGGCGTCATGATCGCCTCCCACGTCGGACCGAAGAACCTCGACCATCCCGACCTCCTCCCGTTCCTGGAAGCCTGCCAGGCGCTGGATGCCTGCGTGTTCGTCCATCCCTACGAGGTGCTGGGCAGCGAGCGCCTGCAGAACTACTACATGTGGAACTTGATCGGGATGGTCACCGAAACCTGCGTGGCGATCGAGTCACTCATCTTTGGCGGCGTCTACGAGCGACTGCCGCGCCTCAAGACCTACTTCGCCCATGGCGGCGGCAGCTTCCCCTGGCTGCGCGGTCGGGCGGAATATGGCTTCCACCACCTGATCACGCCCACATTCAAGATCACCCGGCCGCCTAGCGACTATCTGGATCGTGTCTACGTCGACAATATGGTCTACATTCCCTCGGCGCTCGCCTGGCTGGCCGGGCAGCTCGGCAGCGATCACATCGCCGTCGGCAGCGACTACCCGTTCGACATCGGGCCAACGGACCCGACCGCCATCGTCCGAGAGGCGCCGGAGCTGACGGACGCGGATCGGGAGAATATCCTCTATCGCACGGCCTGGCGTCTGCTGGGTGTCGAGGTCGGCCGGGGACATGTTGGAGGCGGGACGTGGTGAGACCGCAAACCTGCCCATCTGCAAGCGGCGTCGCTGGCGGGGGCGCCGGGGCCGCGACTGCGCACCCACTGCGGTGGGTACCCGCGGCCAAGCACGAGGGGCGACTGCGGTCGCTCGGCTCGGCGCCGCATGGCCCGGTTTGTAGGTAAGCCGCGGCAGGCGGGAAGGGTACAGCGCCGCCAGGGTCGATCACCCGACCGCGGCATCCCCGTCCTGCGGACAAGCCTCGCCGGATGAAAGGGACCGCAGTCCCCCGGTCGGTTGGCCGCGGGTACCCACCGCAGTGGGTGCGCAGTCGCGGCCCCGGCGCCCCCCCGCCAGCGGCGCCCTGAACCGGAGTATTGATCTCAGGATGCGGAATCAGGTCTCTGCTCCGCGGACACGGCAGCCCGGATGCGCACGCTCCCGGCTTTGGCGAGCCAGAGCAGGCCAAGCATATCCTGTTCTCCTTGGACGAGCGCGCTCACCGGCCGTGGCCCCTCTGTCAGCAGTGCCAGCAACCGGCTGATCACCTGCTCTGGTACCAGGAGCTGCAGCGGCGCCGGTGCAGGCGGGCGACTGAGAGCATGCCGGCGCAGCTCCACCACGTCTGATGGTTGGAGGCGGTGGGTCGGGTAATGGCCGAAGACCTGCCAGAAGGGGAAGCGAACTGCTGGTCGCGGACCACGGCCGGCCTTCAACGCGGCATGCTTGAGGTCATGCCAGATGTGCTCATACTGCTTGACGATGACCGGCCAGTCGTACCGCCGTGCATATTCGCGCGCTCGCTCTCCCATCGCGGCGCGCAGGCCGGGGTTGGCCAGCAGCTCCCGGAGACGGTCGGTTAGGGTGTCCTCATCCAGCGCGACAGCCTGTCCGAGCAGCAGATGATCGGCCATGAAGCTGCCGAGCTCGGTTTGTGTATCGACGGCCGACGTACACGGTCCCCAAACGGTTGGGATGAGAAAACCGCTTCGGCCGTCCTCCACCAGATCGCGATAGCCGCCCCAGTCGGACACCACCACCGGTCGCCGGGCCGCCATCGCTTCCACCACCGCCAGCCCGAAGGACTCTTGCACGCTATCGGCCGGCGAGACGAACACGTCGGTGGACCAGAGTAACAGCCGTTTCGTGGCTTCCGAGATGTCGGTGATGATTCGGATGGCGTGCGCTATCCCCAGCGACTGGGACCGGGCGTGCAGGTAGCCGGAATAGCGTTGCGAGTCGTCGCCGGCCAGCACGAGCCGGAGGTCGTCGCCACCCGGCTCCCGCGCCAGCGTTGCGAAGACGCGGAGCAGTACGTCCAGGTCGGCCTTATCGAAGGGAGAAAGGCGTCCCACGTAGGTCAGATAGCGCCCTTCGCTCGGCAATCCCAGTCGTTGGCGCGCCGCGGGGATTGGTAGAGCGGGCGCATACGCTTCGACATCGACGCCGAGCGGCGCCAACTCGAGGCGGTGACGCCAGGACTCAGGTGCCAGGCCGGTGACGGCGCAGAGGTGTTCCAGGAGGCGCTGCAACGCGGTGCGGGAGTCGGTAGAGCAGCAGAACACCGCGTCGGTCGGGTGCAGGCCGGCGGTACACGCCTCCAGGAAATGGGGGAGGAGGTTGGCATAGCTGAGGCTGTAGGACACGCACGTGCAGGGCGTCGCTTCCGAGGCGAGCGGACGCACCATCGCCGCCAGCCGGGCAAGGTGCGGCGAGGTCGGGTCGTGGACGGCGAGATACCGGCTCGTCGCCAGCGTTTCCCGCACGCGCGGCGGCGGGACCAGTTGAACGCGCTCGATGGCGATGCCCTGATCCGCGAGCGCCTCCGCGTAACGCTCAAGCGGCCCGACCTGCTCTTGCAGGCAGAACACGTCGTAGTGGTCAGCCGAGCCGAAGCGCAGGATGGCGGTGAAGGCCGAGGCGGTCGCCACGCGCGCTCCGTTGACCCGCGACACCGCGTCCGTCACTTTTGGCGGCAGCTCGCTTCCGATCAGGGCGAGGCGTTCCACTGCTAGCGCCCCTCTGCCGTCATCTTAGGACCGGTTGACCCCGACCAGGTCTCGATCGGTGGCGAACCACAGCGCCTCGGGGATGAGGAAGGTGGCGAAGGAATAGTTGGCCATGGAGAACCAGTACTCATACTCTTCTGGGCTCGATCCTTGCCAGGTCAGCACGATGAGCCAGGTGTCGACGTAGAGGATCCAGATCTTACGCCGTCGAACGGCCCCGCCCTGGTGGAAGGTGAAGATGCGCTCGAATTTGATCAAGTTGCCGAGCACCACCTCTGTCGCTGCCGCTACCTTGGAGTCGGTGAGCTGCGCCAGACCCTCGTCCACGCCAAGCCGAAGCTCCTCCAGATCCTCGGCCACGACCGCGTGCTGCAACTGGCTGACCCAAGCGGCGAAGGAGGTCTCCGGATCCTCGAGCGACGGCAGGTACATCACCCCTTCTTTGCCCTCCACGTCGAACTGATGCCAGTCGGTCGGAAAGCGCAGGCTAAATCGCCCCAGCGGGTCGCGGTAGGTGGTCACGCCGGAGAATCGCGGCGGCTGTCGTGTGGTCATTTCATTCCTTTTTCTTGTGTAACGCCGGCGAGGGGTCTCGTCAATCCGGAATGCTCCATGCTACCCCCGCGACCGCTGACGGAAGCACGCGTGCGCCCCGGCGACGGTGACCGGCTGGACATCGTACCGCTCATTCAACATGTCGAGATAATCGAGGATGCCGTCGAGCGTTTTGCGGTGACGGTCGTCACACTGTTGGTAGGCGAAGCAGTTGCGGGTGCCGATGCAGAGCGCCGCGAACGGCACGTGCTCGGCGCGCATTCGGTGTACCTGTCCATCGAGCAGCGGCCGGTGCCACTTTTCGAACGGGCTGTTTTCGATGGTCAGGTCGGCGGCTATCCCACCGCGCACGTGGTCGGCATCCGTCGTGACCGGCAGCTCCAGAAAGGGGAGATCGCCCTGAAGCAGCTTGTTCGTCGGGTCGACGTAGTGCGCGTCGCGTGCCGCGCCGGTCCACACGGCGGCATGCTTGGCCACGCGGCGACCGGGGCTAGACACGGATCCTTGCTGGAAGCCCAGCCGGTAGAGCACGCCGAAGGTGTCGTCGCTGGCCGAGAACATGGCGGGTCGGCAGGATTGCGGCCGTGCCGACAGGGCATCCTGGTAGCCGCGCATGGCCTGCTCGACGATGGTCTCCTGCTCTTCCTGACCGTACTGCCCTAAATGTCGCTTGTAGCGGCCCTCGAGACTTTGTGGCTGGACGAGCAGGCCCAATTCGATGCCGCTTTCGGCAATATCCTCCAGGAGCGGCGCCTGCATCGACGCACAGGCCGGCGTGAGGAATAGTGTCGCCGAGTAGCCGGCGTTGAGCAGGCGCGTGCAGAAGCCGTCGATCGATCTGGCGCTCTGCTCCCAGCCCTTCGGCCCCTCCGGCGCTCCCCGGTGGGAGGCGGGATAGCAGTCCATAGTGAAGACCACATGGAGCGGCGGCGCTTCACCCGGCACTGTTGCAGCCGTCATTCCGTGATATGCAGCACCACGGTGATCAGCTCCTGCAAGGCAAGCCCGAAGGCAATCGCCCCGGCAACTGGTAGTGCCAGCGTGACGAAGCGGCCGGCGAGCTGCTGTCGCTGCACACCAGTCCGGAGGTAGGGCTCGGCCAGCATGACCAGCCCGAACAGCGCGAGGATGATCAGCAACATGATGGCCCCATAGATGATCGACGTGCTGTCGTTCACCCCGACGATGGCGAATACGATCATGAGCGCCGTCCGCCGCCAGGTCAGGAAGACCGCGTAGCCCAGGGCAACGAGCACCAGGAACAGACCGTAGCAGGCGACGTAGTTGAGGACCCTCGGTTGGGTCCGCTGCATCTTGTTTCTCCGTTCCGCTCTCCGCTCCTCCCAGCATACCTGGCGCAGGCGGACGCGCTGGGAACGGATTCATATTCGCGGTCCGGCTACGCCGTGGCGCTCCTCACCTGCTGCTCGTTGGCGGCCGTCGCGGTCGGCGCCGCGATCGCCGGTATCTCCGCCAGGCGGGGCACGCCTAGCAGCTTGAGCGTATCGGCGAAATGACAGGCGGCCCAATGCTCAGGGGCCACCAGACGCAGCGGTGGACGTTCCTGCTTGCAGATCTCCTGAGCGTAGGCGCAACGCGGGTGGAAGTAGCAGCCGGACGGCGGGTTGGCCGGACTGGGCACATCGCCGGGCAGCTTCATCGGCCGGGTCCGCTTGCGCGGGTCGGGCTTGGGGATCGCTGCCAGGAGGGCTTCGGTGTAGGGCATCTTCGGGTTGTAGTACAGCTCTTCGGTGGGAGCGACCTCGACCACGTAGCCCACGTACATGACGGCCACGCGATCGGAGATGTGCTCGACCACACTCAAGTCGTGGGCGATAAACAGATAGGTCAAATGGAACTGCCGCTGCAAGTCCTCGAGTAGGTTGAGCACCTGGGCCTGCACCGACACGTCGAGCGCCGACACTGGCTCGTCGCAGATGATCAGCTTCGGGTTCAGGGCCAGCGCTCGGGCAATGCCGATACGCTGCCGCTGGCCGCCGCTGAAGGCGTGGGGATAGCGGCTGGCGTGCTGGGGCCGCAGCCCGACGATGGTCAGCAGCTCGGCGATGCGGTCACGGAGCGCCGTGCCTTTGACCACGTTGTTGATAAGTAGCGGCTCGGCCAGGATTCGGCCGACGGTCATGCGGGGATCCAGGGACGAGAATGGATCCTGGAAGATCATCTGGATGTTGGTCCAGACGTGGCGGAGCTGCTTCTGGTCCAGGTTCTCGATGTGGACGGGGCCGAGCTCGGGATCGTTGAACTGCACGTCCCCCTCGGTAGGGTCGTAGAGCCGGATGGTCGTGCGCCCGGCCGTGCTCTTGCCGCAGCCGCTCTCCCCGACGAGGCCGAGCGTCTCCCCATCTTTGATGGAGAAGTCGATGCCATCGACGGCTTTGACGGTGCCGACCACGCGTCGCATCAACCCACCGTGGATGGGGAAGTGCTTCTTCAGTCCGTGAACCGCCAGCAGCGTGTCCGGCGGCAAGGTTTGTTCGCCGTTGGTCACGTGGGGCTGTGTGCTGCTCATTGCTTTTCCTTACCATGGAAATGCGGCGCCGGCTGGTGGGGGAACCTCTCCCTCAACTCGCCGCCGGCGCGGCGCCCGGCAACACGCCGCTGGTCCCGGCCACGGCGCCGGCATCGCTCCCCGGATAGAGGAGGCAGCGCACCGTGTGGCGCGTCGTCGTCGCCACCGATGTCTCCACCGGCACGACGCGGTCGCACTTGCCCGGCATGAAGCTGGGGCAGCGGGGATGAAACGGGCAACCAGACACCGTCGAGTAGGCGTCCGGAATGCCGCCTTGAATCACTTCGAGGTGCTCCTTGCGCTTGGAGCCCAGGCGCGGGATGGAGCGTAGCAAGGAGATGGTATAGGGGTGCTTGGGGTCGTAGAATATCTCGTCGACGCTCGCTTGCTCGACGACCTTACCGAGATACATGACGGCGACCTCGTCGCACATCTGGGCGACGACGCCAAGGTTATGGGTGACGAACATGATGGACATGCCGAGCTCTTGCTGCAGCTCGCGCATCAGGTCCAGGATCTGGGCTTCCGTGGTCACGTCCAGCGCCGTGGTCGGCTCATCGGCGATGAGGAGATCGGGCGTGCAGGAGAGCGCCATGGCGATCATGGCCCGTTGCCGCATCCCCCCGCTGAGCTGGTGCGGGTAGGTCCCGATGATCCGCTCCGGATTGGGCATGCCGACGCGTTGGAGGATGCCGACGGCCTGCCGGCGCGCCTCGTCTTTGTGCGGCGTCTGGTGGAGCAAGATGGCTTCCATGATCTGATTGCCGACGGTGTAGCAGGGGTTGAGCGACGTCATCGGCTCCTGGAAGATCATGCCGATGTTCTTGCCGCGGATATGGCGCATCTGCGAGCTTTGCCGGTCGAGCGCGAGGATGTCGATCGGCTGGCCGGCTTCCTTCGGCCGGAAGGTGATGCGGCCGGAGACGACCCGGCCCGGCCGCGGCACGAGCTGCATGATGGAGAGGCCCGTGATGCTCTTGCCGCAGCCGCTCTCGCCGACGACGCCGAGCGTCTTCCCGCGCGGGATCTCAAAGCTCACGCCGTTGAGCGCCCGGACGACGCCGAGCGACGTGTGAAAGTGAACTTGCAGATCCTCAACCTGGACAACATCGTCGGCGCTGCCACGATACGTCGTCGGCTCTGCTGAGCTGGTAACTGTCCCGGCCACGTCAATCCCCTTCTAACGGTTCAGCTGTACGGATCGGCCGCGTCGCGCATTCCGTCACCGAGCAGTTGGTAACAGGTGACGACGATGATGACCGGTATTGCCGGAATGAGCAGCCAGGTGTGCTGGAGCAGCACCTGGATCTGCTGTGCCGATTGCAACAACGTGCCCCAACTGACCGCCGGCGGCAGCATCCCCAGGCCGAGGAAGCTGAGCGCCGTTTCGCCGAGAATCGCCGCCGGGACCGCCAGCGCCGCCACCACGATGATGTGGCTGACCGCGTTCGGCAACATATGCGTCATGATGATACGCATCGAGGATGCGCCGGAGAGGCGCGCCGCTTGCGTGTAGTCCAGGTTGCGGTAGGCCAGCACCTTGCCGCGCACCTGTCGAGCGAGGCCGGTCCACCCAATCAGCGACAGGATGATGGAGATGAAGAAGAAGCGCTTGACCACCGACATATCGTGCGGCAGGGCCGCGGCGAAGGCGCCCCAGAGCGGCAGCGTGGGCATGGAGGTGATCAGCTCGATGAAGCGCTGGATCAAGTTGTCGATGGACCCGCCGTAGTAGCCGGATGTCGCGCCGAGGATGGAGCCAAGGATCACCGACAGCGCGACACCGACCAGGCCAACCGTCATCGACACCCGCGAGCCCTGCAGGATGCGCGAGAGCATGTCGCGCCCCTGAGTGTCGGCGCCGATGAGGTACAGCTTCGACGGAGGATCGACGCCGAACAGGTGCGTGTTGGTGGTGAAGAGGCCCAGCAGCCGGTAGGGATACCCCGCGACAAAGAACTTGATCGGCGACGCCTTGCTGCAGTCCGTCGCGTAGACATAGGTGAAGGTGTCTTTGTTCAAGGTCTGCGTCACGCCGCAGACCGATGGGCGCCCATTGATGAAGTGGATCGCGGTCGGGGCCGCATAGGTTGAGGACGAATCGAGGGCATCGTACTGGTAGGGCGCCAGGAACGGGGCGAAGAGCGCCACCAGATACATGAGGATCAGCACGATGCCGCCGGCGACGGACAGCTTGTTCTCCAGGAACCGACGCCGCATGAGCGTCCACTGGGACACCTGGCCGACATCCTGACCTTTTTGGGCCAGCTCGGCAACGTCCTCGAGCGCAATGCCTTGTGCTACCGCCATCGCCTATCCCTCTTTCTCGATCAGCCGGCGTCGAAGCCGGGCACAGCGGCTACTCCAGGCGAACGCGCGGGTCGACCCACGCCAACAGGAGATCGGCCATCAGGTTCCCGACCACGAGCATGACGGAGAGGAACAATAGGAAGGTGATGGCCAGGTACATGTCCTTGTTGATCAGCGCGCTGAAGTAGAGCGGCCCAGTCGTCGGCAGGTTGAGGACGATGGACACGATCACCTCACCGGAGATGAGGGCCGGCAACAGCGTCCCCAGCGTCATGATGAGCGGGTGGAGCGCGTTGCGCACGGCGTGCTTCCAGATGACGAGCGTTTCCTGCAAGCCCTTGGCGCGCGCGGTCTGTACGTACTGCTGGTTGAGCACGTCCAGCAGGTTGCCGCGCATCACGCGTGTGGTCCAGGCGGTGCTGCCGGCGCCGATCACGATGACCGGGATCCACAAGTGTCGCGCCAGGTCGAGGAGCTTTGCTCCACTCCAGGGCGCGTTGGTGTACTGGGTGGAAAACAGGCCGGTCAGGTCGGTGTGCAGCCGCTGCGACGCGAATACGAGCAGGATCAGCGCCAGCAAGAAGTCGGGCACGGCCACGCCCACGAACTGGATGAACGTTACGACGTAGTCCGGGACGGTATAGCGGTGCGTTGCCGAGTAGACCCCCACGGGAATGGCAACCAACCAGGTGAAGAGGAGCGCGCCGGTCGAAAGGATGACGGAGAAGAGGATCCGGCTGCCGATCAGGGATCCCACCGGCGCGTCGTAGGTGAACGACTGACCGAAGTCGCCGCGGACGACGCCGGAGATCCACTTCCAGTACTTGACCTGTACCGGGTCATTCAGCCCGTAGCGCGCGGCGAGCGAATTGATCTGATCCTGGGAAAGGTCGCCGCCTTGCGCGCGGAGCTGGTTGAGCTTGGCGTCGAGCGCCGACCCGGGCGGCAACTGAATGAGGAAGAACCCGATGATGGTGACGAAAAACAACGTGACGATCATGTACATGAGGCGGCGGAGGATGTAGTTCAGCATGCGTCCTACCCTTGCTAGCGCCTAGGTCGCCCTCACGCGGCGGATGCGTAGACTCCTAGTGTATATCCAGACTGTGGGGCGTCAACCCACCGGGGTGTCGGGTGCTGGGTGTCGGGTGTCGGGGGACGAGGCGCCTCGTCCCTCGCATTCAGGTTGCATCGGCCGCGACTCGAAGGCGAGCGACCGGCCAACTCGTCCCCCGACACCCGACACCCAGCACCCGACACCCAGCACCTAGATGTTGTGCTGGTCCGGGTTGTCCCAGTAATAGGTTTCCGGATCATACACCGCGGGCGAGGGAATGATCCAGGGATTCACGAACCCGTATTGGTAGCCGTTTTTGGGCCCCAGGTCGTCCCGCGAGGGCACGTTCTTCAGGCCGTTCTTCACCAGGACCAACTGCGGGTAGTTGGCGATCGTGCCGGAGAAGAACGGGCCGTCGCTGACGTGGAGCTTGATCATGTCCCAGACCGCCTGGGTGCGCTTGGTCTCGTCCGGCTCGGTCTTGGTCTGGTTGTAGAGCGACCAGATCTTGGCGATCGGGCCGTTGGGGTCGGGCTTGATTCGCGGCGGCGTGCTCTTCCAGGGGTCCTGCTCGTTTATGCCCTTGGTCTCGTCGGCCGTGCCGATCATCGTGTAGAACTGCCCTTGCAGCGGCGCCCAGCGCGTGTTCTCGATCGGCACCAGCCACTGCGGGTAGACCAGGTGGTTGGGGCCGTCGCCGACCTCCCAGGCGGTCGTCGTCATGACCTTGCCTGCCGCCCATTGCTCACCGAAGGCGGACGTTGTGACCGGGTTCAGCTTGGCGTTGATGCCGATGGCTTGCCAGTCCTTCGCCAGCAGCTCGTCCTTCTTGACGTGCTCGCCGGTTGGGTCCTGGTCGGACGGATAGTCCAGGGTGATGGTCAGGGGGCTGCCGTCGGGCATGGTGCGCCACTGGCCGCTCATCTTGACGCCGATGGAGTCCAGCATCTGCTTGGCCTGCGCCGGGTCGTACTTGATGGCGCTGTCCCGCCACTGCTTGTAGACGTCCTGCCCCCCCGCCACGTTGTACTCCAACGCTTTGGGGCTGAGCGTGCCGGTGGTCAGCTCGCCCTGCTCGAAGTAGACCACCTTCTGGGCGTTGGCGCGATTATAGGCAAGGGACATGGCCTTGCGGAAGGTGGCGTTGCGGATCAGGTCGCGCATCTTCTGGTCCGCGAAGTCGTAGTTGAAGAAGTACATCGAGGCGGTTCCGGAGCCGCTGTCCCACAGCACGACGTCCAGCTTGCTCTGGGCCTGGGACTGCTTGAGCGTGGAGACGTCGGACAAGTTCAGCGGGGTGTGGCCGCCGTGGACGTAGTCGGCCTTGCCCTGGGTCAGGCGCAGCCGGAACACCTGCGGGTCCTGCACGTTGGTCATGGTGATCCCGTCGAGGTAAGGGAGCTGGTTGCCCTCCTTGTCCACCGCCCAGTAGTAGGGGTTGCGCGCCCAGATGGAGCTCTGCCCCTTGTTGTAGGCCTTCAACATCCAGCCCGTCATGGTCGGGCTATCGGGGTTGTTGGCGAACTCCCGCTTGAGCAGGAAATCGGGCACCCACTTGGTCTTGTCGACGTTGGGGTTGTACTTGGGGTGGAACTGCTGGAGGTAGTGCTTGGGGTCCATCCAGCGCGGCCCGATGCCGCGATTGACCCACATGGCCAGGCGGTCGGCGGTGAGGGGCGTTGGCGCGTCGAACTTCATGACGATGGTGTTCTTGTCGGGGGCGGTCATGGTCATGAGCGTGCCCTTGCCGGAGTGGGCCTCGTCGGGCGGGAACTCCTTGAGGTTGGTGTCCTGGACCTCATCCTGCCACCAGAACATGATGTCGTCGGTGGACCAGGGCTGGCCGTCCGACCACTTGAGCCCGGTGCGGAAGTGCAGCGTCCACTGGCTCTGGTCCGCGTTGGTCTCCCAGGTTTCCACCAGACCGGGGCCGATCTTCAGGCCGTCGTTGAGCCAGCGCAGCAGCGAGTGGCCGTAGGTGCTCTCCTGGATGTACTTGCCGGTCCCGAAGTCGCTCCTGTCGGAGCAGGTCATCTGGAGCTGGCCGCCGTACTTGCCGGTGGTGAGCCAGGGGTGGGGGACGACGTAGGGGTGGTCGGGCAGGCGCTGCTCCAGAGCGGGCAGCTTGCCGTCCTTGACCATTTGGGCCAGGAGCGGCGACTCCTTGTACTTGCCGCTGCCAGCGACGGCGGTGGCCTGCCCGATGAGGGCGTTGGCGACCGGAGTCGCCGTGGCCGCGGCCGCCGATGGCGCGGCGGAGCTCGCGGCCGCCGACGATGCCGGGACTGCGGACGATGCGACGGATGCAGGGGCTGCCGAGGAAGCTGCCGAGGAGGCCGCCGAGGTCGCGGGCGCGGCGCCCGACGAGCTGGTGGTGGTCGACGCATTGCCATTCGAGCAGGCCGCCACGACGGTGCTGGCGGCGGCGATGGCCGACAGGCGCAGGAACTGGGAGCGGCTGAGACCGTCCTTTGTGCTCACAATCAAACTCCTTATTCTGGCTTTGGGTCACTCACTGAAAGGCTGACAGCGATTCGTCTGGCTTCTGGTTACTGCCGTGGGGACCGGCGATGCAGCCGGCTGCTCCACGACAACGACCTTGTCTGTGGGGCTCCCTTACACCTGCCGAGTGTTTAGAGCACCGACCGCCCACGCATAACCGTGTGCCAGCGCCGACCGAATCGATCTCGCTGCACCTCCTTTCGCCAACCTCTCCCCCGGCCCCTCCCCTCCCTTGGTAGGGGAGGGGCCGGGGGAGAGGTTGCCTCCTAGCTATTGTGCTGGTCCGGGTTGTCCCAGTAGTACGTCTCCGGATCATAGACGGCCGGGCTGGGGATGATCCAGGGTCCGGTGAAGCCATACTGGTAGCCGTTTTTGGGACCCAGGTCGTCGCGCGTGGGCACGTTGTGCAGACCGTTCCTCACCAGCTCCAGCGTCGGCGTGTTGGCCGCCGTGCCGGAGAAGAAGGGGCCGTCGCTGACGTGGAGCTTGATGATCTCCCAGACGAGCTGCGTGCGCTTCAACTGGTCGGGCTCGGTCCTGGTCTGGTTGTAGAGCGACCACATCTTGGCGACGGGGCCGTTGGCATCGGGCTTGACCCGCGGCGGCGTGCTCTTCCAGGGATCCTGCTCGTTGATGCCCTTGGCCTCGTCGGTCGTGCCGATCATGGTGTAGTACTGCCCCTCCAGCGGCGCCCAGCGCGAGTTCTCCAGCGGCACCAGCCACTGCGGGTAGACGAGGCAGTTCGGCCCATCGCCCACACCCCAGTCGGCGTCGTTCATGATCTTGCCGGCGGCCCACTGCTCGCTATACGCCGAAGGCGTGATGGGGTTCATCTTGGCGTTGATGCCGATGGCCTGCCAGTCCTTGGAGAGCAGCTCGTCCTTCTTCACGGCAACTCCGGTGGGATCCTGGTCGGCGTGGTAGTCCAGCGTGATAGAGAGCGGGCTGCCGTCGGGCATGGTGCGAAACTGGCCGCTCATCTTGACGCCGATGGAGTCCAGCATCTGCTTGGCCTGCGCCGGGTCGTACTTGATGGCGCTGTCCCGCCACTGCTTGTAGACGTCCTGCCCCCCCGCCACGTTGAATTCGAGCGCTTTGGGACTCATCGTGCCGGTGGTCAGCTCGCCCTGCTCGAAGTAGACCACCTTGCGGATGTTGTCGCGGTTGGCGGCGATCGACATGGCCTTGCGGAAGGTGGGGTTGCGGATCAGGTCGCGCATCTTCTGGTCCGCGAAGTCGTAGTTGAAGAACCAGGCCGACCCTGAGCCGCCGCCGTCGTCCCACAAATAAATGTTCAGCCCGCTCTGGGCCTGGGACTGCTTGAGCGTCGAGACGTCGGCGAGCGTCAGCGGGGTGTGGCCGCCGTGGACGTAGTCGGCCTTGCCCTGGGTCAGGCGCAGCCGGAACACCTGCGGGTCCTGCACGTTGGTCATGGTGATCCCGTCGAGGTAGGGCAACTGGTTGCCCTCCTTGTCCACCGCCCAGTAGTAGGGGTTGCGCGCCCAGATGGAGCTCTGGCCCTTGTTGTAGGTCTTCAGCATCCAGCCGGTCATCGTCGGGCAGTCGGGATTCTGCGCGAACTCGCGCTTGACGAGAAAGTCCGTCACCCACTTGGTCTTGTCCACGCTGGGGTTGTACTTGGGGTGGAACTGCATGAGGTAGTGCTTGGGGTCCATCCAGCGCGGCCCGATGCCGCGCTTGACCCACATGGCCAGGCGGTCGGCGGTGAGGGGCGTTGGCGCGTCGAACTTCATGACGATGGTGTTCTTGTCGGGGGCGGTCATGGTCATGAGCGTGCCCTTGCCGGAGTGGGCCTCGTCGGGCGGGAACTCCTTGAGGTTGGTGTCCTGGACCTCGTCCTGCCACCAGAACATGATGTCGTCGGTGGACCAGGGCTGGCCGTCCGACCACTTGAGTCCGGTGCGGAAGTGCAGCGTCCACTGGCTCTGGTCGGGGTTGGTCTCATAGGTCTCGACGAGCCCCGGCCCGACCTCGAGCCCATCTTTCAGCCAGCGCAGCAGCGAATGGCCGTACATGCTCTCCTGGATGTACCTCCAAGTGCCGGAGTCGTCCTTGGAGGAGCAGGTCATCTGGAGCTGGCCGCCGTACTTGCCGGTGGTGAGCCAGGGGTGGGGGACGACGTAGGGGTGGTCTGGGAGGCGCTTGTCCACGCTGGGCAGCGTGCCGGCCTGGACCAGCTTGGCGAGCAGCGGCGACTCCTTATACTTGCCGCCGGCCACGCTGAGCGTCTGGGACGCCTGCGAGATCACGGCGTTGGCCCTGGGCGTGGCGGTCGCCGCCGGCGCCGAGCTGGCGGCGGCGGACGAGGCGGCGGAGCTCGCGGGCGCCGAGGAAGCGGCGCTGGCCGAGCTGGCGGCGCTGGCCGAGGTGGCGGCCGCGGAGGTGGCGGCCGCGGACGACGCGGGGGCGGCCGACGAGGATGCGGTGGTGGCAGCGTTGCCGTTGGAGCAGGCCGCCACGGCGGTGCTGGCGGCGGCGATCGCCGACAGGCGCAGGAACTGGGACCGGCTGAGACCGTTTCTTTCGCTCACGGACAATACTCCCGAGATTCACCGAACGAACGACAACAAGAAACACGGATCAAACGAGTTGGCGATGGCGCCGAGCTAACGCAACGTGACATCCCTTCCGCAACGCGCACCGCATCCGACAATCCCCAACTCGTCGCCGTGCGGGACAGCGGATAGAGCAACCCGCCTGAGTCGCAGCCGCGACGTGCCGGTGATGGGACGAGATTCGACAGAACGTCCCCCGATAGTAAAGGCTCGCTCGCCTTCTGTCAACTGAACAGGACGAATCGACGCTTCGCCCGTGAGCGGCCACCCACAATGGGAGGGTGGGAGCAAGGCTGCTTGTTCTGTAGTACGCTGTGCGGGATGTCCGCAACCGCGGTAGTCCGATGGGGCTAGGCGGCGACGTGGCCCGGGCACGTGTGGTATGGCAGAGACGGACGCGTGATCTGCCTACGGCAGTGCCGTCTTTGGGGGAACGGGGGGCGCCTGCTACCTGAATGCAGAGGTTTACGGGACAGACAGCGCCGTTGACGCCTGACTCCGTCCTCCGCTTCGCCTATGAGCCTCCCTCGCTTCAGCTTATGCGTCGCCGGCGGCAGCGGGAACGATGGCAGTCGTTGCTGCGTGTTGCATTATTGATGGTGCTGCTCGTCGGCGCGACCGGCAGCGCCTACGCGGGTGGCCATCCACGGCCGGCGTCGACCCCGGGGCCGTCCCAGGCCGGCGTGGCGCAGCAGGAAACCGCTGCTGCTGATCTGTCCTCAATCGCGACGACGAGCGCCGGCGACCAGGCGACGGGGGCGCCGCCGGCTGCTGCCACGTCGGTCGCAACATCGACCGTCTCGATCGCCTCACCCCTCCCTAGCAGCGGCGCTTCGGCCCCGTCGGTTGAGCTGGGTCCTTTGAACGGAACGATCGTGGCGGTCGAGCTGCATCCTCTTGTCGGCAGGGCTGAATCCGCCACAACCCGGCCGCGGCCGACGGCGACGCCTTCGCCTACCGCCATTCCCGTCCCGTCGTTGGACCAGATGGGGCTGAGCAACGCGCTCACGGCGCTGGTCCGCGCTGCCGATGGTACCTATGCGGTATCTGTGATCGATCTCGCCAGTAATCAGCGGGTAGATCTGGACGCCACTTCCTCGATGGACGCTGCCAGCGTCAACAAATTGGAGATCCTCGCCGCGCTCTACCATCAAGTCGAGCTAGGACGGCTCAGCCTGGACCAGACGGTCCGGACTGGCGCGGACGACATCCAGGATTACGGCACTGGAGTCATCCGCTACCAACCGGTCGGTACCACCTACACGCTCAATGATCTGGCACGTCTGCTCGTGGAGCAGAGCGACAATACGGCGTCGTTCATGCTGGCGCAGATCGTGGGCCTCCCGACGGTCGACGCCCTGGTGCAGCAATGGGGGCTTCCGCAAACACGCGTCGGCGAGCTCACCTCGTCGGCGCACGACGCGGCAACGCTGATGGCCCTTCTGTACCATGGGCGCTTAGCGAATCCGGCGCATACCAAGCAGATGGTAGAGTACTTGTCGCACACGGCCTGGAACGACCGCATTCCGGCGGGGGTGCCTGCGTCGGTAACGGTGGCCCACAAGATCGGCAACCAGGTCAACGTCGTCAACGATGTCGGTATCGTCTATCTGCCCGGCCGCCCGTACGTGCTGAGCATTTTTTCGGCGGACGTCAACGAAGATCAGGCGGTAGGCGTCGAGCAGGCAATATCGCGGACGGTCTATGACTTCGAGCGTGAAGCGAATGGCAACACCTAGGCGCGCGCAATCCAACGGTTGGGCCGCGGTCGCGCTTATTGGGCTTGCCTTGGTGATCCTGCTCGGCGGCGCTGTGGCCTACGAGGGCCTGCACGTCGGGAGTATCTATCCCGGCGTTCGGGCGGGCGACGTGGACCTCGGCGATCTCAGCCAGGATGCAGCAGCCCAGAAGCTGCAGGCGGTCCTGGACGGCGTCACCGCGCGCCAGGTCGTCGCAGGTTATGGCAGCAGGAGCTGGACCACGAGCTTCGCGGACCTTGGCCTCCGCTATGACGCGCCGAAAACGGTGGCCGCCGCCTATGCCGTGGGACGGCAAGCTGGCCCCGTTTCCCGGCTCTGGGTCCAGTTTCTGGTGCCGCTCACCACGCCCGCTATCGTGCCAACGTACGCGCTCGACGACGGCAAGCTTCGGGAATTCGTGCAGCAGCTCTCACTGGCTATCGACCGTCCGGAGCAGGATGCCGGGGTGCGGCTCGCCGGCACGCAACTGGCGGTGACGGCTGCCAGGGACGGACTACGTCTCGACACGGCTGATACTGTTGCCCAACTGCGCCGGCACGTCGCCCAGCTCTCGACGGCGCCGATCGCGTTGAAAGTGACTATGACGGCGCCTGCCACGAGCGACGGTGACGTCGGAGACGCCATCGCCCAGGCTCGTCAGTGGGTCAGCACCGATTTGACACTGGAGTCGCCGGTCGGTACCGCCAGGCTGAGCCGCGACCAGATCGCCGGCCTTATCCACCTCAGCCAGCCGGCCGGCAAGGGATCCCTTCAGGCAACGCTCGACACGACGACGCTCCGATCCCTGTTGGCGCCCATGGCCTCCGCGGTGATCCAGGCGCCTCGGGACGCCGCCTTTGCCATTCAAGATGGAAAGCTGACGGTGGTGCAGCCCGGGCGGGACGGCCGGGCGTTCGATCTCGATGCGGCCGTGTCGACCGTAGCCGATGCCATCCGGTCCGGACAGGGCGTGGTCAGTCTGCCGGTCAAGGTCCAGCACCCGGACCTGTTCAGCCTGGAAGATGTCGCGCCCGTGCAACAGCAGATCAACCAGATCGCCGGTCAGCCGGTGACGCTCACCGCCAAGGGCAAGACGTGGACGCTGGCGCCGCGCGATCTCTCCGCCTTCCTCCAGCTCGCGACCGCGGAGCAGGGCGGCCGCCAGCGCCTATCCGTCGCCCTGCAAACCGCTGGCGTGACGGCGCTTGCCAAACAGATTGCCGACGACGTTGATCAGCCGGCCGCGAATGCCAAGTTTGCCTGGCGAGACGGAACGCTGACAATCGTTGCCCCCGCGCAGAACGGGAACGCGCTGGACCAGGCGGCGGCCGTCAAGGCTATCGTGGCCGCGATGCAGGGCAGCCGGCGTACTGTGGCATTACCCATCGGCGTGATCAAGCCCGCCATCACCGGCGATCATCCGGAGGCGCTCGGTATCAAGCAGCTTGTGGCGACGGGGACCTCCAACTTCGCCGGCTCCCCACCCGAGCGCATCCAGAATATCCGGCGGGGGGCGCAGCTCATCGACGGCGCGATTATCGCCCCGGGGGAAATATTCTCCTTCGACGACTCGGTCGGCGACATCAGCACCGACAACGGCTTCACGACGGGCTTAGTGATCCTCGACCACGAAACCAAGGATGGTGTTGGCGGCGGCATTTGCCAGGTGTCCACCACCGTCTTCCGCGCCGCCTTCTGGGCGGGACTCCCTATCGTGGAGCGGCACGACCACGCCTACGCGGTGCCGTACTACACGCAGGGTGGCTATCCTGAAGGGTTCGACGCCACTATCTACAGCCCGCAGCTCGACTTGAAGTTCAAGAACGACACCCCTGCCGCGCTGTTGCTGCAGACCAGCATGGTCGAAGCGACGAGCACCCTGACCGTCACGATCTATGGCGCGGACACTGGGCGGAGCGTCAAGCTCACGCCGGGGCCGATCACCAATCGCGTTCCCCACCCGGCCGACCAGCGCAGGCTAGACGCCACGCTGGCGAAGGGAGTAGTCAAGCAGGTGGACTGGTCACACGACGGCTTCGACACGTGGATCAGCCGTACCATCACGGTCGGTGGGCAGGTCGCCACGAACGATGTCTTCAAATCGCACCTGGAAGCCTGGCAAGCGATCTACCTCATCGGCACGGGTGGGACGCCGGCGAAGAAGGCGGCGGGGTAAGGCGCACAGGAAGTTCCCACGGCGTAGCCCGAGCTGGCGCGGTGACATGGGCTGGTGGGGGGGCCATCCCCCCACCAGCCGGCAACGCAGTGTGCTTGCCGGCCCGCTTGCAATGTTCTCATGCCACGACTGCAGCCAACGGCGCCCCGGCACGGTTATGATTAGCCGCTTTGCTTCGCTGAACACAAAGGAGCCGCCGTGGCCGAGACCGTCACTATCCGTGAGTTCACCCCGGACGACGCTGCCGGTGTCGCCGCCATGTGGAACGACAGCGACCAGGCCTGGCCGGGCGGCTGGACCGGCGGGATCCCGGAGACCGCCGACGACGTGCGCCGGCGCGAGGCGCGCAGCCCCAAGCTGGCGCTGTTGCTGGCGATGGTGGGCGATCGGGTGGCCGGCTACTGCCGCGTGACGGAGTATCCGACGGAGCCGGACGCGGCCTACGTGGCGTTGCTCAATGTGGCGCCCCAGTTTCACGGGCGCGGGTTGGGGCGCGACCTGCTCAAGCGGTCGCTCGACCTGACCATGCAGCGCGGCTACCGCCGGCTGGACCTCGGCACCTGGGCCGGCAATATGAAGGCGGTCCCGCTCTACAAGAAGACCGGTTTCTTCTGGGTGCCGGAGACGTCGGTCGACATGCAGAACTACATCCCGCTGATCCTGCGCCAGCCGCTGCTGGCGGCCTATTTCGCCGACCACGACTGGTACCAGACGCAGGTGCGAGATCTCTCGGTCAAGGAGGACGACATCCGCATCGGCGGCATGCGGGTCTACCCCTACGAGTGGCGAGCAGGTAGCCGGCACGTCAGAGCCGTGATCGACGCGGCCGGTCGCGACCTGACGGAGCTGGCGACGGAGCGCTGGCGGGTGGCGTGCAGCGTGGACGATCGCCGCCTTTATCCCGGCTTCCCTCGCCGCGTGCGTTGGGTTGTGGAGCGATTGGCGGGCCCGCCGCTCGACGTGTCGCTGTTCGCACGTGGCACGCCTGGGCTGCACCTGCGGCAGGAGGCGGCGGCGCGCGTGGAGGAACGCGCCGAGTGGGAGGCGGAGCTCACATCCGATCTTGACCTGAAGGCGAAGGAAGAGCACGAGCCGCCGCATCGTGTCGAGACAACCGTCCTGCTGGATGGCCGCCTGCTGCAGCTGGCTACCGCCGTCAAGGTGGAGCAGCCGTTGGGGGTGCAGGTGGTCGGGCTGCAGCCGCTCGCGCCGGGCGTGTGTCAGACGGTGAGTCTGCGCCTGCGCAATCAGCAGGAGCAGACGGTACAGGGCGACGTGACGATCACGGGCGGCGAGGGCCTGGCCGTCGACGGCGGCAGCCTGACGCCGGTCGCGATCGACTTAGCCGCCGAGAGCTACGGCGGCGTGAGCGCCACCTTGGAGCCGCGGCGCAGCGGCCTGCTCTGGCTGCGCGCTCAGCCGCGACTGGCCGAGTCGGGAGCTGAGCCGCGGCTGCTCAAGCCGATCGACCTGCCGCTGGTGTCGCTGGGCGCCGGCGACGTCTGCGCTTACATCCACGAGGAGCGGGTACACCTGGAGACCGCTGCCACCAGCCTCACCATCGCCCAGCGGGGCGGCTGGTGGAGCCTCCGTGACCGCGTGGCCGGCAAGGGGCTGGCAGATGGGCAGGTAGTGGCGGGGGCGCCGCCGAATCGCGCGCTGTTCCGGCGGGTGAAGTTTGAGGTGGCAGTGAGGGAGGAGTCGGGCACGGCCGTGGCCGTGCTGCGCGGTAGCCCGCCCGACATGCCGTCCGTGCTGCTGGAGCTGCACTATCGCCTGACCGCCATGGGCCTGCTCACGGTCCGGGCGTCCGTACAGAACACCGCGACCGAGCCGCTGGCCATCGATGTTCGCTTCAGCGGCTGGTGCGGGTTGGGACAGGGGCGGCGCGTCGCGGCGCCGCTGGCGAGCGGCCTCGTCGTCGATCGGGCGCCCGAATGGCCGGGCTGGATACGCGACGAGCGCTTCGAGCGGCCGGAGTTCCTGAGCGAGACCTGGTTCGCCATGGACGAGGATGGCCGCGTGGTCGGTACGCTCTGGTCCGGCGCTGACCTGGCCGAGGTGAACGGCTGGGGTTTGCCGGCGATCACGCACAAGCTCACGGGCGTTGCCGGCGGCGCGACGGTGGAGGTCCCCGCCACGCACTATGTGGGCGGCGGTGGGACCTGGGAGACCGTGCGCAGCCTCTACCGGCAGCTGATTGCCGCCGATGCGCCGGAGGAGCTGCCCGCGCCACGACGCGCGCTGGAGCTGACTGCTGCTGTTGCCCCCGCGCTGCGGCCGGGGGCTGGCGCGCTGCGGCTGCACTCGCTGTACGGGCGGCAGCAGGGGGCGACACTGGGGCTCAAGCTTCCGGCCGGCTGGACCGGAGGTCCAATGGAGCTACCGTTGGAGCCGGTAGCTTTCGATACGAGCGTCGACGTGCCGCTGGAGGTGCGTCACGCGGTGGACCGGCCATGCGCCGCCACGTTGGCCGTGACCTACCAGGGCGAATTCGTTCAGCGGGAGTTTCAGGTCCCGCTGCTGGACCTTGGGCAGGGCCGGGGAGTTCAGGTGTCCTCGACCAATCTCGGCAGCAGCGCGGCGTTGGTGGTCGACAACGGCATGCTCCGCTTCACGGTGGCGCCGGGCTTCAGCGGCTCCATCGTGTCGCTGGTGGCGGACGGGCGGGAGCGGCTGCTCTCGGCCTTCCCCGAGGCGCGGGAGTTCATGTGGTGGCGCCCCTGGTTCGGCGGCATCCACCCGCTGCTCCGGCTGCACGGGTCGGACTGGGAGCGCTTCCCCGATCCTGGCCGCCTGCACGAGGAACAGTTCGCGGCCGAGCCGCTGGAGGGCCAAGGTCCCGATGGCCGCTGGGCGGGCGTTCGCCTCACCGTCACGCCGCAAGACCGGCGTCTGCGCGGCGTGACCTTAGTTTACGATTACCTCACCGCCCCCGGCAGCAACGTGCTGGCACTCTTGGCAGACGTGCGCAACCTCACCAGCGCGCGGCTCGATCCCGTCGTCGGGTTCGGGCTGTTTCAACCGGGCGAGCGTGCCTACAACGTCACCACCGCAAGCGACCCGGAGTACACGCTCCGCTCGACTCCCACGCAGATGGAGGCCGGCCACGGCGAGTGGGCAGGCGCTGCTGACGAGGAGGGCGGCGCCGTCGTGATGGTGAGCGCCGAGCGGCATCTGCGCGCCAAAGCGTTCGGCTCCACTCCTTACGGAGTCCATCTTGCTGCTGAGGGTGAGCTCCGGCTCAATCCCGGCGCCGGCCGTGTCGTCCGTGCCTACGCCGTCTTCTGCCGGGAGGAGGAGGTCAAGGCGTACGGCTGCCTGGCGAAGGCAGTAGAGCTGCCGTAAACAGGCGGGTCCTGGATCCTGGGTGTTACCCTTCTGGCCACCATGGCGTTCTGGTGGTTCGGCATGGCGCCGGGTATGATTGACCCCGGGCGCGGCGGGAGACACTGACGATGAAGAGCGTAACCATGCATGCCGACGGGCGGTTGACCGTGCCGGCGTCCGCCCGTCGCGCTCTGGGAATTCAAGGGGAAACCCAGTTTCAGGTTGAGGTCAGTGATGGGGTGCTGGTCCTCCGGTCGGCCTCGGCGATCCCGGGTGAGGACGCCTGGGCGTACACCGAGAAGCACCGCCGGCAGGTCAAGCAGGCGCTCCGGGAAGAGGCTGAGGGCCAGATCCTACGACTGAAGGCACGCGATCTCGAGCGGCTCGTCGAGTAGTGTGTGGCGCCAGATGATGGCTTTGGATCGCTTGAGTTCACGCCACAGTTCCTGACGAGTTTCAGCGACCGCGACTTCAGTCCTACCGAGCGCCGCCAGTTTATCCGGGCGTTGCTGCTGCTGAATCAGAACGAGCGCCACCCGTCCCTGCGGGTCCACCCGTTGAAAGGCGACATGGACGGGCTCTGGTCGGCATCCGCGTCCGCGTCGCTATGACTCACCTTCCGGCGTCTTGAAAACGGACGTAAGCGCCTATTGGTCTGCAGCCGGCACTACGATCGCTGACGATGGGTCAAAGGGAGCAACAATCTGGCGCTTGTACCTGCCTTCGTGGCGGTGCCATTTGGCGCTCGGTGGACTACAAGCTCCCCGACTGCCGCAGCATGCCGCCGTCGATGAAGAAGGTGCTGCCGGTGACGTACTCGGCCTCGTCGGAAGCGAGGTAAACGGCGAGGCCGGCCACCTCTTCCGGCTTGCCCATGCGCCCCACGGGGATCTCGGCCAATAGTTGCTGCATTTCGTCCGGGTGTGCTTTCAGGGGGGCGTCCATCGGCGTGTCGATAGCGCCGGGGCCGATGTTGTTCACGGTGATCTGGTGCGGCGCCAGCTCGACGGCGATAGTGCGCATGAGCATACGCAGGCCGCCTTTGGCCGCGCAGTAGGGCACGTTGGTCGGCATCGGCAGGTCCTCGTGGACGCTGGAGATGTTGATGATGCGCCCGGCCGTGCCCTGCGCGACCATCTGCTTGGCCGCCGCTTGGGCGCACAGGAACGGGCCGGTGAGGTTGACGGCGATGACCTTGTCCCATAGCTCCTGCCCCACGTCCAGGAACGGTACCTTGTGCTCGATGCCGGCATTGTTGACGAAGATGTCCAAGCGGCCGAAGCGCTCGACCGTCGCGGCGACTAGACGCTGGACCTGGGCGCGGTTGCTGACGTCGGCTTCGACGGCGATGGCCTTGCCGCCGCTGGCTTCAATCTGCTGCACGGTCTGGGTGGCGGCGTCCGCTGTGCCGACGTAATCGATCGTCACGGCGGCGCCCTCCTGGGCGAAGCGACGGGCTATCGCTTGCCCAATCCCCGTCGCCGCTCCGGTGACGATCGCCACTTTGCCTTGCAATCGCATAGTGATGCCTACCTTATCTGTGAGTCCGGCGCCCGGTACCGGGCGCCGTGCTGTCCAACGACGGCACTTCAAGAACTGTACCAAAGCAGTCCCCAGGATGTTACGGGAGCGCCTACCCAGCGTCATGTAGTGGACGGGTGCATAGTCGCACGTCTTCTCACCGGGGGTTAGCGTGGTTGTGCATCGCTTCTTGCTGGCGGTGATCGCTGCCATGGTCATGGCATTGCCCGCCGCCATGCCGGCCGCCGGAGCCGCCGATTGCCGGTTCGTCCTCGGCTTCGCGGCGCTGGCCGCTGTGCTCCCACAGGATGAGGTGGGCCAGTGCCTGGACAACGAGCAACACAACCCGGCCAACGGCGATGGGCTGCAACACACCACCGGCGGCCTGCTCGTCTGGCGCAAGCACCCGCAAGCGGGTACCCGTAACTGGACCGCGTTCACCGATGGCTATCATACCTGGATCAACGGGCCGAACGGGCTGGAGGAGCGGCTCAACAGCCAGCGCTTCCCCTGGGAGGCCAACCGCGACGGGCTGCCGGTGGTCACCGATCACCCGGTCGGCCAGCCGCCAGCGCCGCGGCCGAACGCGGACTTGCGCACGATCCTCTTCGCCGATCCGCGGCACGGGTGGGCGGCCGGCGCTGGACGGATTGTCGCCACGACCGATGGCGGCCTGTATTGGAGCACCCAATACACCGGCCCGGCCGTCATCCAGCAGCTCGACTTCCTTAATGCGAGCGATGGCTGGGCGCTGGGACGCCAGGAGTTGCTGCACACGACCGATGGCGGCCAGAACTGGCAGCCTGCTACTGAGCCGCCCCAACCGTTAGACCAGATTCACTTCCTCGGCCCAACCGATGGTTACGGCGTCGCTGACGGCACGCTCTACCGAACGGCCGATGGGGGCGCCACCTGGCAGCCGCTGACCACGCCAATCGCGGCCGGCGGCCTCTGCTTCGTGAGCCAATCCACGGGCTGGATCGTCAACACCAGCGTGTTCCTCGGTCACGGCCATCCCACGCCGACCATGCCGCCCACGGCGCTCTACGCCACGGCCGACGACGGACAAAGCTGGCAACCGGTCGCCCTGCCCTCGGCGGTGGCCCGCTTCGGTGGCTTGGGTCAGGAGCTGCAGTGCGCCCCGCCCGGCGTCCTCTGGGACCTCTTCGTCGGCGAGCCGGGTGCCGGCAATGAGTTCTACGTGCTCTATCGCGGCGCGGATGGCGGCGCCGCCTGGCAACTGGTCACCGGCCACGAGCTGATGTCCGCCGAGCTCCGGGACAGAGCCGGCCCCGAGCCCGGCCCTTATGCTGGGGCGCTGTCCGTGGTGAGCGCCAGCGCAGCCTACCTCACCGGTTGGTGTGGGGCCTGCTACCCGTCATCACCAACGACGCCGCCCGCGGTCGCCATCGGCGGCACCACCGATGCCGGACGTACCTGGCAGGACTTCCCGGTCTCCGGTCTGCCGCCCACCGCTACGGCGATCGCCTTCGTGGCAGATGATCAGGGCTGGCTGGTCGCGGAAGGCAGCGCGAACCGACCGTCACAAATCCTCGTCACCAGCGACGGCGGCCGGACTTGGGCAACGCAGTTTACGCTCACGCCATAGTGGTGCGTCTATCAAGTCCTGGGGGGGCCCGTTGCCACCGGAACGTGCCGCTTGCTCTAGCCGACCGCTCACAGGAACCGGTCGAACCAGGCGAGGGCACGGCGCTGGACGTCGATCTGGTGGGTCCGCTCGTGCGGCCCGTGCTCTTCCCGGGGGTAGCGCACGAACTGGGTCGCTATGCCTAAGGAGCGGAGCGCGCGGTACAGCTCCCAGGATTGGCCGATCGGCACGCGCGCGTCCTCCTCGCCGCAGAGTATGAGCGAGGGCGTGCGGGCGTTGACGATGTGCTCTAGCGGGGATCGCTCGCGCCAGAAGTCGGGGTGGTGGTAGGGGTCCTCCCCGACGTAGTGCAGCGGGATGAAGCCGCGGGCGATGTCGGTCGTCCCCTGGAAGCTGAGCATGTTGGTGATGGCCGCGCCGATCACGGCCGCCTTGAAGCGTTGCGTCTGGGTAATCGTCCAGGCGGTCATGTAGCCGCCATAGCTCCAGCCGGCCATTCCGAGGCGTTCCGGGTCGGCGATGCCGAGGGCGACGACGTGGTCGACGCCGGCCAGCAGGTCGCGGTAGTCGCCGCCGCCCCAGTCGCGGAAGTTGGCGCGGGCGAAGGCGCGTCCGCGGCCGCCGCTGCCGCGAGGGTTGGCCAGCAGCACGGCATATCCGTTTGCCGCCAGCAAGGGACCCCAGGACAATGACCCGGCGCGAAAGCCGTCGGTGTAGTGGCTGGCCGGCCCACCGTGGACCTGAACGATCAGCGGCGCCCGCTGCCCCGTCGCGTAGCCCACTGGCAGGTAGAGCAGGCTGCTGATCTGCTGCCCGTCGTCGGCAGGCCAGGTCAGGCGGCGCACTTCACCGTGCTCGAGGCCGGCGACCCTATCCTGGATCGATGTGCGACGCCGTGGCGCTGCCCCGACCTCGCCCACGAAGACCTCACGCGGGCGCTGCGCGTTTTCGCCGGTGGTGGCGAAGCGGCGCCCGGACCGGTCGAAGCTGGTCACCATCGGCGATGGGCCGATGACGAACCGTTCCTCTGCGAGCAGCTGCTCCGGCGACCCGCCTCCGGGCGAAACTGCCAGGATGGAAGTGTCCAGGTCGGTGAAAGCAGCGACGGCCAGGCGGCCGTCGGGCAGCCAGGCCAGCCAGCTCGCGTCGCCGCCATAGTCCTCCAACAGCAGCCTGGAAGGTCCCCCGTGCGCTGGACAGACACGGACGCCGCCACCAATGTACTCTTCGCCGTCGCCGGCGCGGAAGGCGATCCAGCGTCCGTCCGGCGACCAGCGCGGCGTGTGGACGGCGCCACGTGTCGGGCAGAGCGTTCGCGTGGCGCCCGACTCGACATCCAGGACCACGAGGTCGCACTGGCGCATCTGCTCGTCCAGCGACGGATCGGAGGTACGAACCAGGATGGCCTCGCGCCCGTCCGGTGAGAAGTCGAAGTCCCAGACGTGCAGGTCCGGTGGCGACACTTGCCGCGCGGCATCGTCTGGTAAGGTCACCAGCCACAGGCGCGTGAAGCGCTCGTCGCGGTCGGTCACGATCGCGTCGTCGCGCAGCTCCTCGGTGCGGGCCTTCTCTTCCGGCGGCGGCACATCCTTGCGCAAAAAACCGATGGCCTGGCTGTCGGGACGCCAGCGCAGCTCGGAGACGCTGCCGCCCAGGTCGCCCACCTGCCGGCCTTCCCCGAACTCACTGGGCATCACGTGCAGGCGCGGCTCGTCTTCCACCTCCCGGTCCGAAAGGAAGGCCAGCCACCGCCCATCGGGTGACCAGCGCGGATGGTCGTCGCAGCGCGGACCGGCAGTGAACCGGCGCGCCGGCTCCTGGCCGTCGGCTTCGACTAGCCAGATCTCCGACGGAAGGCATTTGTCGAGACGGTGGCCACGGGCGCGCACGAAGGCGACCCGTTTGCCATCCGGCGAGATTTGGGGATCGTTGACGTTCTCGACGTCGACTATGATCTCCGGCGTCAGTCGTTGCGCGGTCACGGCGTGCTTCTCCTAATTGATGTTGTTCCTAGCGGCGATCCTGACCGCCAGTATGCGGAAAGCGTAGAGGCGAGGGGCGTCGCGTGCAACACGTTGGTAAGGAATCGGTCCCTACACCACCGGCTGATATTGTCAGGGCATTTCCTCAAACTCAATGCGCGTCGGGCGGACTGTAGCACAGTCAAATTGCCTGCCGATGTTGCGTCGGCTGCTCCGTCGCCGTATGCTGAGGCCTATCGCCAGGGGCGCACTCACGACTGGTCGCGCGTCGAATGCCGGAGGAGTGGACAAGCATGCGTTGTTCCATCGTGATCGCGGCGATCGCCGGCATGCTGCTGTTGACGGCCTGTGGCAAGGTGGGACCGTCGGCGGCTGCCACCCCAGGGCAGCAATCTACCTCAGTAGCGGTGGTGAAGGTGGAAAAGGCCAACGTGCGCCAGGTTGCATCATTCACGGGCGATGTGAAGGCGCAAGCGACGGTGGCCGTGCAGCCCAAAGAGGCGGGACGCCTGGTGAAGGTGACGGCGACGGTCGGGCAGGCGGTGCAGGCTGGTGACGTGCTGGCACAGATCGACCACAGCCAGCTTGACCTGGCGCTGGAGCAGGCCCAGGCGCAGTTGCAGCAGGCGCAGGCAAAGTTATCCTCGGAGCAGGCGGGGCCGACTGCAGAGACGATCGCCGAGGCCCAACTGGCCGTGCAAAATGCGCAGTCCCGGCTGCGGACGATGCTGAACGGGCCGAAGTCGGCGATCGTGGCCGGCGCGCAGGCGGCCGTGGCGCAAGCTCTGGCAAGCCTCGACGCCGCCCAGCAGAAGGCAGCGGCGCTAGAGAATCCGCGACCGGAGAGCATCGCGCAGGCGCAGGCGAACGTGACGGCCGCGCAGCAGGCGCTCAATGCGTTGCAGCACCCGCGGCCGGAGTCCGTGGCGCAGGCGCAACTGGCGGTGGACCAGGCGAAGCAAAAGCTGGCGACGATTCAGGCGGGGCCACGACCGGAAGCCGTGGCCCAGGCCCAGGCGGCGCTCCAGAAGGCGCAGGCGTCGTTAGCTGCGCTCAAGGCCGGGCCGACCGCGCCGGACCTTCAGCCCCTGCGCGTCGCCGTGGATCAGGCCAAGAATGGTCTCTTTTCCGCGCAGGTGAACCGGGACGCGATCTGCGGCCAGGTGGGGAAGCCGATCGGGATCGGTGTCACGGGAAGCCAGGCGAGTTGTGACGCGGCCAACGCTCAGGTGAGCGCGGCGCAGTCGGGAGTGGGCCAGGCGCAGGCGGCGCTGACGAAGGCGCAGCAACCCCCGACGGCGACCGACCTGACGTCGGCCCAGGCCGCAGTAGATCAGGCGCAAGCCGCGGTAGACCAGGCGCAGCACCCGTTTACCCAACAGGACCTGCAGCAGGCGCAGGACGCCGTCAAGGCGACAGAGCAGCAGTTGGCCCTGGCGCAGCAGCCGGGGTCGCCGCAGGATATTGCCAAGGCGCAGGCGGCCGCCCAGCAAGCGCAGGCGGGGTTGGCGTTGGCGCAACATCCCGGCTCGGCCCAGGACCTGGCGGAAGCGCAGGACGCGGTGCGGCAGGAGCAGGCCGCGCTGGTTCAGGCGCAGCAGAACCTGACCCTGGCCCAGCAGCCCTACACCGATCAGGATATCGAGCAAGCCCAGATCGCGGTGGAAACGGCCAAGCAGCGGTTGTCGGCGGCGCAGCACCCGTACACCCAGCAGGACATCGACCAGGCCAAGGCGGCAGTGGCCCAGGCCCAGGTGGGAGTGGATCAGGCAGCGCAGAATGTGAAGGACGCTACCGTCACGGCGCCGGTCGGCGGGATTGTGACGGCGGCGCCCGTATCGGAGGGGGCCCTGGTAACGACGGCTACCACGCTCGTGACCCTGGCGAGCCAGAACGTCGATGTCGAAGTGTCCATACCGGAAGGCCAGATGAGCGGCATCACGGTCGGCAAGCCGGCGACCATCACGCCGAGCACTGCCGGCAGCACTCCGATCGACGCCAGTGTCAGCAATGTGGCGCCGAGCGCCGATCCTCAGAGCCGGACCTTCACCGTCCAAGTGACGCCCAGCAATGGCGCGGGAGGTCTCCGCCCTGGCACCTTCGCCGGGGTCACGATCACGCCGACGGAGCACAAGGACGTGCTGACCGTGCCGAGCGGGGCGGTGGTGGAGCGCAACGGCAAGTCGGTGGTATTCGTGGTTAAGAATGGAATCGCCAAGGAGACACCGGTGACCGCCGGCCTGGTGGGCGGCCAGATGACCGAGTTGACGGCGGGCGTCGCCGAAGGCGATCAGGTGGTGAATCAGGGACAGGACACGCTGGTGGATGGCGACCACGTGACCGTCACGAACCCCGCGTGAGCCGGGGCGAGGGGGCGATGAGGCGAGGGGGCGATGAGGAGAAGCGGTGGCGGATGGACGGCTTGCAGATAGGCCCCGCCTAATCCGCCTGTCCTCCCTGCGATCCGTTGCCGTGGTTCCTCATCGCCCCGGTCGCCCCCTCGCCTCATCGCCCCCTCGCCTC
>Ga0207416_1000979_pt1 | contig 41863 bp, 37 predicted proteins | sample PaiPotPPM11metaG_FD_184107 | JGI IMG/M metagenome (GOLD analysis project Ga0207416, IMG submission 184107) | Iron sulfur acid spring bacterial and archeal communities from Banff, Canada, to study Microbial Dark Matter (Phase II) - Paint Pots PPM... ...
CCTGGATCCCTCACACCGAGAAGCTCGTCCTCCCTGGCGCCGAGCACGCCCTGGCGCTGTTCGATCCCCCCGGAATTTCCCAGGCTCTGGCAGGCTGGTTCACCAAGTACCCCATCGGCGTCGCGGCCTAGTAGGAGCTCCGATGAAAGGGCGTGTCGTCTTCGTTCTCCGCATCCAGGATGGAAAGGTTGATCAGTTTCTGCAGGCCTACGATGCCATTCGCGACGACGTGGCTCAAGGCGTGAAAGGACATATCGTCGATCAAGTGTGTCAGTCGCCGACCGACCCGCAGGAGTGGCTGATCACCAGTGAGTGGGAGAGCCTGGATGACTTTCTGGACTGGGAGCGTACCCAGGAGCATCGCGACCTGGCAAAGCCCATGCGGGATACCTTCGCGGAGGCAAGGTCTCTCAAGTACGTGGTGCGCGAAGAGACGGGGCATTAGTAGCTCTCAGTGATCAGCCGTCAGCTATCAGCTTTGGGCTGAGCACTGACGGCTGATTGCTGAGGGCTGACGGCTAATGGCTATTGTCCCTGCGCCTCTTTCTCCAGGCGTTCTTTGATGACGCCCATCTGCACCTTGGTGTTCTTATTCAGGTACTCTTCCGCACCCTTGTCGTCATTGGGGGCAGTGGGCTTCATACTGAAGTCCTGGACCCAGCGCATCTTGGTACCACTGTCCACCGGCTCGAAAAACCAGTCGATATTCATGTATTCGAATGGTCCGGTTTCGATGCGGCGGGATTTCGTGGTGCGATTCTCAGGATTGACGGTTCGCTCGGAGACCCAGCTCCACACCTGGCCGTTATACTCCGGATCCGGGTGCGTGGTGAGCCGGAAGGTGAAGGTTCTATCGTCTTTCCGCTCTACGATCTCGGACTTGGCGTACTCGCTAAACAGGGTGGGCCAGCTTTCTACATCGTTCATCCGCTTCCACACGAAGTCCAGCGGCGCATTGATGACTACTGCGTTATCGGTGTGACCGGCCATCTACCTAACTCCTTTCTGCCAGTGTTTGTCGACCTTACCCCTACTCTTGCAAGCGGCGATTGACATACTCAATCGCCTGTCCCTCGGTGGTAATGTGATGCGCATCCTCGTCCGGAATGCTGAAGCCGTACTGTTGCTGCATGGCGAGCTGTATTTCGACAAAGGCCAGGGAATCGAGCCCCATGTCCTCGAAACTGGCGTTCGGGTCGTTGACGACCTGGCTCTCCGGTAGACCGATACGATTCACCAGGATGTCCTTGAGATCCTCAAATGTGAACTGCTGTGCTGCCATGTACCTCTCCTTTGCTGTACAGATTCGGAGCCTGTGGTCGCGCGAGGGAAGACAGGGACGCCAGTTGCTCCTCGGCCGCCTCTCGACCCGCGGCCAGGAACAGGTCTGCCAGGTGGAAGTCGCGCCAGCTTGATGGGCCGAAGCGCGGTGTTACAACGATATCGGCCAGCGCTGCATGGCGGGTGCTGGAGTCGAGCTGTGCCAGATCCATGACTTCGAGCAGCGTGTCCAGCATGCGCGAGCCCGCTTTGGCCGGGGCCGGCTCCGCCGGCATCTCGCCTGGCCAGGCCGGCAGCGTCTCTCGACTGATGATATTGACCGAAACAGAGACATCGGCTCCCGCCTCGATCACCGAACCGGTTGGAACGGGCACGAGCGCCAATCCATCGACCAATCGTTGACCGTCGCGCTGATACGGCGGAAACATGCCCGCCAGGGCGGTCGCGGCCAGCAATGCTTGCCACAGCGGCCCTTCACGGATTGGTGCCGGCTGTCGCGTGTTCAGGTCGACAGACATCACTACCAGAGGGATCACCAGATCGGCGAATGCGCGGTCGCGCGTAGACTCACGACAAACACGCGTCATGGTGTCCAGTCCCGTCGAGGTGCCGGCCATGGAAAGCTTGAACATGGACGCAACAGATTCGGGGGAGAAGGCGTGGCGCATCGTCGCCTCGACTTCGCCGGCGTTCATCCCCAGCGCAAGCCAGGAGCCGACCATCGCGCCAATACTGCTGCCCGCCACATAATCTACTGTATATCCGGCTTCCTCCAGAACGTAGAGCGCGCCGATGTGCGCATACCCTTTGGCGCCTCCTGCGCCAAGAGCCAGTCCAAGCTTGGTGCGCGATAGATGGCGACCAAGCCAGGCGACATCACGGTCGGGTGTTGCCTGCGTGTCGTCCAGGCCGGAATCGAGCCCGAGTCCGTCCATGCCGAGTTTGAGCACGCGAATCACCGGCATGCCTTCTATCTCCGCCGGCGCCCCATCGGTGGGCGCAGACGCCGGGGACGTATCCGTGCTCACCAGCGCGACCTCGATACTCTGGTGTTTCGTCGTGGACTCCGTGGAGTACGCTCCAAGCGTCGACGACAGGCGTTCCACCTCGGATTCACTTGCCACCACAACCGCCCGATCCATGTTGTCTAACAGCAATGAGACGTTTTCCTGGTCGACATCGGCCACCATGATGACGGTGCCATGGTCGGAGAGCAAATCATCCAGCATGCCAAGCGCAGTGTCGAGTGATTGCTGGGTGGGCTGGTCGAAAGAAGCATCCATTCCCAAGCTAAAGGTTTGGGAGTAGGAATACGAGCGCACGTCGATGGCCGCCACGCTTTGCGGACTGGCAGCCTCTGTCGCCGACACCATCCGAGGAACAAGCGCTGCAACACGCCGGCTGACGATCAGCGCTACCGCTTCACCTCTGCGTCGTTCTGCCTGCCGCAGGTTGGTGCGCGCCAGGCGATGGCTGAGAATGCGATTGAGATTGACCAGTATGGCAGGATATTGCGCCAGGATGGCGGCAAATTCATCCTGACCGAGCTCCAACACGCTGGTTGGCACGGCAGCCAGAACGGTGGCAGACCGTGGTTCGCCCGTAATCAACGACATCTCACCCACCACGTCGCCACGGCGGAGTCGGGCGACTGCCTCTCCCTGGATCCCGGACTCCCCATCTGGAATCGTGACCAGGGCCAGGCCGTCCTGGATGACGAACAGGCTGTTTCCCGGCTCATGCGCATGGCAGATGACTTCACGCGCCCGAAAATACCGTGGCCGCATCCGCCGAGCGATTGCATCCAGCTCCGCCGATGTGAGCCCCTCGAAGAGGGGAGTACGTCCCAGAGCCATGAGCTGTGAATCTTGAGCCGGGTACCCTTTGGGTGTCCGTGAGCCATGTGGCGTGAGATCATCGCTCACAGGGTGTGACTCCTAACAGGCACCTGATGACTGATAACTGAAAGCTCATAGCTCATGGCTCATGGCTCATAGCTCAGAGCTCACGGCTCATGGCTTGTAAGGCAGCGCGATCTGGCTTGCCGGACGGCAGCGCCGGCAGCGCGGGTAGCATCGTAATGGCGTATGGCAATTTGTAGCCCGCAATCTTTGCCCGCGCAAACTGGAGCAAAGCTGAGGGGGTTAGGCCGGAATCCGAACGAGCGACCACGAACGCCTGCAATGCTTCGCCCATGGTTTCGTGTGGCACACCGATAACCGCTGCCTGGACCACATCAGGATGTGTCAGCAGGAACCCTTCCACCTCGGCAGGAAATACGTTGAGTCCTCCTACCTGGATAACCTCTTTGGCTCGGCCCGATATCCGAACATACCCATGTTCATCCATCGAACCGAGGTCTCCGGTCCGGAACCAGGGAGGGTCGTTCTCTCTCTGAGGATCCCGGTCGAACGCCTGTGCGGTTTGTTCGGGTTGATGAAAGTACCCGGGAGACACATACGGGCCCCGCACCTCGATTTCGCCAACGTCACCGACCGGCAAAACCCGGGTGGTAGGGGCGATGCCTTCCGCGGGCCGGACGCAGTCCGGGGACCCGCTGAGATGCTCGCCCGGCGGGGCGTCATTCTCGGAGCTGGATGCCCCATGGCTCACAATGCGGAATTCGTAGCCGGCAAGTGGACGGCCGGAGCTGGTGTAGCGAGCCTGCGGCGGGTCCTCCGGTCGGCAGCAGGCGGCGGCACCGATCTCGGTCATCCCGAAAAGATTGAGGATTCGAGCGCCCGCATCGTCCAGCTCCTGGAGGACGTGTGCCGGGCAGGAGGCACCGGCAACGAAGCCGGTACGGAGTGTTGAGCGAGCCGGAGCGTCCCCCGATTGAGAGGCGGCTTTGAGTAATGAGATGAAAACGGAAGGCGAGCCATGTAGTACGGTCGCCTTGTGCTGCTTGATCGCGCTGACCATTGGCTCGGGCGAGAAAGTGGACTCCACCAGCACTATCCGGCTGCCCGAGGCTATGCACGACAGGAGGCAGGTCATGCCGAACGCATGCGTGATTGGGACGACGAAGATGCACGTGTCTTCGGGTGTCAGGCCGAGCACAGTACCCATCTGATGCGCACCACCGAGCTCCCGCTCGTGCTTGACGAGAGCCCCCTTGGGCATGCCGGTGGTCCCGGAGGTGTACAGTATCGCGCCGAACTGTGCATCCAGGGCAGCTTCCGGCGCAGCAGCCGGCTGCTCAATCTGGTCTTCAATCTCTCCCATCGGATCCACAAAGAGGCAGGAGCGAAGACCGGGCAGCTGAGGTAGAAGGCGGGGCATGAGCGAGACGAAGGAGTAACCGCGGTAGGCGCTTACGGCAATCAAGACGCTAACCCCGGCATCATGGAGGATCCGGCCTAGCTCGAACTCTCTGAGACGGGCATTGAGGGGCACAACGGCCGCACCGGAGCGCCAGACAGCAAACATGGCAATGATGAGCGCCGGTACATTGGGAGCGATGATGCCAATCCGGGCACCGGCCAGCGATCGACCAGCCGTGTACCCGTTGGATGTGGCCAACAGGTGGTCGGCCAATCGATCGACCGCTGCGCTCAGATCTCGGTAGGACATGTCCTGACCCCAGAGGTGGAGAGCAGGACGGTCCGGGCGGTGCGCTACGCTCTCACGAAGGAGCGAATCGATCGAGCCGTGAGCCGTGAGCCGTGAGCCCTGAGCCCTGAGCCCTGAGCTCACGGCTCCGAGATCATCCATCATGCGGCGTATCCCCTAACCTCCCGTAGCTCGTGACTCATAACCCATAACCCATAGCGCGCGGCCTACAGCCCACAGCTCATGGCTCATGGCTCATGGCTCATAGCTCATAGCTCACGGCTCATAGCTCACGGCTCACTGCGCGCACCACGAGCGCGCCGTTGAAGCCGCCGAAGCCACGCGCGTTGATGAGAACCGTGTTGAGCTTGGCATCCTGCGCCTTGCCTGTTACGAAGTTGAGATCACAGCCCTCAGCCGGTTGGTCGAGATTGATGGTCGGTGGCAAGCACTGATCCCGCAGAGCGAGCAAGGCCGCAGCCACGTCCAGGGGCGCGCCACCGCCATACAGCCGGCCGACCAACGACTTGGGAGCCGTTACCGGCACCTGTGATGAGCCGTTACTGAAGACCTCCTTGATTGCTTTCGCTTCGAGAGCATCACCCTCCGGTGTGCCGGCGGCGTCGGCGAAGATCGCGTCGACATCATCCGGGCCGATTCCGGCGGTCTTCAGCGCGACCGACATGGCCCGCGCGAACTGTCTACCATCCGGGGCCGCCTTCGAGTGATGGTAGGCGTCGTTGGTTGCGCCGTAGCCCACGATCTCACCATAGATGTGCGGCGCTCCGCGCTGCCGGGCATACTCGAGCTCCTCCACGATGAGGATCGCCCCACCTTCGCCCGGCACGTACCCGTTGGCACGAGCGTCGAAGGGACGGTAGGCGGCAGCGGGATCGGTCTCTTTACTCATGTTTCCGTTGGTGAGCTGGCAGCACAGCGCATAGGGGCCGATCGGCCCTTCCGTACCGCCGCTGACCACCAGATCGACACCTCTCCGGATGGTGCGACGCGACTGCTGCAAGGCTTCGAGGCCGCCCGCCTGCTCGGCAAGGACCACGCCACATGCTCCCTTCATGCCATGCTTGATGGCGATCTGACCCGTGGTGGCCGCGTAGAACCACGCAATGGATTGGTAGGCTCCCACAAAGATCGGCCCTTTGCCCCAGAGGGCCTGGATCTCTTTCTGGCCGAACTCGTTCCCGCCTGAGGAGCTGGCAGTGATCACGCTCATCTTGTACGGATCGTGGGTCGATGGATCGAAGTTTGCATCCTTTAGCGCCATCTGTGCAGCAGCCAGCGCCATATGCGTCCAGCGGTCGGTCTGGACGATGAGCCGCTGCTCGATGTAGTCGCTGGCCTGGAAGCCGTCCACCTCACCGGCAAGCTGGGTGGCGTATTTGGAAGGATCAAAGCGCTGGATCCGTCCGATCCCGCTCTTTCCCTCCTTGGTTGCCTCCCACCACGTCTCGGTGCCGATGCCGTTGGGGGCAACTACGCCGATTCCAGTAATAACTGCTCGACGTCCATCTGAGGGCAAAGACACGGTGGTCATAGGCCCACCTCCACTTGTTCTCTCGGTCGGGCAAAAATCATGGCGGACTGAAAGCCCCCAAAACCGCTACCGCAGGAGAGCGCCCCGTCGACCTGTTTCTTGCGCGCGACCTTCGGTGTGTAGTCGAGGTCACATTCGGGATCCCGGTTCTCCCAATTGGCTGTGGGCGGGATCACTCCATTCTCGATGGCGAGAGCGCAGGCAGCCATCTCGAGCGCGCCGATGCCGCCCAGGGAGTGGCCGATCATTGACTTAATAGAGCTGACCGGGATCTTATACGCTTGCTCGCCGAGCGTCAATTTGTAGGCCGCCGTCTCATGGCGGTCGTTCTGCTTGGTGCCGGATCCATGCGCGTTGATGTAGTGAATGTCCTCCGGCTTCATGTTTGCTTGCTGCATAGCATCCAGAATAGCTTCTGCCATATCGAGACCGTCGGCCTTCAGGCCCGTCATGTGGTAGGCGTTTCCACGACTGGCGAAACCGGCTACCTCACAGTAGATGTGCGCGCCGCGCTCCTTTGCGCTTTCCATCTCTTCCAGAATGAGCACCGCACCTCCCTCACCCATCACGAACCCGTCACGGTCCCGATCGAAGGGACGCGAGGCGTGCTCCGGATCATCGTTTCGGTGGGAGGTCGCCTTGATCGGATCAAAACAGGCCATGGAGATGGGGGAGACGCCGGACTCTGACGCTCCAGAGATGACGATGTCTGCCTCGTTATCCTGAATCATCTGATGCCCGTATCCGATAGCGTCAATGCCGGACGTGCAACCCGTGGAGACGACAACTGCAGGACCATTGGCGCCAAACTTGTACGCCACCTCGCTTGCCAGACTGCTCGGAATCAGCGCCTGATAGAGGAACGATGATGCATACTGCGGATCGACCAGCCATTCCTTGCCGCGATTGCTCACCGCGACGTAGTCCTCTTCCAGATACATAGTGCCGCCCACCGCGCTTCCCAGGCTGACCCCCATGCGATCGTGATCGACCTGATCGAGATCTAGGGCGCTATCGTTCATGGCTTCCAGGGCCGCTGCCACCGCAAACTGGATGTACCGGTCCATGCGCCGAATCTCCTGATCATCCAGTCCAGCGGCGTGAGGGTCGAAATCGGCCTCGGCTGCGATTTGCGAACGAAAGCCGGAGGGATCAAAAAAGGTTATGCGCCGGGTAGCTGTTCGCCCGGCAGTAATGCACTCCCAGAACGTGTCCCGTGTGGGCCCTCCCGGAGCGACAACGCCGACTCCTGTTACCGCTGTCCGTCTCATGTAGTCTCCTTCCTCTGAGTTATGAGTCGTGAGTTATGAGTTGTGTGTTATGAGTCACAAGTAATGAGTCGTGAGCAGGGGTTGTAGGGGTCGTTCGACACCCAAGCGGGCGAAGCCCGCGGGGTACCCGACCCCTACTCAAAACTCAAAACTCACGACTCACGACTCACTGCTCGCATACCGCTCTTCCGTGTCGACGTGGCCCAACTCAGGTTTGGGGGCAAGGGGACTCGAGAAGAAGACCATAAATGCCTCCTCGCCGCCCTCATTCGACAAACGATGTTTGACGTTTATGGGGATGAGCAGACCTTCGCCGGCCTTCAGGTCGTGGGTCTCACCGTCGAGCCGCGCCTTGCAGGTTCCCGTAACCAGATAGAGGTACTCTTCGGAATACGGATGATAGTGCTCGGCGACCCAGTCCCCCGGGCCAATTGTCACTACACCCATGTAGCCGGAGGTACATCCGACCGTCCGCGGACTGAGTAGGGTGCGTACGTCGCCACCACGCTTGGTATTCGGCGCCACGTCGTCAACCGACTTGATCAGGGGTTGCTGAGACTGCATGTTGTTCCTCCTCACTTAGCTACCGCCGAGAGGTCACCCTCCCGAAGCGCTTCTTGCCGCGGCATCCCGCCTCACGCCGCGTGTTTCGCTGGCGCTCACCGTCTGCCGCACCGCACGTCGTATCGCCACTATACCTAGGAGCACGGTGAGAGTCAAAGGTTTATTGTTCCAGGGATTGACCCTTCCATGAGTGGGCAGTAAGATGAGCAATACAGAACCGCGACGTGCGGGGTTTGTAGACGCATAGACTGGTACGCTGCGCGGGCCGGGTTGCGGCGCGTGCGAGATGAGGAGAGACAGAGTGGCGGCAGCGAGCAGTCCGAAGGTCCTGGTTATTGGCGGCGGCATCGGGGGACTCAACGCCGCGGTAGCATTGCGGAAAGCCAGCATCGATGTGACGGTCTTCGAGCGCCTGACCGACATGCGAAAGGCCCAGCGTGGGCTTGCTTTCCTCCTCTGGCACAACGGCATGAGGGTTCTAGAAAGCTTGGGACTGGCCGACCAGGCGCATGCCGTCGGTTCGGGCGAGATCGAGCGGTTCGAGACGCTAACACCGGACGGTACAGTCGTTTGGGGTTGGGACGTTACTGAGCTGACGCGAAAGTTGGGCTCGGCCTATCCTGTCGGGATCCAGCGAACCAACCTCCACGAGGTGCTGCTGGAATCGCTCGGCCCTGAGGCACTCAAGCTCGGACGGGAATGCGTCAGCTTCGAGCAGAACGAGGATGGAGTGACGGCCCGCTTCGCGGACGGCGGGGAAGAACGAGGCGACATCCTCGTCGACGCCGAGGGCATTGGCTCCGTGCTCCGCGATCAAGTGATCGGTCGTGCCGAGCCGCGCTATTCGGGAATCACGCTGTGGCACACCATTGTCGACTTCGATCACGAGGTCATGCGCCATCCCGCCTTCCGCGAGCTGGGAGCGCCGGGTGTGCGGTTCAAGTCCTTTCCCGTCACCGAGACCCAGATGTACTGGTCGTGCCTTGCAAAGGCGCCGCAGGGAGAGCAGGATCCGGAGGAAGGGCCGAAGCGGAGGATACTCGAGCTGACCAGGGAGTTTGCGGAGCCGACTCGAGCGCTTATCGAGGCAGCATCAGCCATCTATCGGGCGGACATCACGGGCCGGGAACCTGCTAGGGTGTGGGGACAAGGGCGGATGACCATGCTTGGCGATGCGGTCCATCCCACCACTCCCGTGCTCGGCCAGGGTGCCTCCCAGGCCATGGAGGATGGACTGGTCCTGTCGAAGTGTCTCAGCGGATACGACGACGTCGTGGCCGCCCTACGAGCCTACGAGGCAATCCGGATACCACGCACCACCAAGATCAGCAAGCAGTCATGGAGCACCGCGCAACGAAGCATGGTGAGCAATCCCATGTATGCAATCAGCATTCTGATTCAGAAGCGGCTAAGGCCACTGATCGTCAAGGGGTACCAGAACACGGTATCGTACGATGCCAGTGTCGCGGCGCAACCTTGACCTATCCGCCGATGTAGGACATCTCGACCTTGGGTAGGTCGGCTGTCTGCGCAGAGCGAAGCTCGGAGTAGCGATCGCGGCGGATCCGCCACACCGAGCGCAGGAATGCTGCGATTTCCTCGTCGGATTGCTCGCCGCGCAGCAGCTCCCGGAAGTCGTGGCCCCGGATCCCGAAGAGGCAGGTGTAGAGCTTGCCTTCGGCGGAGAGGCGTGCCCGCGTGCAGGTGCTGCAGAAGGCTTGCGTCACCGAGGCTATGACCCCGACTTCTCCCTGCCCATCTGTATAGCGATAGCGGTTGGCAACTTCGCCGCGATAGTTCGGGTCGGCCGGCTCCAGGGACCAGTGCTGGTCGATCATGCGGACAATCTCGGCCGCGGGAACGACCTGCTCCATGTTCCAGCCGTTGGATTGCCCAACATCCATGAACTCGATAAACCGGACGATATATCCCGTTCCGCGGAAATGCCGCGCCATGTCGATGACATGATGGTCATTGACACCCCTCTTCACGACCATGTTGATCTTGATGGGCTGTAGGCCGGCGCGGTCTGCTGCTTCGATCCCCTCCAGCACGCGCTCCACGGGGAATCCGACGTCGTTCATGGCGGCAAACACCGAGTTGTCCAGCGAGTCCAGGCTTACGGTGATCCGCTGAAGCCCTGCTGCCTTGAGCGCCTCGGCCTTCCGTGCCAGCAGAGAGCCGTTGGTGGTGAGGGTGAGATCCTTGAGTCCCTCGATCTGAGCGAGCATCTGCACAAGCTGCTCGATGTCCTTCCGCAAGAGCGGCTCTCCGCCGGTGAGGCGGATCTTTTCAACACCGTGAGCCATGAAAATCTGGGCCAGCCGGGTGATCTCTTCAAAGGTGAGGATCTCTTTCCGCGGCAAAAATGGAAAGTCTCGACCGAAGACCTCTTTGGGCATGCAGTAGGTGCAGCGGAAGTTGCAGCGGTCGGTAACCGAGATCCGCAGATCATGGAGGGGACGGTTCAAGGCGTCTCGTATCATCATCCCTTTATAATACGGGCTCCAGAGACGGTTTCCACATTGACATTCGTCAGCGGCATCGGTAATCTCAAGCCACGGACATCGATGCTCGTCACGGCGGATACGGAGAAAGTGCGATGGCAGTAGCAAGCTCGGCCCGACCGTTTGAGCCCTCACTCAGCAAGCCAATCGTCGCAGCGAGCCCATGGATTGTCTTGATCGTGCTGGCCCTGGGCGAGTTCATGATCCTGCTCGACGCCACCATTGTGAACGTGGCCATACCGAACATGATCCAGGACTTACATGCGACCCTGACTCAGGTTCTCTGGGTTTTGAATGCCTACGTCCTGACCTTCGCCGTTCTGCTGCTCACCGCCGGCCGGTTGGGCGCTATGTTCGGACCCAAGCGGCTCTTCATCGGCGGAATGGTGCTCTTCACCGCCGCCTCTGCCGCGTGTGCCGTCTCGCAAACCCCGAATCAGCTCATTCTTTTTCGGGTATTGCAGGCGGTAGGCGGAGCGGCTCTCACCCCACAGACGCTCTCCATCATCACGTCTATCTTTCCACCGGAGAAGCGGGGGCAGGCCTTCGGCATCTGGGGAGTCGTCTATGGGCTGGGTGGAGCATCCGGCCCCACGCTGGGTGGCCTGCTCACCTCGGGATTCTCCTGGCGGGCCATCTTTGTGCCCAATATCCCCATCGGTATCGCGGCTACTCTCGCCGCCTTCCTTATCATGCCGGAGCTGACCGTTCATCGCAGACACCGCCTGGATGAGGTCGGTGTGGCGCTTGCCACCGGCGGTCTCTTTGCGCTGGTCTTTGGGCTGGTGGAAGGCCAGGACTACGGTTGGGGCCGTATCTCGAGTGTGGGCGCGTTCAATCTCGGGCCGCTCCATGCCGGCCTGGTCAGCATCCCGAGCATATTTTTCTTGAGTGCGGTGCTCCTGGTTGCCTTCGTCGTCTGGGAAACCCGGCAGGACGAGCCTCTCCTGCCACTCTCTCTCTTCAAAGATCGTAATTTCTCAATAGGATGCACCATATCGGCCATCCAGGTCTTCGGCATGATCGGGCTCTACTTCCCGCTTACCCTCTACTTGCAACGGGTTCTTCACCTGACGCCGCTACAGGCAGGGGTCGCGGTCTTGCCCCAGGCGATAGCATCCATGGCCGTGGCTCCCGGTATCGGCAAGCTCGCCGATCGTGTCAACGGCAAGTATCTTCTCACCATTGGATTGATCCTCTATAGCGTTGGGGTGGGTCTCATCATCTGGTTGGCCACGATCCATTCGACGGGAGCGACTTTTACGCTCCCGCTCGTCGTGCTCGGCGTCGGCGTGGGCGTGCTGGCGGCGCCCGTGGTGACGCTGACGATGCAGAGGATCGTCCCCTCGGCTTCCGGCGCCGCATCTGGATTCATGAATACCATCCGCCAGGTAGGTGGGGCTCTTGCTGCCGCCGTAGGCGGTGCCATCCTGGAGACCAGAATCGCGGCGGAGCAGAAGACCCAGGCGGTACAGTTTGCCACCCAGCTGCCGTCACAGTTCCGGTCGGGGTTTATCAAAAAGTACTCGGCTTCAACCGGTAGCATTACCGTAGGAGCGCCGCAGGGAGGCACAGGGCTTCCAGGCAATCTCCATCTCCCGGCCGCTGTAGCACGTCAGTTCCTGGCGCTTGGTCAGCTCGTCTCGGGCCATTCATACCTCAACGCCATGAAGCCGGCGCTCGTCGTGCCGCTGGCTCTGGCGCTGGGAGGAGCTACGCTTGCGCTCTTCATGAGCGCCCCGCGTCGCGCGCCCGCCGCCGCGCCTGTGCCCGCGCCGGCAGAAGTGCCTGCCGCCGCGGCCGAACGGGCGCAGGAGCTTGCCGTTCCCGCGGCGGCAACTCCCGCCGCCAGGGTTCCAGTGCCGGTCTTTGCCGCCGTGCATGGTTCCGACACCATCGTTATGCCGGTCTCGATTCCCAGGAACGTCCAGCCCACCCGTTCCACCCGTTCCATGCGTCCGCCCTTTCTGGTTCAGGTGGGAGATCCCGCGCGCGCCGAACACTTCATCAAGAACACGCTGCGCATCGGACGCATGCCAAATAGTGACCTTCTGGTGCAGGATCCGCAGGTCTCTCGCCGCCACGCTGAGATCACCTCGGTGGACGGCGAGTACGTGGTGCGCGACCTGCAGAGCGCAAATGGCACGATGGTCAACAACCGGCGGATTGCCGAGGACCATCCCCTGCACGAGGGTGATACGGTCACCGTTGGCGACACTTCATTTGTCTACCATGACGATTTCGAAATCGCTCGGCCACGTTTGCTCCGCACCGAAGCTGATGGGCGGGGCCAGTATCTCATAAGGAAATCACTCAGCATCGGGCGCTTGCCGGGGAACGATGTTGTCCTGGCGCAAGACAGCAATGTGTCGCGCCGCCACGCTTTGCTCAGCACCTATCAAGGGAAGGTCTTCGTCCGGGATCTCAACAGCTTAAACGGCACCAAGGTCAATGGCGAGCTGGTGGCCGGGGATCATCTCTTGCAGGACGGCGATATTGTTACCGTCGGCGATACCTCGTTCGTCTACCACAACGACTTCGAGGCCGCCAATCCGACCTAGTGCGAGGCCAAGTTGGATGGTGTGCAATGATCGTAGCTCAGGCCTTCAGGCCGTTCTCCCCCTCCGAGACGGTCTCCCGTGCCCGCGGACACCGGGCCGTAGGGGCACCACGGGAACCCCGCCGAAGGCTTGGGTGCCCCTCTGGATGTGGTGCCCTCGGCTACGCTGGATTGCACAACATCCTCCCTGATCATGCACTAGCTAACGGCTAAGAGCTGCCGCGGCACGCTCTACGTCAAAGCCTTCCTTACGCGCACGGAGATCGTAGTACAGCAGCACCGTCGCGGCGATCGGAATCGGGAAAATAATCAGCGGTATGAGGAATCCGGTCGCAATCAGAATCCAGACGTCCGCAGCAGTCCCGCTGGCGGCCCGGCTGAGCACCTGGCGCACCAGTCCCACCACGATGATGCCCGGAATTGCGGGAAGGTTGAACAGAAGAAAGTGACCGAACACGCGCCACCATGAATCTTTCACCAGGTCGCTGCTTCGCGCAAAGGCGCCCGCCACGCCGGTCCGCTCCAGCACAATCACCTGGGTCATGAACAGGAAGCGGACCAGCAGGTAGATGCCGGGAACAACCACCAGCACTGTGCCCACCAGAACGGCCAGGGCATAAGCCAGCGAGCCAAGCGCCAGCACGCCAAGAGTGGACGTGCCAATGACCGCATAGACCTCTCCGATAGTGATGGGACGCTCGAGATATCGGGCGGTGATCGGCACTGCAAGTACGCCCATGGAGGCCGGGAAGAACAGAACCGTGAGTAAGCCGCCTATCGCCCCCGGCGCGCCGATCAGATGCAGCAGCACCGTGAGGAGTCCTTGCAGAATCGCCAGGACGGCGACGGTGCCGGCGAGGAGGGGAAGGTTTCGCCGGTAGAGGTGAAACGAATCGTTAAAGAGCTGTCCCGTGGTCAGAGGTGGGCGTGGATAGTCATGAGCTTCCATTGGCGGCAGGGCAGGCGCTTCCGTGGCGACCCGCGCTCTCACGTCTTCCTGACGGATTACGGCGGTTGCGTTAGGATCGGCCGACGACGCAGCATCGTACCGTGCTGCCTGATTGTCTGCAGCTGCTGGCGCAACCGTCATGTCTTGGCCGCAGTTGGTGCAAAACCTTCCGCGGGTCTCCCGACCACAAGTTGGGCATTGCATGCCTGACTCCCTGCTCCGTGGGAGAGTCTCTCCCAACGCTTTGATATGACGCTAAATGGATTTCGGGCAATTGTCAAATCAATCGCAGGACCGTAACTGCTTAGAGAGCTTGAAGTGTGTGAGCTATCGAGCTGGCAGGCGTGCCAGCAGAATGAGGGCAACGGGTCCGAACAGCGCTCCGGCGATGGCCCACAGCGCCATGCTCCGGTTCTTGTTGCGGGCGTGCATGGCTGCCATAACGGTCGCGAGGACTGTGAGAACCAGCGAGATAGCAACAACGTATCCGTTCAAGGTCATGCTCCTTTGTATTCCCATCGTTGGTACCCGGCGTAGGTCATCTATCGCTGGGTGCTACCGTACATCAGGGAGCGGCCACATGTCTGTCAGCTAGGCGACAGAGTGGCGCCGTGTGGACGCCTATCCAGCTATCCACACGGCGCAAGAAACCGTGCCGGTGCACCCGCGACTTCAAGAACCTAGTCGCCGATGCTCACCGGGCGATTGGCCGCTTCAAAGTCATTGTGGTAGATGAGCGTAGCTCCGCCGAGTGTGATGACGTCACCATCCTCAAGGACCTGGTCGTCGACCACCAGCTTCCCGTTGACCCATGTCCCGTTCAGAGTGCTCAGATCCCGGAGGTACACCCTACCCGCCTCCATGCGTATCCTGGCGTGCCGCCGCGACACCTTCGAGTCGTCCACCGCCACGTCGTTGCTCGGCAGCCGCCCGATGGTCAGCGGCTTGGAGATCGGGTACAGGCCGCGCTGCGCTTCGTCGACCCGCACCAGCCGTGGCCGGGCGATCTCGAAGTCGTCGTGGAAGACGAACGAGGTGCTGCCCAACGTGATCACATCCCCTTCGCAGAGCGGGTGATGGCCGATCACCGGCTGGTCGTTGACCCGGGTGCCATTGGCACTCTGCAGATCGCGAAGCACCCAGGTGCCCTCCACGCAGATGAGCGTGGCGTGTTTGCGGGAGACCCGGGGATCCTGGACGACCAGGCCACTGCCGGGCAGCCGGCCCAGGACGAGGGCGTGCCGGATGGGGTACGCGGTACGAGCTGGATCACCCACGCGGACCAGGAACGGGGGGCGAATGGCACGTACCGGTGTAGCCGGCTGTGCCGGACTCGGGACGGAGACCGGCAGGACGATGGTGGCCGAGGCGTGCATCGGAACGAATCTCGGCAGGGACATCTGGTCCGCGGCTTCGTCGGTTGCTCCATGGGCTGGGGCCATGGCGTGTCCACGCTGCGGTGAGCGCATCAAGGTGGTCAGCGCCGCACCTCCCAGCGCAATGAAGAGTGGAAGCAGCAGGGCTGGTCGCACGGCGGTGGTAAAGGCGTGACTCACCGCCGCCTGACCATGCGCCTCGGTCCCCAGGTGGCCGAACAGGAGGGCGCCCCCAATGGCGGCGCTGAGCGAGCTCCCCACTTGCCGTACGGTGTTCATGAAGCCGGAGGCTGCACCCGAGGCGGATGGCGCGATGGTCTGCATGGTGAGCGCGGTCATGGGAGCGAAGGTCAAGCCGACACCTAGACCGACCAGAAGCAAGGGAGCGGCGAAGGTGACTCCGGACGCACGAGGAGACGCCGACTGGACGAGCAGCGCCATCCCTAGGGCGTAGAGGCTCAGACCGGCCACCAGCAGCCACTTGGGGTTCACCCGGTCCGCCGTTCTGCCCACGATGGGCGCGACCGCAACCGCTCCCAGGGCATTGGGCAGGATGGCGAAACCCGCCTGGAGCGGTGTCAGATGCAAGCCTGCCTGCAGGTAGATGGCAAAGGGCAGGAACAGGCCCGTCATGCCGAATACCTGCACCGCTGACACCACGCAGCCCAGCGAATAGTTGCGGTCGCGGAAGAGGGAGAGTGGCAGCAAGGGCTCCTCCTGTCGCGCCTCCCACCGCACGAACGCGATCAGCAACACGGCTCCGGCTAGAAAAATGCTAGGGATGCTGATCAGACCAGAATGCACGGGTCCGAGATCTATCGCCGCCACGGTCAAGATACGACCCCATGCGTAGCTCTGTCCTTCCACCAGACCGAAGATCACCGCCACGAGGCCGGCGGAAGCCAGGAGCACGCCCACAGGATCCAGGCGATGGCGGCGGCGAACCGTCAGCTCCGGCATCATGGCGGCGGCGAACAGAAGTGCCAGGATACCGATGGGAAGGTTCGGCAGGAAGATCGCGCGCCATGAGAAGGTGGTGGTAAGCAATCCGCCGAGGGTCGGCCCGCTGATACCGCCCAGTCCGTAGATGGCTCCCCATAGCCCGAACGCGGCTCCCCGCTTGTTGGGTGGGAAGATGGACGTGATGATGGAGAGCGTCTGCGGCGTCAGCGCCGCTCCACCCGTTGCCTGCAGTACTCGGAAGACGATGAGCTGGCCTGGGCTCTGCACCACGGCACAGGCCCCGGAGGCGCAGGTGAAGAGCAGGAGCCCGAGGAGAAAGAGCCGCCTGGGGCCAAACATCGCTCCCAGCCGACCCGCGGTGATGAGCAGGACGGCGAACGTCAGGGTGTAGGCGTTGACCACCCAGAGGATCTGGTCGCCGGAGGCGTGGAGGTCGGTGGCCATGTTGGGCAGGGCGACATTCACAATGGTGGTGTCGAGCAGGATCATGAACTCGCCCAGCGCCAGGACGACGAGGACCAGCCACGGACTGGCTGAGATACGTGGCCGGCTGAGGGCCTGCTGAGCGAATGGTCGGGTTGAGCTGATGACTGCCATGTCGAAACTCCTGTGTCGGTTGGTCTGACGAGCCGGGTGGGCTAAACGGGCATGGTCTGCTAACGTTTGCGACGACACTGTACGACGGTCAGGACCGATTTGTATGTCACCCGTGCGACACTAACTGCAGTATTAGTGCAGTGTAAGCATTAGCGATGCGGGAAAGCTTGAGGCAGTGGCCGGTTGTGCACGCCTAGAGGTAAGAGTTTGTTAAGAAAATTCACCCTTGACTTTGGATGGCACATATCAGATGATCGTATCGTTCCCGCGCGAATGGAGAAGGAAACGCGGCTCTCGACCTAGTGTCGGTGTGGCTCAGGTTAGGAACTTTCAGGAGGGGCAGCCATGAAACGCTCAACCATCTATCGACCGATTCCGGCCATCATCATCACCGCCGGTGCGGCGCTAAACGCCGGCAGTGCGGCGGCCGCCGCCCAGACCTATAAAGGCCCCGCTGTGAGCTCGGTGTGGGGGCCCGTGCAGGTGATCATCACCGTGAAGGGCAAGAAGATCACCAATGTCAAGGCTGTGGTACACCCACCCGAGCCGCCCTCGCAGGCTATCGAGTCACGCGCTCTTCCCATCCTGAAAAGTGAGGTCCTCAAAGCCCAGAGCGCGAAGATTCACGCAGTTTCCGGCGCCACTATCACCAGCACCGCCTATATCAAGTCGCTCAAGGGCGCTTTGAAAAAGGCGCACATGTAGCGAAAGAGGCGGCTGTATCTGAAGAGCACGGCTCGTCGCACCGCGTCGAGCACATCATGGGCATGCCGATCGGCATCGAGGTGCGCGACCTAGATGTCGATCCCGAGGTGGTCGATCAGGCCTTTGACTGGCTGCGCTTCGTAGACGCCACGTTCAGCACCTACGACCCTGACAGTGACATCAGCCGGCTGAATCGGGGCGAGCTGGCCCTGGCCGGCGCTCACCCCGAGGTACGCACCGTCCTCGGGCGTTGCGAACAGCTACGCGTGGAGACCGACGGCTACTTCGATATCCGGGCGCCACGCTTGCCGCCGGAAGGGCAAGTACGGGTTCCGGCTGGCGCCCGTGAGACGATCGATCCCTCGGGGCTGGTCAAGGGATGGTCGGTAGAATGCGCCGCCCAAATCCTGGATGCCGGCGGAGCCGGCAATTACTGCATCAACGCGGGTGGAGACGTCCGCGTGCGGGGCCGTCCGCCGCCTGCGCTTTGCTGGCGTATCGGCATCCAGCATCCGTTCCTGCGCGACAAGGTGGCGGCCGTTCTTCTGGCAAACGACTTGGCAATCGCGACCTCCGGTACGTACGAGCGAGGGGAGCACATTGTCGATCCGCACACCGGCCGTCCTCCGAGCGGCATCCTGTCCGTCACGATCATTGGCCCGGACCTGGCCACGGCCGATGCCTATGCCACGGCCGCCTACGCGATGGGCCGCGCCGGGCCGCACTGGACCGCACGCCTCGTTGGTTACGAGGCCATGACAATACTCAGCGACGAGACTATCCTCTCGACTCAAGGGTTCCCGTGGACCTAGCCTGAACTGTCTGAGTCGACATTGACGCTTCTAGGCGTGCAATGTAAGGTAGAGATCATGAAGGGCCGGAAGGGGAATCGAGGATGAACTGTCCTAATTGCGGAGAACCAACACGCCCGCAGGCCAGATTCTGCCCGAACTGCGGAGAAAACCTCAGGCGCAGCGCGCCGCCTCCCGCAGCGGAGATGGGGCACCCTGGCTCGGCGACTAATACAGAGACGACGATGGTGATCGGGCCCGCCGAGAGGCAGCGAATTGCAGAGCGCGCAGCTGCTCCCGACCCGGCTGCCACGACGAGACTGCCGGATGGCTCGGCAATACCGGTTCCCGGCGCACCCGCCGCCACCGCAGCGCCTCGCTACCGGCACAAATGGTACCGGCCGGGGTGGATTACATTTGGAGTGCTCGGAATAGTGACCGCGATTGCCTACGTGGTATCTCTGCCAGGGCTGCTACCGCACAAAGAAAACACGTACTGGTATACGGCCCGCGCCACCGGGTTCATCGCCTACGGACTGCTGACCATCTCGGTTGCCGTGGGTCTTGTCGTGTCCACGCGCTGGCGCGCCTTTACCGGGCCGTGGCTGGTTGCCGAACGATTGCATCCGCAGTTCTTACTTGCTTCGGGCATGTTTCTGAGCTTCCACATCGTGGCGCTGCTGCTCCTCAGCTTTCCGGTGGCGCAGGCCTTCATTCCGTTTACCTCTGACTTCGATCCACCGGCCATTACCATTGGCATCATTGCGATGTACCTGATGATCATCTTGCTGGTGTCGACCTACCTGATCGGCCGGATCGGCTACCGCACCTGGCACGTTCTGCACTACACCGGTTTACTGGCCTGGTTCCTGGCGCTGGGCCACGCGGCCAGGGTCGGTAACGACTCAGGGTCCGGGTGGGCACATGTCTTCTATTTGGTCGGCGCCGTCATCGTCGTCGCATTGCTGCTGGCTTACCTGGGCACACGCGTCGCTGCTCTGCGTCGACGCGCAGTCCCTGCAGGTGCCGGCTAGATGAGGGTGTACATTCTCCTCGGAAGCATCGCCCTTCTGGTGACCGGTTGTGGATCGTTTGCCGCCGGCCCAGGTGGGGGCGATGCCCATGTGGGCGCCCAGCTCTACGTGAAATATGGGTGCCTCAACTGCCACGGGACCAATGGTCAAGGCCCAAACACTCCAGGCCTTGCTCGAGATCTGACCAACGACTACAGCGAGGCCGACTATGCGCTCTTGCGGTACTTTCTGCAGGTCGATCCACCCAAGGGCATGGAATACACCAAAGCTTTGCCCTGGACGCCCCGGCAGATCGCCGATCTGAACGCCTTCGATAACAACAGCTCCTTGCGACCAGTCAAAACAGCAGCCGCACCACCTCCGGCGGCGACACCGACGGCAACTCCCCGTCCGGCTGCATCCAGGCCCGCGCCGTCAAAACCGCCAACCACGACAAAACCGCGGGTGGTGACGGTCACCACGGCAGGCAACCCGCGCAACGGTGCGCGACTCTGGGTCAGCACCCGCTGTGTCCAATGTCACAAGATAAACGGCGCCGGCGGCACCATCGGACGGGATCTGACCCACAGCCCGACCATGAGCTTTGACGCATGGCGGGCTCTGGCGAACAACCCGCAACAGCCTCCCGGCATGGCGTACGTGCCTGGGCTCCATCTGACGGACCAGCAGATCCGCGATATGAGTGTCTTCGCCGACAGTTCTCTCACCCCAGGGCCCTAACCCGAATTATCCCTGCGCCCCGCTGGCTCTCCAGCTGGATGATATATCCCTAACGAGCCAGAAGCTGCTCCTGCAGGATAGCCTGCAGCCACCGCTGATACCGTGCCGGCGACCAGCCGCCCTCCAGGACCAACTCATGGTAGACATCTATCGAGGTCAGAGCGCGGAAGACATCGGCCGCCGTTCGCTCGTTGAGGCCAGGGGCTAAGCCGGCTGACAGTGACTGTACAAAGCGGGCGATCTCCGAGGCTCTCCCAGCGACCACCGCCCGGTACTCCTGCGCTATCTCCGGATCCGCCGTAACTGCCCCCCGGTAGATGCCCACGAGATCAGCGCCCTGCTCGTATTGCTGCCGCGTCCATTGGGCAGCGAGTTCCAGCCGTCGACCGAGATCCGCCTCGGCCAGCGCCTGGTCAAGGAGCGCCCAGAGGCCCGACTGAGCCAGCCAGGTCTCCCGGATCTCATCGAGGATGACTCGCTTCGAGCCGAAGGTGGCATAGACGGTGCGGAGTGAGACGCCGGCCTCCCGAGCAATGGCGTCCATGGTGGTTGTGGTATAGCCTTGCCTGACGAAAAGCTCTCTGGCCGTACGGAGCAGGAGGTTGCGCGTGGCGCGAGCTTGACGTTGGCGATAGGAAAGCGGCTCGTCGGGAAGGCGCTCGGACATGAGCTATTGTACCCCAAACGCATACTAAATACATTTACTGCAGTAATAGTGCAGTAAATGTCGCCCAGGTGACATACAAGAGCCGGGACAGTGTCGTATGGTGGCCGTGTCAGATGGGTTGGCACCGCCGGTGCCGACCACACATGACACGCTCGCGCACGAAACCAGAAGCTGACAAAGGAGTACGACGATGACACGGCAAACTCATCAGCGAGCAGCCAAGCCGAACGCCCTGGCCCGAGTGAGGGATCACGTAGCCACCATCTGTGCTGTATTTGTTCCCCCCTTCGCGCTGGCGGGGTTGATGGTGGTCCTCAAGGAGTGCGCCGAAGGCCTAAGACGCCTCCGGTAATGCTCGGTCCCTGCTGAACCGGCAGACGGACCACGCCGATAGACGGTGACCCCCTCGAGCTTCCTCGAGGGGGTTTCTCCGTAGCTCCGATTGGTCACTGGTCCGGTGTGCTGGGAAACTCGTGGCACGTTTCTTGCCTCGCGAAAGAGCGTGAGACAAGGGGCGGCAGATGGAACCCTGTATTGTGGTGATCGAGGACGAGAGGGAAATTCTTCAATTACTCCATGACGTGCTCAACTTGGAACACTACCAGGTGGTTGGTGTGTCCCGGCCCGATCTGGTTCACGCCACCGTGCAGGCGGTCAAGCCCGATCTCTTCTTGATCGACGTCATGCTGCCCGGTACAAACGGTGTCGAGCTGGCCGAGCAGTTACGCGCTTCCGGCCACAAGCACACTCCAATGATTGCGATGTCGGCATCGAGGCTCATGTCGCAGATTGCCGCCGCATCGGGTGCATTTCAGGAAGCTATTGACAAACCCTTCGATCTGCCATCCTTACTCGACTGCATCGAACACTACCTCGCCGGCACGGCGATGGCCGGGCAGAGGTAAGCGCCAGCTGGCAGACGAGACCTGACCGGACCTCAGCGCAGAACATAGCCGCTGCCACAAGAAGAGCAGTTTTCAGATCTCCGCAGCGCATAATAGAGCATGTTTCACAACTATCCATGAGTTGCGCCCATGTGTGCTCTTGGACCCATCCTGCGCGGGGAGCGTATTAGTCTCGAACCGCCGCGCCTGGAAGACCTCTCCACCTACCGAAGCTGGTTGGCGAATCTCGAGATAACCCGCTTCCTCGTGATGCGCTTTGTTCCGTCGGAACAGCAGGAGGAGGAGTGGTACGAGCGGGTGTCAAAGGGCAATGAGCATGTGGTTTGGCGGATCGTGGCCGACGACCAGACGATTGGAAACACCGGCATTCATGCGATCGATTGGATGCACCGACATGGCGAGACCGGTTTGATGATCGGCGAAAGGTCGGCCTGGGGAAAGGGTTATGCCAGAGAAGCGGTCAAACTGCGCACGGCATACGCCTTCGAGGAGCTGGGACTGGAGCGCCTGGGATCTGAGTCGTTCGTCGAAAATGAGGCGATGCACCGCGCTCTCGAGAAGAGCGGCTACCAGAAGATCGGAACGAAGCGCCACGTGGTGTATGGCGGTGGCGCCTGGCACGATCTGTACGTCTTCGAGCTCCTGCGCGACGACTGGCTGGCCCGGCCTCATTGAGATGTGTCCATTGACTGCTGGTCTGAATTCTTCGCGCGGCATGAAGATTGCAGCGGCCAGGCCGATAGAGTTCCGGCCAGGGAGCGCATGTGACCAAAAAGGTGCTCATCGTCGAGGACGAGGAAGATGTCGCTGCCTTGATCGAAGAGGTGCTCGAGCTGGAAGGATTTCAGGCACGTATCGCATCGGGCGAGTCGGCGCTGAATGATGCGCTCTCTCTCCGTCCAGATGTAGTTCTGCTCGATCTTATGATGCCGGGAGTTGATGGATTCGAGGTCGCTCGACGATTACAGTCACACGCGCGAACACGCTCCGTGCCGATTATTGTCATGACGGCAATGCACGACGTGGCTCGCAAGGCGGAAGAAGTGGGCGCAGCCAGCTTTCTGGCCAAACCCTTCGATATCAACAATCTCGTCGACATCGTCAGGGACATCACAGAATAGCGGCGCGCAGCAATGAATCAAGTATGGTGGTGACAGGACTCCTGAGTGGGAGACTCCTCTTACACTGTTGTCCGTGCGCTCACCACCTCTGGAGGACCACATGGCGCTCCGTGCGCACGCCGATGTGCAGGCGCTTACCGATGAGTCGGTCCGCTATCTTCAGGACCTGCTTCGCATCGACACGACAAACCCACCGGGCAATGAAATTCATGCGGTGAGCTATCTGGCCGAGGTGCTGCGACGTGCGGGATACCAGCCTCTGATTCTTGAATCCCTCCCCGGCCGTGGGAACCTGATCGTGCGCTATCAGGGTACGGGAGAGCTCAAGCCGCTTCTGCTGTATGGCCATGTCGACGTGGTGATGGCGGAATCGCAGCACTGGACCCATGCGCCCTTCTCCGGTCAACTGGCGGATGGCTGTGTGTGGGGAAGAGGCGCCATTGATATGAAGGGCATGGTGGTGCAAGAGCTCATGGTGATGCTGCTCTTGCAGCGTAGCGGAGTCCGGCTGAAGCGCGATGTCATCTTTGCTGCCACGGCGGATGAAGAGGTGGGCGGACGCGCCGGCATGGGGTATCTGGTCGAACACCACCCCGATCTCATACGCGCTGAATACGGACTGAGTGAAGGTGGCGGCACGACGATGTATATCGCGGGCAAACCGTTCTACGATATCCGCACGGCTGAGAAGGGAATCTGCCGGTTCAAGCTCCGTGCCTATGGAGAGCCTGGACACGGCTCCGTGCCTCGTCCGGAAACATCGATCAGCAAGCTTGCGCAGGCCGTGTTGAAACTCTCGACCACGCCTTTGCCCTTCCGTTCCACGGCCACGGTGGCCGCGCTCTTCGAGCTGTTGGGTGCGTCGCTCGGTGTTCCTCGTGATAGACGGCAGTTCACTGAGCAGAATTTTCAGCGATTTCTTCAGGTGCTGCCGGCGGATTTCGGGCAGTATCTGCATGCCATCACGCATGATACTGCCGTCCCCACGAGCTTGCGTGCCGGACATAAGATCAATGTTATACCCGGTCAAGCAGAGGCAATGGTCGATGGGCGCTACCTGCCCGGTCAGACTCCGGAGGGCTTTCTGGCCGAGGTACGACGCGTGGTCGGCGAGGACTATGAGATCGAGCCGACGGATCATCTGAGCTCGCCGCTCGAAGATATGTCTGGTGGGCCACTCTATGACACCATCGTCTCGGTGGTTGGGCGGTATGCGCCGAAAGCAACGGTCCTGCCAATCATGCTGGCCGGTGCAACCGATGCGGAGCGCGTGTCTCGGCTGGGAACTAGGTGCTTGGGATTCAGTCCGCTCCGCGTGTCCGAGGGATTCCCGATCGAACAGCTGGTTCACGGCCACGACGAGCGCATCCCCATTGAGGGTTACGTTTGGGGCATTCAGGTGCTGCACGACATCGTGACAGAGTTTTGCGCGGGGTGACGATATGCTGCTCTATTTGGTGCGCCATGGAAAAGCAGAGTCTGGCGACGACGACGCTCGCAACCTGACGGATGGGGGCCGGAAAGCCGTAGGACGCATTGCGCGGAAGCTCTCCGATGCCGGCCTGCACGTTGACCGCATCGAGCACAGTGGACTGGCTCGGGCCGCTGAAACCGCGGAGATTTTGTCCAGAGCCGTTGGTGGGGAGGTCGTGGCAGTTGCCGGACTCGGGCCCTCCGATAACGTCGCAGAGACGGCACGCCGGCTAGAGGGCAGAGACGACGGTAGCATCATGTTGGTGGGACACCTACCTTTCATGGGGCGCCTGGCATCGTATCTTCTCACCGGAAACGCAGACGCAGAACCGCTCCATTTTCGGGCAGGTACGGTAGCATGCCTGACTTCTTCTGATGGAGGCTGGGTCCTCGAGTGGCTGCTACCGCCCAGTCTCGCGTGATCTCACCCCAAGCGGTAGGCACTTGGGCCTAGACCTGTCGCTTGGTGCTCTGTCGCCGCCCCCTCTGTAGCGCGGCCCTCCATCGCCGTCCCCTATGTAGCGCGGCCCTCCGTGGCCGCGATGGGGAAGGGGCCCGATTATGACGCCTCCCAACCAGATGTGTATCCTGGCGCCATGACGACCTGCGGGTCGTCGCGGGGACGGAGCCCCGAGCTACAGAGACCTCGGGCCATCACAGGTGGGCCTCGAGCCAGCGCTCCAGTTCCACGAGTAGCGGATCATCGTCGCCGTCCGCGGGCAGACTGTGCTGCGTGCGGCTGTGCTCCGCCGGTTTCTGGGTGGAGGAGAGAGCTCCCTCGGGTGCCGTGCCGGCCTGCAGGATCAGGTGCGGAACGGGAAGGTCACCGGTCTGGAGCTCGATCTGCGTGTCCGCCACGGGGGTATCAGCGCTGAAGCCGAGTGTTTCGGGCGCGGAATACGTGTGTGCGAGTGTTGCCTGCCCCGGCTGCAGCTCGGCAGGGACGGTGGAGTAATCGATCGGCGTGGCGGCTGAAAATCGCGGCCACATATCTGACAGTGTGCGGCTCAGTCTTACCAGCAATGACTGGCCTTCCCGCGGCCCGGATGCAGGATTCAGGGCGACCACGCCCGTAAGACCCTCGGGGTGATGCAACGCGTACGTCATAACAATTGACCCACCCAATCCACTGCCCAGGAGGAAGAGGGGCATGTCCGGCTCTGGCCCCGCCCCTTCATGGTCCTGCTCCCGAACCGGCGCACCCAGGTCTGGTTTCAGCATTTTGACTTGCTCTACGATCATCTGTAGAAAAGACACCACGTCTCCGCGCGACTGGTCCCATTCGATGACATATCCTCGCTGCCCCGGGGACCGTACGTGCTCCCGATGCTGGAACCCATAGACGGCGTAACCATGAGGACCGAGATGGTTCTCTGCACCGGTGTACAGAGCGCTGTCGAAGCCTGGCCCGTGGACGATTGCCAGGATCGCGCGAGGCGGCCATATCTCCGGAAGCCATCGCCGGTAATACAGCTTGAGACCCCTGGCTCCCCGAAAAATCCCTTCGCCGTGTCGTCGTTCCACCGCCGGTCCGCTGGGCATGGGGTATCCTCGCTGCCGGTCGACCGAGTAATGTCGCTGTCCCAGGGTACATGTACTCGGACGCCAACAGTACAAGCACAGCCACCCAGGCCGCTCCTACCATGAAGTGGAGGCCGGCGACGGTGACCTGACGCTTGCACCTTGGCGTGGAAGGCTTACTACATGCTGAACTGGTTACATGAGAGTCGCCTACGTCGTGTCTCGCTACATGCCCTCAACTGGTGGCGTGGAAACCCATGTGGCGCAGCTTGCATCACGCGTAGCTGCGCACGGACATCAGGTCGACGTGCTGACTCAGGAGGGCGATGGTAGTCTGCCCGCCGTCGAGCTTGTGGACGGTGTGACGGTGCGGCGTTTCCCCCTCCTGCTGCCGGATCCGGTCTATCCGTTCTCGGCAAGCTTGTGGCGCTATCTGGCGCGGCGTGGCACGAGCTATGACCTGGTCCACGCGCACAATTACCACGCATTTCCGTCGTTGGGTTCGGCCCTGCTGGGGCCACGGCCACTGGTTTTCACCCCGCACTATCATGGAACCGGCCACCGCCCGCTGGGACGGCTCCTCCACCTGCCGTACCGAGCTGCGGGCGCGCTGATGTTCAAGCGCTCTAGCGCTGTGATCTGCGTCTCACAGTTTGAAGCATCGCTGGTGCGGCGGCACTTTCCTTTCGTATCGGATCGCGTGTCTGTTATCCCCAACGGCGTGGACGTGGTCGCCATCAAGGCGGCAGAGCCGTACCCTCAGGATCGTGCCGTCATTCTCAGTGTGGGGCGGCTGCTGGGTTACAAGAACGTGCAGCGCACGGTGGAGGCGCTCGCGCACCTGGATGAAAGCTTCGCATTGCGGGTCGTCGGCGACGGTCCAGCGCGTCCTTCATTGGAAGCGCTTGCCCACCGGCTGAAGCTTGACGGGCGTGTGCGCTTTCTCGGCCGCGTCAATGAGTCGGAGCTGTACCGCTGGTATCGCACGGCGGCGGTCTATGTCAGTATGTCGGCGGAGGAGGCATTCGGTCTTACCCTCCTGGAGGCGCTTGTCGGCGGGGCAAGAGTGGTGGCCGCCGATATCCCGGCGCATCGAGAGGTGCTCTCGGGCATCGATGGTGGGCGAGTCGTGCTGGTCCCACTCCGGCTGGAACCAGAGGCGCTGGCTTCTACCATTCGGCGGCTCGCTGCACAGCCACCACAGCGAACGCCGGCTTCCGGCGTACCGTCCTGGGAGGATGTCGTCGAGCGGACTCTGCGGGTCTATCAAAGGGTATTAGCCGCCGCGTAAATGCCGCACGACCTCGACGAACGCGGGGAGAGGCTGGTATCCAAGTCCGATGTTGATGGAGAGCATGCGCTGGTTGTGTCGACATCTCGAGTAAGAGTGAGTTGCCAACTACCTCCCCATTTTGCTCGGCCACGCAGCGCCGGACGCGGGCTGTCTTGGGTGTGACTTCAATGTGGAATCGATACTCCTCGACGGTTTCCTGGGGAAACTCACTAATGCGTTCGCTAGAGCAATACGCGATGTCTTTGAGCCAACGGGAGCAGTAGGGGCCGGCTCCTGCCGTGCCCGCCCCGGCTCAATGCTTGTGCATGCTGCTGTGGTGTACAACAGAACATCGACACCGGGGTTGATGGGAAAGCATGGAATTTCTGACGGAGCTCGACCGAGCGCTGGTGTACGCCAATCAGAAGCACGCCGGTCATCTGCGCAAGGGAACCGACATCCCGTACATCTCACACCTGCTTCAGGTGGCCGGAATCGTCCTGGAGTACGGCGGGAACGAAGAGCAGGCGATCGCGGCGCTGCTCCACGATGTCGTGGAGGATGGGAAGGCAACGCTTGCCGATGTCAAAGAGCACTTCGGGGACAGCGTTGCAGCGATCGTCGACGGCTGCACCGACACGGATCAGGACCCGAAGCCTCCCTGGCGGCCACGCAAGGAAGCCTACATCGCGCGCATCAAAGAGGAACCGAAATCCATTCGCCTGGTCTCGGCCGCGGACAAGCTCCACAATGCGCGCGCCATCGTCAAAGATTGCCGGGCGGAAGGGGATGCGCTCTTCAATCGCTTCAAGGCCGGCAAGGCCGGAACGCTCTGGTATTACCGCTCCCTGGTCGTCGCCTTCCGCGACGCCGGCACCAATCCCGCGCTCGTCCACGAGCTTGATCGCGTGGTCACCGAGATGAAACGGCTTTAGTCGGAATTCGTCGTAGGCCGAGCGCTCCGTCCGCCGGCTCACGCTCCCGCTGGCCGCCGCCGCGACGCAGGCATTCAGATTTCGCTGGGCGGCCAGCCGGGTGCGTGACGAATTCGGGTTAGTCCGCTATGCAATGCGTATCAGCGGCTGTCCCAGGCTACGGTGGGAAGGCGCAGAATTCGTTGCCTTCCGGGTCGGCAAGAATGAACCAGGGCTCGTCCACAACCGCGCCGAGCGGCCTGAGGATGCGTGCACCGGCCTCGACCAGCTGATCGATCTCGTCGACACTTTCAAGGTTGATGTCGATGTGGACCCGGTTCTTGCCCGACTTGGGCTCGGGAACGCGGTTGAACCACACGTTCGGTCCGTCGCCGGGCGGTTCGATGACCACCGAAGGGTCATCTTCGACGTCGTCGATCCCGGCCTCGCGCAGCCGCTGGATCTCCTCCTCATCATAAGGACGGACGCTATATCCGAGAGCCGCGGCCCAAAAACGCGCAAGCGGCGCAGGGTTGGCGCAGTCAAAGACGATGGATCGAAGTCGAGCATCAGCCATGGCGACATTTTACTTGTTCAAGAGAGACAAATGGCCTGCCGGGATTTCTGTCAGGCAGCCGCCATCTAGTCTGCCGACTCAAGGACACGGCGAAATGTCGCGCTGTCCACCAAGACAACGCTTCCGTATTTCTGGACTGCCAGAAACTCAGGGTCATCGGTGACAAGGAAGTCGGCACGTCCTGATACCGCAGTGGATAGCACCTGATCGTCCTCGTGATCGGGTGCCACGCCTCGAACGGGAACCGTCAGCACTGTCATCTCTCCCATAAGCCAGATGCGAGCTAGATAAATTCCAGCGGTGGGTTGGTCCACGCGCGTTGCAAAGTATGGGTCTTCGAGAGCAAGCCGCACGCCGGTCAAGATATGCCTGGACACAATGAGCCGAAACCGGCGATTGAGCCAGGCTTGGTAGATGGCGTAAGAGGCAGTTCCCGCTTGTGCAGCTATGCCTCTCACAAGCACATTGATGTCTACACAGGCCCGTATCACACTGTTAGTCTACGGTCCTATGTTGCCCTAGCACCTGCCATCTTGGACTTGACCCGCCTCATGACGCGGGCGGTTTCGGCCTGGAGTTCTGAGTCGGACTCTCCAGAGAACGCTGAACGCGCCCGCTCTACAGGGTCGGTGGGGTCAGTCTCGAATACCTCACCGAAGGAGTTTCGCAGGTATGCATATACGTAGGGGACTTCCCGACCGGCCTGGACTTCAGTCCAGGTAGGCTCTCTGTGCGACGCATCCACGATTTCTTGCTTCGTGGCGTAACGCCACCGCGCACACACGCTCCGCAGTACCGCCAACTCCGAGGATGAAAAGACGGAGAGGTCGCATGGGATGAGGGGTTTCCAGCCGCGGATCTGCACCTGGCCTTCGGCTTCCATGCGCTCTAGAACTGCCTCACCATGCTCAGGGAGTGGCCCCAACGGGAATCGGAGGTATCTATCTCCTGTCACCGAGCGGCCATGCTTCTCGAAATGGTCAAAGTCCAAGTAGTACAGTAGCTTCATTAACTTGACCTTGCCCATCCTCCGGCTCTCGCACTGGTGCAGGAAAAAGAGGACAGCCTGACGATATCGCTCCTCGCTCCGCCGCCGCACCGAGACTACTCCCACTAGCCCATCGTAAGCTAGGACAAGGGTACTAGTCAATGGGTTTCGCAATATTGAGGAGGTAGAACGTCCCGCCCTTTTTGTGCAGATGGGAAAATGCACAGCAAGCCCCCTCAATTCAGGCGTTTTTGTGCAAAGCCGGGCATCCCCTTGCGGGTGCCCTGCCGTCCGTGGTCCAAGAATGCTGATCGTCGCCCCGGTAGTGAGCGCAAACCGGTGGAGCCCCTGAGATCAGTCGGAGACAGGAAAGAACGCCAGATCAAGATCAGCCAGGGTAGGAACAAGAACCGAGCGGTCCAGATACCGATTGCCGCGCTCGCACGACGTTTCGGGCAGGAAGAGGCAGGCGTGGCAGGCAGCGCCGTGGACGGTCGTTGCACTGTCCGTCGGATCGTGCGAGGCGCAGAGAGGATCGGACGCGCAGATCCGGATCGTCTCCAGCGCCCGGGTGATATGCCTTCTCAGCTCGTCTGGTTCCCCCAGACTCACCAGACCACCGAGCGTCCCCTCACTGTCGGATGCGGCGGTGTAGAGCAGGATTCCCGCCATCGGACCGCTTTCATCCTCGGCAGACATCGAGTAGATCCGCTCGCAGATGCTGGCCGCCCCATACCCGCACTCCAGTGCCAGCTGCCGCATCAGGGCGTGCGAGAAGGAGTGCAGCAGGATGTATCGAGGACCGGGAAAGGACGCGTCGAAATCCGGCAGCCCGCGGGTCCGTCTCCAGTCACGGTGGGCTTCGCGAAACCGTCTTGCCCGCCGTAGCACCGGCACCTGCATCTGCCACTGCTGGATCGCCTCTTCCGCGAACTGCAAGAAGAGACCTTCACCGCGCACCTCGGCGGCCGGCACCCACCGAGGAGCACGGCGGCTAATCGGCACGCGATTGTCCTCGGAAACCTCTACATACTCGGACATGTCTCCCGGCGCTTCGATCCTGGTGAATCCCAGAAACGCTTCGACCTCACGCAGGCGCTCGACCAGCACAACCTTATCCAGAATGCGTTCGTAGCCGTGCGGCGCCGCCACTCGCCTCAAGCGGAAATCCGCAGTGTTGCGCTCTGGCTCGGGGTTGCTGAAGATGTCCCATTCCGGCAGACGGAGATTAACCGGCTGCGTCTGAGTGGTTTCTCCCTGTCTCTTTGCCTGGATGGCTTCCCAGATCTGCTCGTCCGAGTAGGCAGCAAAGGCCCGAAGCTGGCCGATCTGCCGAAAGGCCGCTACGATCTCGCGGCTGGTGGCGTTCGAGAGCACCGACCAGTGGTCGGTCACGAGCTGAGGAAGCCTGTCTGCCTCGGTAGGGACGGAGAGGGCTGAGAGCGTGATGGGGAACCAGCTATTGGAGGCTCCCAGCAGGATCGCCTGCATCTGCTGGTCGCAGCCCTCCTCGAAATCCCGCAGGTGGGGCCGGCGGCCCCTGCAGGCAGGCATGCTGCGTCTGCCCTCCTCCTCGAATACGGCGGCCATTCTGCGCTTCTTTCCGCAGGTCTCACACTCCACCTGCAGGCCGGACGCCTCCCCCGACAGTCCGAACTCCCGGAGGCGAAGGCGGAATCGGCAAGACGTGTCGCCGGCATGGACGAAGCTCACCCAGGGAAAGTCATCCAGGTGCCCATGCTCGCAGGCCACGAGGAAACGAGCGGGAATTACCGTGGGCTTCCTACCCTGCGTCTGGCAGTTCTCATGGATATACCGAGTGCGATCGGATCGGTAATGGTCGACCTGAAGCTTGAACAGGCCGGAGGAGAGCGGAGCCAGCAGGCGGCATCGAGGGCAAACGACCCATCGCGGGAAAGCGGCGACAGGCACGCCGACCTTCGCGCTGTCGTCGAAGGGTTGCGGCTGGCCGGGGATGGGCTCACCCGCTTCGGGCGGGGAGAGGAGACGCTCGACCTGTGTCCCCATCTCCTCGCGCACCGCAACCAGCAGGCGCTCCTCGGCAATCTCGCGGCAGTGCGTGATGTCCCAGTCCTCGAGCCCCATGACCATGGCGGAGAGGTTAGGCAGGTCGACCACTGCGCCGATACCGAAGGCAAACATCAGCTGGCTGGGCCGAATGTCCCCGACCTTGCACAAGGTCGAATACTGCCTCACGGCGACTCTCTGCGGATGGGCTCGAAGTCAAAGGCGCGCTCCTCGGGCTCAGCTACAGGAACGAGAACCGGCTCGTCGTCGAGCCCTCGATCGTCGAGGATCAGCCGCACCTCCGGCTCGACGTCGCGCAAGGAAGTTAGGCAGGTAAACGTCCCCCAGGGATCGGTGTCCGGACGTTGCAGCAGCCCGATCGTGACGCCGTCATTCCTGCTCTGGTAGCCCAGCTGGCGCCCACCGGCGATCTGTTCTGCCTGTGCAAGCCACTCCTCCAGCCTGCGCTCCAGCTCAGCTCGAACCAGATCACGTACCTCGGCACGATGGGTTACCCGCCAGGCTCGGTCCGTGATGGTGTCGATGGCGGCTCTGACGGAGGGGTGATCGCGCCTGAGCTTCCCGGCCTGCACGTTGGCGTTGAGGTCGTCGCTCACCAGGCGCACCAACGACACGAAGAGGGCGGTGAGCGCCCGGTCGATGGCGCGCGGCGCAAACGGTGTCACAGACAGGGCTTCCACCTGTTGGTAGAAGGTGGCGTGGTAGTGCTCGAAGCGCTCGTAGTGAGAGAGATCGCGCGGTCTGGTCCAGTTGAACACCGTACAGACGACGCCCGGATGCTTTCGCCCCACCCGGCTGGTGGCCTGAATGTACTCGGCCGTGGTTTTGGGCTGGCCCGCCACCACCATGAGTCCGAGACGCTGCACGTCCACCCCGACAGAGACCATGTTGGTGGCGAGGAGCACGTCGATAGGCATTGCCGGACCGGAGCCACGGCGCTTGTTCCTGGCCGGGCGCTCTCTCTGCTGCATGTGATCGAATGGCCTCTCGAGGCGGTCGAGCACGTACGGTATATCGGTTGAACCCTTGCGTGAGGTCAGCTCCTCCACCTGGGGAGGCGGGCGGTTGGCCAGCCCGTGCTCGACTGTCCTGCGCAATCGCGACCGGACGTCGTCGTCCACCAGGCGTCGCATGCCTCCCAGCTCCCGCATGGAATTGAAGTACCCGACCAGGGTCATCCAGGGATCGGCGGCGCTCCCGTACTTCTCGTAGAGGCGCTGACCGGCGGCGAGGTAGGCGACATAGACGCGAATCAGGGCGGCTTTCAGCCTCCGGCCCGGCGCGCAGATTCCCAGATAGAGCCGTCCCGGGGCGGCTTCACCCGGGGGGAGCTGTCGTGCAAAGAAGTTGTCGTCGACGTCGAGGCCCTGAGGCGGGAAGACGTTGACCGTGCGCAGGAAGAGCCCATGAACCTGCTGCGAGGCGCGCCGAATGGTCGCGGTGGATGCGATGACCTTGGGTCGCACGCGGCGACCGTCCACCTCCCAGGAGGAGAGCGCGTCCACCGCCGTCTCGTACAGCCCGACCAGCGTCCCCAGGGGACCGCTAATGAGGTGCAGCTCATCCTGAATGATCAGGTCGGGAGGACGGAGGGGTGGAACCGGAATAGTTCGCGCACGCTCCAGCGGGGGTCGCGCCGGGTGAGAGTCACTATCGTCGAGGTCCGGCGAGCGAAAGCCGTGCCGCTCGCACCGGCTGTCGACATAACCAAACAGCATCTGGGTCTCGCCCTTCCAGGCCATCTGCGCGAACTTGTCGACTGTACCGATGAGAAGCGCGGGCAGCCGCCGGTAGATCTCCTCGTCCACCGTCAATACGGGCAAACCCTCACCCGCGGCCTGCCGCTCACTGAAGCGACACCGCCCCAGCGGATCACCACAGTAGACCAGCGTCCGTCCGCGGCCACTGTTGACAGACTCTACTTTAATATGCTTCCCGGGCTCGATGGTTGCTCCGCACCAGGGGCAGTTGGTCAGCTGGTGCGGCGAGCCACTTCCGCCGATGCTGCTGGCACGATGATACTCCCCGTGTTCCTGCTTGACGGCCTCCGCGCTCTGCTCCGTCCGGTTTGGTGTAGTTCGCTGGCCTACCCACAGGCCGATGCGAAAAGGCTCGCTGCCCCATATTGTGTGTCCGCTCTGCCAGGCGTCCTGCCGGATGATCTCGCAGGCGCAGATGAGGGCAGCGGCGCGCTGGAACTGCTGTAGGGTGAGGAGGCGAAGCGTGTAGCGCATGAGCACCGCTATCCCATACCCCCCGCTGCGCCCCGCGACCGTACCCTGCAGCCTGCGCAGCGCGATGGTGTAGGCGGTAAGCCCGAGGTAGGCCTCCGTCTTGCCGCCGCCCGTGGGAAACCACAGCAGGTCGGCGACTGCCTCGCCTTCCTCTGTCCGGTCCGGGTGATGCAGGTCCGTAACGCCCGGAAGGTTGAGGAGAATGAACGCCAGCTGGAAGAGCCGCCAGCACCGGTTGTCGGGACGGTCGATTCTTTCCAGCGTCGGCTTCCCGCCGCGCCGCACTTCCTCGGCGTAGACAGTGTGAACGCGCTGCTGCCACATGGCGCGATTCATAAACCGAAATGCTTCCATTGCCCGATCGTCCCGGGCGAGTAAGGAAATGCCCTCCCGTATGCGCCCTCGCGTACGCTCACAGGTGTCCAGGGCACCGGCCGCGGCCTCCTCGAATCCGGCCAGCCGCGCAGCCGGATCGCCGATCCGCCGGCGCTGTGCCTCGATCCAGCGTCCATAGGCCGCGGGCAGCAGCTCGAGATTGGCGAGCAGCGCATCCCGTTCCAGCTCTGCCAGCCACTTCATGTCGAGAGTGAGGTCGCTCAGGCCGGGGACCCGTGCTGGAGTGGGCGAGACCGTCTCCGGCAGCGCGTACTGCGGAACCACGCGGGTAGAGACACGGAAAGCACGATCGACTGCATCCGGCGGAGTCTCGGCGTGCACGCCCACGCCGTGACCGGCGGCGAACTCCAGCTGATTCCGGTAGAGCATGGCCATGGCGCGCTCCTCGGCGAAATCCGCCTGGTCCATCTCTCCGGCCGCTCGATGCAGCGGGCGGTGAAGAAAAACCGCCCCTCCATCGACGTCCTCCACGACGACCTCCGGCTGGAACAACCAGGCGGTATCCTTCAGTCGCGTTCGCTCCTCCTGCTCGTTGAGCAGGAAGAGGGTGACGAACCAGCCTCCCTCACGGTGATGGCGGATCAGGCCCTTGAGGGATACATCCGGCTTCTCGGGGTCGGGTGCCCAGGGCGCAATCGGGCCGTTCTTCACCGGCAGCGCGGGGTGGACATTCTCTACCGGAACCCGCTTCCAGATCATTTTCGGCTCACCGGTGCTCGTGGTGGTGTACTCGCTGGGCAGGCGCAGGTACCGGCCATACCGGACCGTAATCCGGAGCGCCGACGCTTCTTCGTCCACAAAGAAGGACAGTCCGAGTGAGGAGGGAAACATCGTGTCAGGTCCCACCGTATCGGGCTCGGGAACCCCCTCTTCCGGCGTATCGTCGCCGGCCACCGCAAAAGCGTCATCCTCACCGCCGCCGACCGCCTGCCGGCAAGGAGCCAGAGCGCCAACCAGGTATCGTTCGCGTACCCGGTCCTCATCGACCTCTTCATCCGGGCCACCCGCCGGCCCGAGCAGATCGGCGAGCACCAGCTGCTGCAGCTCCTCTCTGATCTGTCCAGCGGACGGCGGAGCCAGTTGCCGGTCTGGCACGGGAGCCTCTGACCGGCCCGGCGTTTCTCTTCGTGTGTCTCGTCCCGGCTTCCGTGCGGCGTGGCCGCCCTGGTGCGGGACGGCCGACTCTTCCAGGGACACATCAGGGAGAGGGCGCGCGTTACGCGCCACGTCCGCCCGCCTCGTAGTGGCAGAGCCCTGCTCTGCCCGTCCCCGGTCTGCCCTCCCAAAACCCCCGGTCTGCCCTCCTGGAGGATTGGCGAGCAGGACACGCAAGATCGAGTCCTGCAGCCCATCGGGGACCGTGCTCAGGCCGAGCACCTCGACGTCGGCAGCCAGATCGAGGCTCGCCAGGAGAGATGCGAGCGCCCCTTCGCCGGCCTCGCGCACCTCCGACCAGTCCAGCTGGGCGGCGCCGGCGCGCAGGTCTCGATTGATCTGCTCCAGCTCGGAGCCGGTCCGCAGCGTCTCGGGGAGGCGAATGGACGTCATCGCGCGGCTCCCAGGGCGCGAACGTTCCAGAGTGTCTCGTCGAAGCCCTGCAGGAGCGGATTGGGGCGGCCGGTCGGCTTCACGATCAGCAGGGCCCGCATGGCGCGGGTCATACCCACGAACATGCTGCGCCTCTCGAGCAGCAGCCGCTCCTCCCGCTCGCCCGGTTCCCCTTCATACCGCACTCCAAAATTTGGGTTCTCGGCAAAGCCCGCGATGGCCACGATCGGAAACTCAAGACCCTTGGCAGACTTCAGGTTCAGCACCTTGACCACCGGTTTCTCCAGGTCGAGCTCGTTACCCTGCATAAATACGGCCTGGACGCCGCACTCCCTGAGGCGAGCGGCGATTGCCTCTCCCGTCCTGTTGGTCGGGACGAGCACCGCTCCCGATCCTATACCCAGCCGGTAATACCGTGCGGCCTGGGTCAGGAACGAAGCCAGCAGGCGCGCCTCGTCGGGCGGCGAGACGGCCGGGCGGACCGCGGGCAGTGGCCCGCTCTCGACGTACCTCCGCTCCTCCTGGTCTTCGTCCAGCGCACCGTTGCGAAGGTAGGACTGGGCAGCCTCGCCGATCTCACGCGTGGACCGGTGGTTGGTGCGGAGCACCTCCGTACGGCCTCGGAACTTCAGGTCCTCATGCACGTCGGCCCAGCGGAAGGTGCTGCCGTAGATCGATTGATTGGCGTCGGCGGTAATGAAGAGCCGGTTCGGCTTCGCACACAGGCTCACCAGCAGCCGCAGAACGGTCGGATCGAGGTCCTGCACCTCGTCGATCACGACACCGTCGTAGGGCTCAGGTCCCGCGCCCGCTCTCACCACACCGGCCGCGTGACGGCGGACGCGGTGATACGTCGTGCTGCCCTCCCGGTCAAGCATAGAAGCAAGGTGCTCGTAAATGTGCCAGATTTGCGTTCTCTGAGCAGCGGTGAGGGGAACGCGGCGACCGGCGCGGCGAGCGGAGAGGTATTGCTCGAGAGATGAGATCTCCCGCGCCTCGATGACCGAGCCGACTTCCTCGAGTATGTAATCGTGTGACAATCGGGCGATACATCGAGCATCGCCGCCGTCCCGGCCGGCCGATGCAATTGCTGCTTCCAGAGCCCTTTGCAGGTCCCGACCATCGAGGATGCGCCGGTGAATGTTGAGCGCGTGGAGGATCCACCGGACGACGCTGTCGGCCGTCCGCACCTCGACGCAGGTCGCATCGGGCCCCAGCAGCCGGCGAAGGAGCTGCTGGGAGAACGCCACCAGCGCATTGGTATAGGTCGTGAAAAGGATGCGTGGCCGTGGATTGCCGGACGCCTTGAACGCGCGAACCATCGCCTGGACGCGGTAGAGCGCCACCGTGCTCTTGCCGGTGCCCGGTCCGCCCTTGACCAGGATGGGGCCCGTGCCCTTCATCCCCCAGTCCACCAGCCGCTCCTGGACCGAGTCGAGCTTGAGCAGGAACCCGAGGAGATCCCCCTCGACAAAACGCAGTAGGTCGTCCGTGTCGCCGGTCACGTAGCTGGGTTCGGCCAGCACCTCCTCGATGTCGGGCGACATCACCGCGTCAAACACACGATTGCGGACAACTTCCGGCACATCGGCGGCGATCAGGTCGTCATCCGTCCGGCAGGCACACAGAGCGGGAAAGAACTGCTCGGGGACGCGGAGTCGCTCCAGGAATTCCTCGGCGATCTTCGTGGGGAGAGGCGTTCCCTGCGGCTTGTTCCGTCGGGAGTAGGGGGACTGCTCAACCTGCTCGACGCTCTCCATCATGACCATGCCTCTCGTTGGGGCCAAGGCGACTTCCGGCTGTTCCCGCACCAGGTGGCCCAGGTGGTCGTAGACGTCCTTGCGATCGTCGACGCCGAGGAGGGAGACGTACCCCTCACCATAGGTGTAGAGAATTCGGTAGTCGCCGGAGCGCAGCCGGTACACATTGCCCTTCGTCCCGTGGAGCTTCTTCTTCACGTTCCCGTGCGGGCTGGGATCATCCCGCAAGAGCTCGATCTTCTCGATGATCTGGGGGATGCGATTGCCTGGTTGCGCCAGCAGCTGATTCGTGAAGGCCTGCTTGTGCAGAATCTCGAACTTCATGGCTTGCTCCCCTGCTGACGGTAGCCCTCTGGCAAAGGCTGGGTCTTAGAGAATCCAGCAGCGTCGGGCTATCCAAAGACGACCGTGAAATCTTGCTGGGTGCGTAGCCAATCTCTGTCTAGTGTAACCAGCATGGTCGCGCCTATAGCGCTCGCTACCGCTGTGTGATAGGCATCGGCGGGACGGAGAGCGTAGTTCCTGATGTTGTCTCGCATACGTTCAACCAGGGAGAATCCGGCTCCGATCAGCATGTCTGGTTCCACGATCTGGATTGGTATGGCTCGCACATTACTGATGAACCGAGCTACCTGGGGTACGTGGGGGACGATCGCTTGTGGTTCCTGTTTGTATAGCGCATCCGCATTCCAGAGCGCCTGCGGATTGTTACTGTATTGCCGCCACTCGTCAAACCTCCTGCGAGCCAAGGGGTACCTATTGCGGTCTACATCGTCTTGTAGCAGCGTATTCGTTAGGAAGTGCGCCGCCTCCTCAATCGCTAGATCGGAGGCAAATAACTCAGCCGCACCCACCCGAAATTGTGTACCGGCATGTCTGAGAAACCGCTGAACGGTCTGATGCCTGCGGTGAGTCGGGATGAAGGCTGCAATCAGGATACTTGCATCAACCAGCACATAGTCGTCTAGAGGTACGTTACTGGTAAGCGGCACTCCTCCCGATGTCGCCAGTGGCCCACCTACAGTTTAGAGACTGTCAATAATCTCGGGGTCGGGCAGGATGCGATTCCAGTCAGCTTCGCTTAGCCCAGACACACGGGCAAGATCCTCAACAGGATCAACGCCCGTTCTCCCGTAGTCTGCGACAAGGTCATTAGCGCACTGCCGCGACTGAGCACGCGCCATACTCGCAACGCTGTGCCTGAGACTATTCAGCCCTCCACGCGGTGCGCTGGCGATCTCCACTGAGGTATGGACGTGAACATCCACCCTTGGACTCGCGCTCTGATTCTTCTTCTGATTCGGCCTCTGATTCATTTTTCCAATACCGCATCTTGACAGGCAACATCCATGCCACACATTATCACTTACCGATTCAATTGGCAAGAGCCCCAGCATCCGATGTGGCTTCACCCCTGGCGCGTGTGGTTACCTGTGATCTGTTCGTACACCAGCCGCTTCCCTACACCCTTCTTGATCGCTTTGATGGTCCGTTCGGCATCCTTCTTCACGAAAATAGGCACAAGTCGACCAGCTCGTCGCCGCTGAGCGAACCGATCGACTTGGGACTAACTAATGGCTAGAATCGTTCGTGGTGCCCGGGCGAGTTCCCTCACCCGGAATAGGCGCCCCCTTGGTGCTGTAGTCGATGCTGTCACGGGGACTCGGTCGGATAACGTGCCTCGGCTCCGGCTCTTGCGGCTTGGCGCCTTGCGGCGTGTTTTGCAATGAGTCCGAGTCTTGGTTTACCTGCACCATGTCTGCCACACCCAATTATACGCGTGGGTCCAATTTCCACGCGACGATCACCGCGATGCTGATAGCGAGGATCGTCAGTAACGCAAACGACGCGTTGATCGCCCAGCCTTTCCATCGCACTCGCGGCGCGTTCCAGTCGATTGCATCAAGAACCGCGCCTAGGAACACATCCTGCATCTCGTCTGGGGGCAAATTCGCATAGCGCGCAAAGGTCCTTACTTTCGGTGCGTCAGCGTAGTTACGGATCGAGTACGCATAGAGAGTACAAAGCACAGAAGCTAGCACGAGCGCCCCGCCGCCCCAGCGCTCAAAATCCGTCTTCGCTCCCACGATGTATCCGCCAACGACCACGCCAAGCAACCCGATCATTGCCGCCGCCTTGGTGTCGAGTTGGTCGATGTCCCTACGCTGCTGCTCGAGCTTCTTCACGGCAGTGTCGTAGGCAAGGCTTACCCCTGGATCAGTAGGCGCCACCGCCATCCTCCAGACGGATGTTGGCTTCGCTGGCGGCGCTCATGGTCTTACCTCCACTGCTTCTTCTGCGCTCATTCTCCCACGTCCAATTCGCTTACTGATGGTCGCGCGGGAGGTCAAAGGCGATGTCCCGCCAGGTCTCCTCGTGACGGTCTACGCACCAGCTGTCCTCGTCGCCGTGTGCCCACCCGCGGTAGGGGCGGCCTGCGCTCGCCCAATACGCATCAATATTAGGCGGTATGGACCGATACCTGGATGAGCTGGCGCTGCCCCTCGCTCTTCCACAATCAGAGCATCTCTCGCCCTGGAGCGCCTTCTGTGAGGAACCTTCCGTGGGACTCGGGAGCGTGCAGCGCGTGCGCTACCTGTCTCAACTGCTGCGGTCAATATCGTCCTGAGCGCGGCCCATTCCTCTTCATGAGCCTTCAGGCGATTTTCAACTGCCTGCGGGCCACCAACCAGCTGTTCCTTCTTATCCGGCAGGTCGTAGTAGTAGCTTTCGGCTGCCACAACATCTGCGTGCTGATACAGGCGACGCACGAACTTGGGATTGAGCCAACGTTTGGCTCGCACAAGCCAAATGCTGGCCATTGTCAAACCATAGGACAGGGGTATACAATAACCGCAGATCCCCCCAGGCGCTTCGGTGCCTGGGTGCGAAGCCGCCAAAAGGCGGCTTCAGCTTTTTGTGGGCATATGTTGGGACGTAAACGCGTCATTGTCTACGTAGACGGATTCAATCTGTACTACGGTGTGCGCTACTACGGCAAGGCAAAGTGGCTTGATTTGGATGCGCTATGCCGTCTGATTTTGCCCAACTACGACATCCGCAGGATCAAATACTTCACGGCTCAGGTCTCTGCATCGCCTCATGATGTTGGCAAACCGCAGCGTCAACAGACATTCTGGCGTGCTCTTAGGACTATTCCTCACCTCGAGATCATCGAAGGGCATTTCATCTCGAATCAAGTCGATGCGCGTCCGGTCAATCCGATTCCCGGCGGCCCCGCAAAGGTCAAGATAATGAAGACAGAGGAAAAGGGCTCCGATGTGAATCTGGTGAGTCCCTCTTCTTCCCTGCCGGATCTGACCGACACACTGCATCGGGACGACCCCTTGTGCAGCATCGCCCCTTCTTGTGCTGACGCTACCATGCACAGGAGGTGCCCTCAAATCAGGGGTTTTGTGCAAAGTCCCCAGGGCCCACCCATGTACCCCTGGCGCGACTCGAGGCGAGCTTCTCCAGCTGCTCTCCGCTCAGAATCCACCCGGCGGCGACCCCCGCACCCACTCATCCGCCCCATCAGCAGCTGCACCCAGGTGCTCGCCCATGTATCGCTCCACAAGGAAGTCTCGAAAAAATCGGTCCTTACCATCTGAAACGCTGCGAATCCCCTCAGAGCCCTTCTTGCCTCAGGGTGACCTCTGTAGAGAACCTTCTGTGGATCTCGGGAGTGTGGAGTGCGTTCCCCGGCCGTCCCAGCCGCTGTGGTCAATACCGTCCTGAGCGCGGATGCCCACGCGCCTCCCAGGGACCTCAGCCGATTCTCAACTGCCTGTGAGCCACCAACTACTGATCATTGCATGGGAGGCTGAAGATGCTGCCCTTGCCACTCATCCAGATCATCATGCGTCAGGTAGGGGCGACCTGCGTTCGCCCAATTCGCATCAACGTTAGAGGTGACAGAGGGGAGGTCGTCCGCGGCATGATGAGGTTGACCCACTTCATCAGCAAGGAGCGCCTCCCCATGGCGACAGTACCACAGGTAGCCCGTGCCCTGCAG
>Ga0207416_1000980_pt1 | contig 41824 bp, 34 predicted proteins | sample PaiPotPPM11metaG_FD_184107 | JGI IMG/M metagenome (GOLD analysis project Ga0207416, IMG submission 184107) | Iron sulfur acid spring bacterial and archeal communities from Banff, Canada, to study Microbial Dark Matter (Phase II) - Paint Pots PPM... ...
CCGGCGGCACGCAGCGTACGCCGATTTTTTTGAAATTACTTTTAAGCGGGACCTTATCGTAGAACTTTGGACCGAAACGCGAGCCGATCCATTCGCTCTTTCGCCGTTGAAAATAAAAAAGAATTGCCTGCTTGATCCATGCGTGCGTCACCCAGTTTTCACCAACCGGTTCGCATACGCGCAACTTGCCCCGATCGAGCACTTCGATCACCGCATCGATGGGCTTCCCGGCTCGTCCCCGAATCCGTTCGGGCTGGGCCGCGAGCGCCTCGATTTCGCCCTGCAGTTCGGTTGCGTCCATCGGCCTCGCTTACGTCGCCTGCTTTCGCCGCTCCCGCGAAGGTGGGGGGCCGGACGGGTACAAAGGGGACGGAGTGCCCAACACGCCCCAGGACGAGCAGCGTATCAACGCGATCCGTTTTCTATCGGTCGACGCCGTACAGAAAGCCAATTCGGGGCACCCCGGCATGCCTTTGGGCGCAGCCGCCACCGCATTCACGCTCTGGACAAAGCACTTGCGCTTCAATCCGAAGGATCCGTCCTGGCTGAACCGCGACCGTTTTATTTTGAGCGCCGGCCACGGCTCGATGCTGCTGTACTCACTGCTGTATCTCACCGGCTACGATCTTTCACTCGATGAACTCAAGCGGTTCCGCCAGCTCGGAAGCAAGACGCCGGGCCATCCCGAGGTGCATCACACTCCCGGCGTTGAGGCAACGACCGGCCCGTTAGGGCAAGGATTCGGCAACTCCGCCGGCTTTGCAATTGCCGAAGCGCATATGGGTGCCATGTACAACCGCGATCAGCACATCATCGATCATTTCACCTACGTTATGTGCAGCGACGGCGACATGATGGAAGGCGTCGCTTCCGAAGCTGCATCCATGGCGGGCCATCTTCAGCTCGGGAAATTGATCGCGCTCTATGACGACAACAAAGTCTCCTTGGCCGCCGCCACCGATGTCTGCTTCACCGAAGATGTCGCCAAGCGATTCGAAGCGTACAACTGGCACACGCAGCACATCGACCTGGATGAAGGCAACGACGTCGCCACCATCGACCGCGCGATTAGCGAAGCAAAAAGCGTCACGGGCAAGCCCTCGATGATCATCGTGCGCACGCACATCGGGTACGGTTCGCCCAAACAAGATTCGTTCAAATCTCACGGCGAGCCGTTGGGTCCCGACGACGTCAAGCGCACCAAAGAGAATCTCGGCTGGCCGCTCGAGCCCGATTTTTACGTTCCCGACGACGTTTTGAAATTTTATCGCGAGGTGGGCGCGCGCCGAGGCGAGCTGCAAGCCCAATGGCAGCGCACGTTCGACGAATGGAAATCGGACAACGGCGACCTGGCCGCACAGCTGGAGCGCACGCTGCGCAATCAAGTGCCGCAGCAGATTCCTTGGCCCACGATCGACAAGCAAAACGGCGACAACGTCGCCACCCGCGATACGGGCGGCCTGGTAATGAATGCGATCGCGGTAACCCTGCCGGAGCTCGTGGGCGGATCAGCCGACCTGGATCCGTCGACGAAAACCTACCTCAAAGACTGCGGCGATTTTCAACCCGATCAGTATGCCGGGCGCAACATTCATTACGGCGTGCGCGAGCATGCGATGGGAGCCATCAACAACGGCATCGCGCTGCATGGCGGCCTGCTTCCGTTCTGTGCGACCTTCTTGAATTTTTTGGATTACATGAAAGGCGCCGTGCGGCTCGCGGCCCTCAATTCGATCCGCTGTTACTACGTCTTCACGCACGACTCGGTGTTCTTGGGCGAAGACGGCCCAACGCATCAGCCGATCGAGCACCTCGCGCACATGCGTGCGATTCCCAATCTCAAGATGATCCGGCCGGCCGACGCGCTCGAAACGCTGGAAGCCTGGAAAGTGGTGATCGCCGCCGCTGAGGGACCGTGGGCGCTGATCCTCAGCCGCCAGAAGCTTCCCTACCTGGGCGATCGCAACGCCGACGTCGCGCGCGGCGCATATATTCTCACCGACCCCGAACGCACGCCTGATCTAATTTTGGTTGCCACCGGCTCCGAGGTTTCGCTCGCCGTGCAAGCCGCAAAGATTCTCGCCGATCGCGGAACGCAGACGCGCGTCGTCTCCATGCCGTGCTGGGAGCTCTTTGAAGCGCAGCCACAATCCTATCGCGACGAGATATTGCCGCCCGACGTCACCGCCCGCATGTCTATTGAAGCCGCGGCGACATTCGGCTGGGAGCGCTGGATCGGCACGCGCGGTTTCGCGTTCGGTATCGACCATTTCGGCACGTCGGCACCGGCCGCCGACATCGCGGCAGAGTTTGGATTCACGCCAGAGCATATCGCAGACGTCGCGTCGCAAACATTTTCATCCCATCGCGCAAAGCGCGATGGGGACCCGGGAAGTTTAAACGGCACTCCGCCGCAAGCGGCTCCGCGCCCCCAGGCGGCGAAGCCGCCCGGGTCCCCACGAGGTTAGGACATTTCGATGAGCAATCAACTGGACCAATTGCTGGCAGCCGGCCAAAGCGTCTGGCTCGACAATCTGCGGCGCGGCATGTTCGCCTCGGGCGAACTGCAAAGCCTGATTGACAAAGGCTTGCGCGGCATGACCTCCAACCCGACAATTTTCGAAAAGGCGATCGGCAGCGGCAACGATTACGACGAACAACTCCGCTCGCTGATCGGCAAGGAGCGCGACGCCAGCGCGTTGTTCTGGGATCTAGCTGTCGCGGATATCTGCGACGCCTGCGATCTCTTCCGGCCCGTCTACGATAGCTCGGGCGGCAACGACGGCTTCGTCAGCATCGAAGTCTCGCCGCTGATCGCGCACGACACGAAAGCCACGGTCACCATGGCCAAGGAACTCTGGAAGCGGATCGACCGGCCGAACCTGATGGTCAAGATCCCGGGAACCAACGAAGGCGTCCCCGCGATCGAAGAGTGCGTCGCCGAAGGCATCAACATCAACGTCACGCTGATCTTCGCCATCGAGATGTACGAGAAAACGGCACGCGCGTACGTGCGCGGGCTGCAAAGGCGCGTCAAGAAAGGTCTGCCGATCGACCGCCAGACGTCCGTAAACAGCGTATTCGTCAGCCGGATCGATACCCTGGTAGATAAGCTCTTGCAAGCGCGCATCGACAAGGGCGAAACGCAACTCGAAAGTTTGCTCGGCAAGACCGGCGTCGCCAACCTCAAGCTCACCTATCAAAAGTATCTGGAGATCTTCGAATCCGAAGAATGGGCGCCGCTCAAAGCCAAGGGCGGATCGGAACAGCGTCCGCTCTGGGCTTCGACCTCCACCAAAAATCCGAAGTATCCCGACCTCATGTACGTGGAACCGGTCGTGGCGCGCAACACGGTCAATACGATGCCTCCGCAGACGCTCGACGCATTGCTCGATCACGGCAGAGTCGTGCCCGACACGATTCTACACGACGTTGACGGCGCTCGCGATACATTCAAACGTCTGGCCGACAGCGGCATCTCGCTCTTCGACGTCACATATCAGCTGCAGGTCGAAGGCGTAAGCGCGTTCAGCGACTCTTTCGCCGGCCTGCTCGGCGCAATTGTCTTCAAGCAGCAACAACTCAGTTCCGGGGCGGAGCGCGTTGCGCTGGCGCTCGGCAGTGCGCAAAGCTCGTACGACAACGCACTGAAGACGTTGTCCGATCGCGATTTTCTCAAGAAACTCTGGGCAAAAGATCCGACGCTCTGGTCCAATGATCCGCAGCACGCGGAGATCATCAAGCACGCCTTGGGCTGGCTCGACGTACCCGAACACATGATCGAAAGCGTCTCGAATCTTCAAAGCTTCGCGAAGGAAGTTGCAGCGGAGTTCACCGACGTCGTGGTGCTTGGCATGGGCGGCAGCTCGCTCGCGCCGGACATTATGCGCGAAACCTTCGGCAAAAAGGACGGTTCCCCGGCGCTGCACGTGTTGGATTCGACCGATCCCGAACAGATTCGCGCGCTCGAAGCCGCGATCGATCTGGGCTCGACGCTCTTCATCGTCGCCAGCAAAAGCGGCACGACGACCGAACCCGACGCATTCTACCGGTATTTCTGCGAACGCGTCACCAAACTGCTCGGCTCGGGCAAATGCGGACGGCACTTCGTCGCAATAACGGATGAAGGAACGCAACTCGAAGCTGAAGCCAAGGCGCAAGGCTTTCGTTCGTGCTTTCTCAACGACCCGAATATCGGCGGCCGCTACTCCGCGCTCTCCTTCTTCGGCATGCTGCCCGCGGCGCTGGCCGGTTACGACATCAATCTGCTTTTGGATCGTAGCCTCGGCGCGCTGCACGCCAACGACAAAACCGTCGCTTCCAAAGATGCGCCAGGCGTGCGCTTCGGCGCCGCCATCGGCGGCCTCGCGACAGCAGGCCGCGATAAACTGACGATCGTTACGCATCCGTCAGTGCGCGCGTTCGGCGCGTGGGCCGAACAGTTGATTGCAGAGTCTACAGGCAAAATGGGCAAGGGTATCTTGCCGGTCGAGGGCGAGCCGCTCGGCGCCCCGCAAGACTACGGCAGCGACCGCGTCTTCGTATATGTCGGCGCCGGCTTACCGCAAGAACCCGCGGACATCGAAAACAAACTGCGCGCGCTCGAAAGCGCCGGACATCCGGTCATCCGGCTGGCGATGAACGACCCGTATGACATCGGCGAACAATTCTATTCGTGGGAGATCGCGACCGCAGCGGCCGGCTCGATTCTGCAGATCGATGCATTCGATCAGCCCAACGTGCAAGAATCCAAAGACAATACCAAGGCGTTGCTCAAGCAATATGCGAGCACGGGAAAGTTCGACGAGCCCACGCCCGCTGTTTCCGACGACACGATGGACATCTCATTTTTATCCGGGAGCCAGGGCATTCACGCGCACGATTCCGCCGCAGCGTTGGCCGGTGTCTTCGGGCAGGTCGGCGTAGGCGACTACGTCGCCTTCTGCGCCTATATTGCGCGCAACGAAAAGCACGCCGAACTGCTCGAAGAGATGCGCCTCAAAGTTCGCGACGCGCGCAAGTGCGCGACCACCGTGGGCTTCGGGCCGCGCTTCTTGCACTCAACCGGGCAGGAACACAAAGGTGGCCCCGCCACCGGCGTCTTCGTGCAGATCACGGCCGACTCGCCCGACGATATGCCGATTCCGGGGATGGGTGTGACCTTCCGCACGCTGCTCGCTGCGCAAGCGCTCGGCGATCTGCAGTCGCTCGACAAGCGCAACCGTCGCGGCGTCCGCGTGCACCTCAAGGGCGACGTCGATCGCGGATTGCAAGCGCTCAACGCGCTGATCGACGATTCCCTCACGGCCAAAGCTTAAGTTGTGAGCCGGTACATGCCGCCCCGAAACCGCTGGCGAAAAAACGTCCATGTTTTTTCGCCCCCTTCGGCGTTGCTCAGGACTCGGCGCTGCGCGCCTCGGCCTATTTTTGGAAAACCCTGAGCGTGACGAAGGGTTTGAAACGGCCATCCGTGGCCGGTCCGGAAATGTCGCACATTTCGTTGCGGCATGTACCGGCTCCCAACTCCAATCTTAGAAATGAAACATCATGCAACTAGGGATGGTCGGGCTCGGGCGCATGGGTGCAAACATGGCGACGCGTTTGATCGCGGGCGGTCATTCGGTGATCGCCTACGATCGCAGCCCCGATGCGGTGACGACGAGCGCAAGCGGCGGGGCAACCGGTGCAAATTCGCTTGGCGAACTCGTCAAGAAATTCACGCAGAGTCCGCGCGTGGTTTGGCTGATGGTGCCGTCCGGAAAACCGACCGACGACACGATCGACGAACTGTCGGGGCTGCTCGCGTCGGGCGACATTATTATCGACGGCGGAAACACGAATTATCAGGACGGGCTCGCGGCCTATGCGCGCTGCAAAGCCAAAGGCATCTCATTGGTTGATGCGGGAACCAGCGGCGGCGTTTGGGGCTTAAAAGAAGGCTACTGCTTGATGGTGGGCGGCGACGATGCCGCGGTGAGGTATTGCGAGCCGATCTTCCTGACGCTGGCGCCGAAGGGCGGCTACGCGCACGTCGGTCCGGCGGGCGCCGGACACTTCTCGAAGATGGTGCACAACGGCATCGAGTACGGCTTGCTGCAGGCGTACGGCGAAGGCTTCGAGATTCTGAAGAAATCGCAATTCCCGTTCGATCTGAAACAACTTGCGGAGATCTGGCGGTACGGAAGCGTCATCCGTTCCTGGATGCTCGATCTCGCAGTGCTTGCGTTTCAGGCCGATCCCGATCTGAAAGATGTTCGCGGCTGGGTGGATGATACGGGCGAAGGCCGCTGGACCGTCCAGGCCGCGATCGATGAAAACGTGCCCGCGCCGGTGATCACGCTTTCGCTGCTCGCGCGTCTCTCTTCGCGGCAAGACGAATCGTACAGCGCCAAGGTGATCGCCGCGCTGCGCAATCAGTTCGGCGGCCACGCGATCAAATCAGAAAAGTCATAATGGCCAAGACGATTCCCGCCCCGAAGACGGATGGCCCTTCGACAAGCTCAGGACAGGCTCCGCAACATGCCATTAATCCACTGCGTGAGGGCATCGAGAGCAACCGCGTTCCCGACCCCTGCACGATCGTCTTTTTTGGTGCGAGCGGCGATCTCTTCAAGCGCATGCTCATGCCGGCGGTCTACAGTTTGCGCGCCAAAGATATCTTACCGATCAACTTCGGACTGATCGGCTTTGCGCGAACGTCTTACACCGACGACCAATTTCGTGACTATTGCAAACAAGCCGTCGCGCAAGCCCAGGATCCCGACGCGCCGCTCAAAGATTCGCTTTGGAACGACCTGGCACAGCACATCAGCTATGTCACGGCAGATTTCAACGACACCAGCCACTTCCAAGCGCTAAAGGCGCGCCTAGACGATTACGAAAAGCAGTTCGGGGCAGGGCACAACCGGCTGTTTTATCTCGCGACGCCGCCGCCGGTTTTTCCGAAGGTCGTCGAGCAACTGAAAAAAGCCGCCCTGGACCCCGCGAGCAACCCCAGCGGCTGGAACCGGATCATCGTTGAAAAGCCGTTCGGAACCGATCTCGCGTCGGCGCGCGCGCTGCAGGCCGAAGTTGAGAAAGTCTTTACCGAAAACCAGGTCTATCGCATCGACCACTACTTGGGCAAAGAAACCGTCCAAGACATCATGGCGCTGCGCTTCGCCAACACGATCTTCGAGCCGATCTGGAGCCGCAACTACGTTCAATCCGTGCAGATTACCGCGGCGGAGACGCTCGGCGTCGAAGCGCGAGGCGCGTATTACGACAATGCCGGCGCGCTGCGCGACATGATCCAAAATCACGTCCTCAATCTGCTGGCGCTGGTTGCGATGGAGCCGCCCGCGAGTTCCGATGCGGACGCGATTCGCAACGAAAAGTACAAAGTTTTTTCGGCCATCGAACCGCCGGCGCCCGAACACGTCTTTCAAATGTCGGTACGCGGGCAGTACGGACCCGGTACGATCGGCGGCCAGCACGTCGCCGGCTACCGTTCGGAGCCCGACGTGAGCCCAACCTCGAACACCGAGACCTACGCCGCGTTAAAACTCTACATCAACAGTTGGCGCTGGGCCGGCGTTCCGTTTTTTCTGCGCAGCGGCAAACGGCTGGCCCGTAAAGTTTCCGAGATTGCGATCACGTTTAATCCGATTCCGCACCGACTCTTCGGCGAGAAAAGCGATACGATCGAACAGAACGTGCTGGTGATTAAAATCCAGCCCGAAGAAGGCGTCTCGATCCGCTTCAACGCCAAAGTGCCCGGGCAAAAAAATCATATTCGCGGCGTCACGATGGATTTCAACTACGGCACCGGGTTCGGCGTCCAATCCGCGCCCGCATACGAACGCCTGTTGGCGGACGCTATGCGTGGCGATGCGACGCTCTTCACGCGCTGGGACGCGGTCCAACGCGCGTGGGAGATCGTCATGCCGATCCTCGATGTGTGGCAGTCGATCAAAGATCGCTCGTTCCCGAACTACGCCGCGGGTTCGGAAGGCCCCGAAGCGGCGAAGACGCTCAACCCCGGCTGGCGGACGCTATGACGACGGCAATCGCTTCTACCACGACGGTCAATCTGATCGCGTTTGTCGAGGATCGGGCAAACGTTCCGCGCTTGCGCGACCGCTTTTCTACGTTTGCACAGAAGCACGCATGCAAAGCTATTTTTCTGGACGCGACACGCGCCGGAGATACTTCTGAAGAAATGGTGCTCGGCGTAGCCGGCATGAAAGCAGAGGAACTGCGTTCGACCGTGCACGATCTGCTGACGGCCGGGATGGATTCGGCGCTCTTTTGGGCTGGCCGGGACCTTACCGATCCTCGCTTCGAAGCGCTGGCATCGCTGGCAACGACGGTCGTCGTCGATAGCTCGCGCGCCGCCGATGGAAAAACTTCGGTTCAAAAGCTCGCGGAGATCAGCGCTTCGACCGATCGCTTCGTGCGCGATCTCTCTTATCTGCGGCTGCTGCCCTGGCAAGACATGGTCGCGCAGTTTTTCGATGACGACGAGCTTGCACGCGAACTCCCTCGCATCGCGGGCGTCGAAGTCGTCACCGGCTCGGAGCCTGAAGCTTACTACTTCGCCGGGTGGCTGGCCAGCCGTTTGCATTGGAAACCATGCGGGCCCAACGAGCTTTGCAACGACGCCGGCGACTTGATCAAGATTGACATCGAGCGGCGCGGCGATCCGCGGCGTGTCCTCAGCGTCGTCCTGCGCAGCAAGGATTGCTCCTTTGCGGCCGAGCTCGACGCCGAGTCGCCCGATCTCGTGTGTTTGACCGTGAAGGGAAAGCCGCAACGCGACACACGCTGCGCGCCGCTTCACGACGTGGACTTGGTGTCGCTCGTCGAGCAAGCGATGTTCGTCCCTCACAAGGATCCCGTCTTTATCGAAACGCTGCAAATGGCGCGCGCCATTCTCGACAAAGCCGGGTGACCGGACGCGGTCGCGGCGAGCTACGCGTGTATGAAACGCCCGAAGCCCTAGCGGCGGCCCTCGCCGATCTGTTCGTGGAGGATGCTCGCGCCGCGATCGAAGCCCGCGGCGCGTTTTTCGTTTCTTTGGCCGGCGGCAGGACGCCGCAGGCCGCTTATTCGCTGTTAGCCGTATCCGAGCGGCGCGACGTGATCGACTGGCCGCGTGTTTTTATTTATTTTGGCGACGAGCGCTGCGTGCCGCCGGAGAGCGATGAGTCGAATTACAAGATGGCGTTCGAGTCGTTTCTTTCGAAGGTTCCGATCCCGCCGCGAAACCTGCACCGCATGCACGGCGAGGATGAACCCGCGCGAGCCGCGCGGGCTTACGCACAAGTGCTCGTGGAAACGATGGGCGAGCTTCCGCGCTTCGATCTGATGCTGTTAGGTATGGGCGAAGATGGCCACACTGCCTCGCTTTTTCCTGGAGCCGATCCTCGTGCGGAGGAAGATCAACTCGTGCGCGCGTTTTTCGTCGAACAGTTTGAAACTCACCGCTTGACGATTACGCCGCTCGTCATCAACAACTCCAGGCACGTTACGATTGCGGTTGAAGGCGCGGCCAAGGCGCCGACTCTTCACGCCGTCCGCGAAGGACCTTACGATCCGGTCACATACCCGGTACAAATTGCCTCGCCACGCGACAGCGATCTCACGTGGCTCGTGGACAAAGCCGCGGCGAGCATGCTCGCTTAATCACCGGTTCCTGTTGCACTCGGCCGATGACTGCAGAATTATCGTCGCGGCCCGAGCTTCGATCGGCTCTTCATTCAATTGGTACGTCGTGAGACTATTGAACAGCGCGGCAAATTTCGTCATACCGAGGAGCCCTAGATCAACCGCCGCCGGCGTAGCGGCCGGCACCGCGGTTGCGGCCGGCAGCGGAGACGCGGTCGGCAACCGAAACGCAGACGCGTCGGTCAGGTCCTTCGCATTTGTTGGCGGCATCACGATGGGCGTCTCGCCGGGAACGTCCACAGGCGTTTTCAGGCCGTCGCCATATCCCATGAGCCGGTTCCCATTGTAGCTGTAATATGTGCCGCTCAAGATATTCAAGGCTTGATTTTGGTGGTCGGTAATCTCCCGCAGTTGTTGCTGCATCTGAGCGAGTCGGCGCTCGTCCTCACTTCGTGGCTGGGCCGAAAAGTGGCGAGCATCGTTCAATAGCACCTGCGCAGCGGCGAGGTTTTGCGCAATTTTATCGATCATGGGCCCGAGCCGGTTGATGTCCATGTCGATGACCGTGGTTCGGTTGGCGCTCGACACTTTGTCGCGGGCCAATTTCAGGAACAGCGACTTCGACTCATCGATAGTGAGATTGTTTTGGATCAGACCTCGCACGGCGAGGCCTATGTGTTTTGCCGCAACGTCGTGCAAAATGCCGATGATCGCACATGAACGATGATCTTCAGCGGCGATGGCGATGGTGAAGGCTGGGAGGCGATGACTGACGCCAATAATGCACCCAACATGGCCAGATTATAGCACGACTAAGGCGCCGTGGTTCTTAGAAGCGTACCGGTCGCGCGTTGAATTTCGACCACCGCCTTATTGAGATCGGTCTGCGCTTGTAACTCCAGCCCGCGGTTGTTCGCAACGGCAATCTCTCGCTGCAGCACGAGATACGTGGTCGATTCCCCGGCGCGGAAACGCCGCTGTTCGCTGGCGAGCACCGCTTCAGCAGCCTGACGCGCCGCGCGCGCCGCATTCAAACGCGCGAGCGCGCTTTGGTATGCCTGCAGCGCGTTGCGTACTTCGACCGTGATGCCCTGAATAGTTGATGCTTCTTGTACCTGCGCGATGTTTTCTTGCTCTTGCGCGATGGCAAGATTGGCCTTAGCCGTATGATCGCCGATTGGAAACGAAACGAGCAGGCCCGCAGAATACACAGGGAACTTGTTATTGAGCAAGTTGCGGATCGATTGGGAGAGACCACCGGATAGATATGCCGGAACCAGCGTATTCGAACTCGGTAGCGGTTGGATCTGCTGCGAGGGTGGCAGCGTCGGATTTACCGCTGCGATCAGCGCGTTGATCGCCAGCAGTTGCTGTGCGCTGCTCGCAAAGAACGGGCTGCTCGCGGGGTTTGTCGGTATACCGGCAAATCCGTTGCTCGTGTAACCGGCCTGTAGGTCGATCTGTGGTTTGGTTTGGTTTTGCGCGTAGCGAAGATTGACGTCGGCCGCCGCGCGCTGCTGACGCAGCTGCTCGACCTCGGGACGATTGCGCAGCGCGGTCACAACCAGATCCGAAAGTGGCGGCTCCTGCGGCAGCTCCAGCACCGGGCCCGTGGGAACCAGATTCGCATCCCAAACAGGATCGTTGGGATTGTCCGTAAGCAAAGATTTCAACTGGTTTTGCAATAGACCCACGCGCTGCAGCGCCGCATAGACATTTTCCTGAAAGACGGCAATTTGCGTGTTCGCTTGCACGACGTCGATCGGTGCGGAAACGCCCTGGCGCGCAAGCCGTACGTTGCTGTGCTGTTGCGTGACCGTATCGCGCAGCGCTTCTTCTTGAATGGCTGCGTTCCGCCAGGCCGAGACCAAATCCCAATAGACGTTTTCGACTTGCGCGACGGTGTCGGCCGTCGTGCTCAGCGCGTGCGCGGCGGCGGCCCGATCGTTGATTTGCGCCAGCAGCAGGTTGCGCGACGCATCGTTTATGCCGCTGTTCTTGGCCAGCGGCTGTGAGAAATTCAATGAAAAGACTGTTGGATAATACGGATCGAACGAATTGATGGTGGTGTTATCGTGCGTTTGACGGCCACTCGCGTTGACGCTGTACTGCTGCCCGGCCGGCGTTATGCCCCCAACTCCGGCGGTTACCGACGCGTTCCGTTGCACGATCGGCCCGAAGTTCGGGCCGGCGAAGAACGCATTCTGCGGAGGTTCGGTGACGTATTGATATTGCGGCTGTAGCGAGAGACGCACGTCGAACGCGCCTTGCGCTGCCACGATCTGATAACCCGCGATGCGGCGGTTGGCCTCGACGACTTCTAAATCCGGATTTTTTGCAAGCGCCATGCCGACCGCATTCGGGAGCGAAATGCCGACGAAAGCTTGCTGCGTGACGCCGATGACGTCGGGCGATGCAGCCGGAACGGGCGGCGCAGCATAGCCGGGCGCAACGACCGGAATTTTCGGCAGCACCGGAACCGGAGCGGGCGTCGGCACCGCAACCGCGGCCGCTAAGAGCAGAACCGCGAGCACTTAGGGTACCCGGACGGCGGTTTCGACCGACATGCCCGGCCGCATCGGATATTTTTTCGGATCGGCATCATCGATCGATATCTTGACCGGAATGCGTTGCGTCACTTTTACGAAATTGCCCGTTGAATTTTGTGTTGGAACCAGCGCGTACGTGTTTTGCGAAGCCGGGTTGATCGCGATGACGCGCCCATGGAACGTGACGCCTTTATACGCATCGACCCCAATGTCGACCGGCTGTCCCGGCCGCATCTTGCCGACTTGCGTTTCCTTGTAGTTTGCCGTCACAAAAACCTGATTCGGAATAAGCGTCAGCAGCGGCATGCCGGCGCTGACCGTCTGTCCCGCCGCGACTTGCTTTTCGCCGACATACCCATCGATCGATGACCGAATGTGGGTATTCGCGAGGTTTTGCTGCGCGATCGAAACGGTAGCTTCTGCGGCAGAAATGGCCGCCGGGCCCTGGGCTTGCGAGAGTTTTCCTTGCGCCGTTTGTACGCCGCCCTGCGCGGCGCTGATGCCGGCCTGCGCCGAGCTAATCCTTTGTTGCGAGGCGTTCAGATTGGCAATTGCAACGTTGACGTTGTCTTGCGCCGCCGCGTACTGCGACTGCGCCGCGGCGTAAGTGGCGCGTGCGGCATCGAGCTGCTGGCGCGGCAGATCTCCGGTGCCCACGAGAGATTGCGCGCGCTGATAATCGGCGCGCCCCCGCGCGAGTGCCTGGGCGGCGCCCGGGAGTGCCGCCTGCGCGGCCTGCACTTGAGCTTGCGCGGCGGCGACGCCGGCTTGCGCCAGCGGAACTTGCGCGGCTGCACGTTGAACCTCGGCCTGCGCTTGATTGACCGCGCCGGATCCTTGCTGCATGCCGGCTTGCTGATTTTGCAAAGCCAGTTGCAGATTGGCACGCGCCTGGTCGAGGGCCGCGCGTTCGGCGGCGCTGTCGAGCACGATCAGCAACTGACCTTTGTGGACCGGCTGATCGGTGTCGACCAAAATCTTATCGACGCGTTCGTTGATCTTGCTCGTCACCAGCACGGTGTTCGCGTCAACGCGAGCGTCGTCGGTCGATTGATGGACGTGCGCGTAACTATACCAGTTGATGCCGTAGAGCAAGAGCAAAATGGCTACGACGACGCCGGCGGCGATGAAAATCGGCCGCAGATTGCGCCGCGGGCTCGTCTCTTCAGCCTCGCTTGGAGCGGGAACGTCCCCGCGTGTTACCGGAGGCTGCTGCTCGCGCGTTTCCATCTACTGCTTTCTTGCTCCGTTCAGGAACATGCCTACCTGAAACTCGATGACCTGGATGGGATCGGCCGCGTATTCTTCCGGAAACCGCTTGCGCCCCATCACGTACGAGAAAATCATGCCCATAAAGAACCGCGCTAGGAACAGTGGGTTTCCAGCCAGTTCGCCGGCGGCGATGCGCTTGGCCATATAGTCTGCGACGATCTTCTTGATCGCCGTCGGCGCGCGCCAGGCGGCCTCCCCGACCGAGCCTTGGCTTTCTTCTTCTATTAAGGACATCACGATGAGATCGCGGACGTTTTCCATGCGCTGTACCAAAGCGGCGGCGATTCGAACGAGATCGCGTTCCAGGTCGCCATCCAGACTTGCCAATAACTCTTCGAGCTCCACCGTGCTGCAACAGTGCTCGACGCATGCGTCGATGAGCGCGTCCTTGTTGCCGAACTGCCTGAAGAGCGTCGCCTCGTTGACGCCGGCTTCATCCGCGATCTCGCGCGTCGTAGTGCCGCGGCGTCCCTTCATCGCGAGCAGGCTGCGCGTCGCCGCCAAAATTCGCAAGCGCGTTTCACTCGAGCGGCCCGCGACCGCAACCTGCTGCAGCGCCATCAGTTTTTCGTAAAGACCGAATCAGAGACTGGCACGTTAGTCTTATACGGATCGAACGTGGAATCGGCAACGGCCCGAACGCGATAATTCGCGTCGACGTGCTGCGAAGCGATGACGCTGTACGCGCCTTCGTTCCGATAAGTTTGGGTCATCGTGATCGTGCCTTTGAAGTAATGCCATTCCATGCGCACGGTTGCATACGTTACCGGATCGACAAATGCAATCGTTTCTTTGATCTGGTCGCTGTAGATTTTCTTGGTCATGCTGAGCACCAAGAGCTGGCGCCCGCCGACGGTGCGAACGCCCGCATAGACGATGTTGGAGTCTTTCTGCCAGCCCTGCGGGTCGTCGATGTCGGCGAACATCCTATCGATCCCGCGCATGTACGACGGCGGGTGATCGAAGACGACTTCGTAGTTGGCCGGCCGCTTGTAATAGGCGGTGCCGTCCAGGTGCGGCGAGAGCCAAGGAAAGCTCAGCATGCGGACTTGGACGTGCATGCGCGTTTGAAATGATTTCAGGGACGCATTACGGGCCTCGATGTGCTTGATGATCTCCGACGCCGTGCGCGGCGTAGCCGGGGAAGGATGCCCCAGGGCGGGTACGGCGGCTAAAACAGAGACGAGCAAGAACGCGATCGGGCGTTTGGCGGCCAGAAAACTCATGGAATCTTTCTTTGAAGGTCGGTGCAAGTACTTACTTGCATAACGCATGGCGGCCCTGCATGGGTTCCGCGTCGAAGGGGGCCCGGTGCTGACCGAGGAGCTGCTGCTAAAGGCCGCTGGGGGCGTGGGATTGACCCCGGCCTCGTTCGTTATCACCCGGCTGGACCGGCCGGGAGCGCGCATCGCCGTGCAGCCGGATCACTATTTTTATCCCGCCAGCATGATAAAGACGCCGCTGGCTCTGGCCGCATTCGAACTCGTGCAAGAGCACGTGCTCAACCTCGACGAGACCTTCCAAGTGACTCAGGCGAACATGACTGCGAACGACAAGGATTCGCCGCTCGTACCGGGCTACATCGCGCCGCTGCATCAGCTGATCGAGTTGATGCTCACGATCTCCGACAACGTGGCGACGAATGTGCTCTTCGATGTGCTCGGCCGCGAACGCGCGACGCAGATCGTTCAGCAGCAGTTCGGGCTTACGAACACTGCCTTCCATAGAAAGTTATCGGGCAGCGACCCGCTGATCGTCGATCCGGGCTGGGACAAAGTCCATCGCAATTCGCATACGGCCGGCGACGCGGCTAAGCTCTTCGAGCTGATCGCGCGCGACGAAGTGCCCTTCGCGCGCTTGTTTCGAAGCATCTTAGAGCGGCAGCAATGGAACAACAAACTGCCCGCGGGGCTCTACCCGGGCGATCGCTTTGCGCACAAAACCGGCGACACCGATGAAGTGACGCACGACGGCGGCATCCTAGATACGCAGGAAGGCGCGTCGTACGTGCTTGTGGTCTACACGGGCATGGTGTCGAGCGACATCAACAATGCCAAGTTCGGCCCGTTCATGAGCGCGATTCGCTCGTATCTTTAGCCCCATCACGTTATGCGGACGCCGCTGCGATATACGGCCGCGGCAAGATTACCTCCGAACTGCCAGCCGAACTCGTCGGGCGAACCGATCTGCAGGGCCACGAAATCCGCGGGATCACCTGCGTGAATGCGCCCGCCGTTCACGCGCAAGGATTTCGCCGCCGCAACCGTCACGCCATACAACGCCTCGGCGGCGCTCAAGCCAAAGAATTTGCGCCCGAAATATGCGACCGTCTGTAAATTGAAACACGGCGACGTCCCCGGGTTGTAATCGCTCGCGAGCGCGACGCTTCCGCCACGCTCGAGGATTTTGCGAACAGGCACGCATTCGGGCAAGTCGAGGTAGGCGATCGTCGCGGGGCACGCTACCGTGACGATATCGTGCTCGACGATTGCCGCCACATCTTCCTTGCGAATATAATTGCAATGATCGACGGCATCCACGCCGATCTGCGCCGCCATCGCTGCGGCGCCGCTGTAAGCCATCTCGTCACAATGCACCCGCAATCTCAGGCCGTGCACACGCGCCGCCTCGAGATAGCGCAAGGTCTGCGCGGGGGAGAAAAATCCAGACTCACAAAACGCGTCGGCATACACAGCGCCGTGGGACTTCGCCTCCGGCAACACTTGCGCGATCAAAAAGTTGACGTATTTTTCTGCGTCAGGGAACTCAGGCGGGACGGCGTGCGCGCCAAGCAACGTGGCTACGAGCCGCGGCAGCGCTCCTTCGTCTTCGTGCGCATCGATTAGGTCGAGCAGCTGCAGCTCGCCGGTTTTCGTCAGCGCATAGCCCGTCTTTACTTCGGCCGTCGTCGTCCCGTGCGCGAGCATCAGCTTTAAGCGGGCTTCGATCATCTTCCAAAACGCCGACGCGTCTGCGAGCGCTTCGCGCGTTTTCTGCACGGTATGCAGCATGGTTTGGCCGGGTTGGCGCATACCGGCAAAAAGCGGATGCGTGTGCGCATCTACAAAGCCGGGCACGATAACGCAATCAGGGAGGTCGATAATTTCTAGCGCGCGCCCCTCGTCATGCGCGCGTGCCGCGCGCTGCTCGGGGTCGTTCGACAGGCTCACGACGACATTCTTGTCGCACAAGATCGCGCCGTTCTCGATCAGCCCGAGTTTTTCAAACGTGATGCCGTTTTGCGGAACGCCGGTGTCGCAGGTGACGATCGCTCCGGCGCGGACTAGAAGCGCCAATCGATGCCTTTGGAGTCTGCGGTTTCGATCGCCGTCTCGTATCCCGCGTCGGCGTGCCGAACAACGCCTAAGCCAGGATCGGTTGTGAGCACGCACTCCAACCGTTCGCGCGAATCGTCCGTACCGTCGGCCACGACTACCATCCCCGCGTGTAAGCTATAACCAATACCGACGCCGCCGCCGTGATGAAACGAAACCCAGTGCGCGCCGGCGGCGGTGTTCAGCAGTGCGTTGAGGATCGGCCAATCCGCGATCGCATCGCTGCCGTCGCGCATCGCTTCAGTTTCGCGGTACGGAGAGGCGACGCTCCCGGCGTCGAGATGATCGCGGCCGATAACGATCGGCGCGCGCAATTCGCCCGAACGCACGAGTTCGTTGAATCGCACGCCCGCTTTCGCGCGATCGCCGTACGCCAGCCAGCAGATGCGCGCCGGCAGACCTTGAAAGGCAACGCGGTCGCGCGCCAGCGTGAGCCAACGCCGCAGTGAAACGTCATCGGGAAAGAGCCGAAGCAGCTCCTCGTCGCAGCGCGCGATGTCGGCCGGATCGCCTGAAAGCGCCGCAAAACGAAACGGGCCGCTTCCTCTGCAGAAAAGCGGGCGGATGAACGCCGGTACGAATCCCGGAAAATCAAATGCGTTCGCGACTCCAGCGCGTTGCGCCATCGCGCGCACGTTGTTGCCGTAATCGAAGACGATCGCTCCACCTTCCTGGAACCGCAACATCGCCTTGACGTGCTCCGCAACGGTTGCAAACGCGCGCCGCTCGTACTCCTGCGGATCGCGCGTGCGCAAATCGGCGGCTTCTTCTACCGAAAGGCCTGCAGGAATATAAGATCCGATCATGTCGTGCGCGGGCGTTTGGTCAGTCACGACGTCGGGGCGCAAGCCGGCGGCCAAGAGCGCCGGGAATTCCGTTCCCGCATTACCTTGGTAGCCGACGGATAATGCGCGCCCTTCGCGGCGCGCCGCGTCCACTTCACGGATCGCTTCGTCACGCGATCCCGCCACGTGATCGAGATACTTCAACTCGCGCCGCCGCTCGAGCCGGCGCGGATCGACATCGACGATCAGCGCGACGCCTTCATTCATCGTGATCGCCAGCGGCTGGGCGCCTCCCATCCCGCCGGCGCCGGCCGTTAATGACAGACGTCCGCGCAACGTACCGCCGAAATGTTGCCGCGCGAGCTCGGCAAACGTCTCGTACGTACCCTGTACGATTCCTTGCGAGCCGATGTAGATCCACGATCCGGCCGTCATCTGGCCGTACATCGTCAAGCCCTGAGCTTCTAACTCGCGGAACGTTTTGAGGTCGGCCCATTTCGGCACGATGTTTGCGTTGGCGATCAACACGCGCGGCGCGCGGGCGTGCGTCTTAAAGATCGCGACCGGCTTTCCGCTCTGCACCAGCAGTGTCTCGTCGTTCTTTAAGCGCTTGAGCGCGCGGACGATTGCGTCGAACGCTTCCCACGACCGCGCTGCCCGCCCGTTTCCGCCGTAGACGATCAGCTCGTCGGGCCGCTCGGCCACTTCGGGATCGAGATTGTTCATCAGCATGCGCAGCGCGGCTTCTTGTGGCCAGCCGGCGCAACTTATTTCGCTGCCGCGCGGCGCGCGAATTGTTCGGGTGGGGGCTTTCATTCTTGAGACGCACTTTCGGCAGCGCGCACGAGCTCGCCATTTGCGATCAACTCCCGCGCCGCCACGATATCCGGCGCCGGTGAGCGATCCTCGCGCCAGGCGGGAATGTGTTTACGCGCGGCATCGTACGCCGCTTGGGTTCCGGCTCCCGAACGCAGCGGCCGGCGAAAATCCGTCGCCGCCAACGCGCCGAGCAGTTCGCACGCGAGCGAGCCCTCTACGTTGTCCAGCACGCGGTCGAGATTGAGCGCCGCGGTCATTCCCATGCTGACGTGATCTTCCTGACCCGCCGAAGTGGGAATCGAGTCGACGCTGTTCGGCCACGCCAGTCCCTTGTTTTCGGAGACCAGCGCGGCTGAAGTGTATTGCACGATCATTAGGCCGGACTGCAAGCCCGAACGGCCAGTAAGAAACAGCGGCAGCCCGCGTTCCTCGCCGTTCAGCAAGAGGTAGAGTCGCCGTTCGCTGATCGAAGCCAGTTCGGCCAGCGCAATTTTCAGCACGTCGCAGGCCAAGGCGACGGGTTGACCGTGAAAGTTGCCGCCGGTCAAGAACTCGCCGTCGTCGGGAAAAACCAGCGGATTGTCGGTGACCGAGATCGCCTCGGTTTCGATCGCGGTGCGCGCGTAAGCGGAGGCGTCGCGAACCGCTCCATGCACGACCGGAATGCAGCGGTACGAGTACGGATCTTGAACGCGGCCGCATTCCCGGTGCGACTCGATGATTTCAGAACCGCGCAGTAATGCACGCAAACCGTCGGCCACCGCAGCCTGTCCGGGATGAGGGCGCAATGCGTTGATGCGCTTATCGAACACACGATCGGTACCGAGGAACGCTTCGAGCGACATGGCGCCGATGACGTCGGCCGCGGCCATCAAAGATTCCGCGCGTAGTAATGAAAGTGCCGCTACGCCGGTCATCGCCTCGGTGCCGTTGACGAGCGAGAGCCCTTCTTTGGGCGCAAGTTTGATCGGCGCGAGGCCGGCCAGCTGCAAAGCTCGCGCGCTTTTCATCTTCTCACCGCCGAAATACGCGTCGCCTTCGCCGACAAGCGTCAGCGTCATATGTGCCAACGGCGCCAGATCGCCGCTCGCGCCGACCGAACCTTGCGAAGGCACAAACGGAGTTATTCCGCGGTTGAGCAATGCCGCCAAAAGATCGAGCGTCTCTTCCCGGATGCCCGAATGTCCCGCGGCCAGCGAACTGACCCGCAGCACGCCCGCGGCACGCACGAACGATTCCGAAAGCGGCGGCCCCGTGCCGGCCGCGTGACTGCGAACGAGGTTCAGCTGAAGCTGCTCGGCATCGGCGCGCGCAATCGGGACGTTCGCCAGCCGTCCGAAGCCGGTGGTTACACCGTAGATCGCTTCGCCTTGTTCAAGTTTTTCTTCGACCAGGCGCCGCGCGGACGCCACTCGCCGCCGCGCGTCGCCGGTGATGCGGATCTCCGCGCCGTTCACGGCGACCGCCCGAATCGATTCCAGAGTGAGATGCCTGCCGTCAATGTCGACGGCGGCGGGTGCGGTTGGCACGCTCTGCCTTAAGGCTTTTGGTTGACCATGAGGTGCGCGTAGGGAGTGCCTGCCCACATGATCCATGTTCCTGAGTTTTTCAGAGTGGTGGTGAGGCCGCTCGCGGCCGCCACCGGCCACATCACCATCCAATGCGGCGCCTCTTGAATCGGCGTCCCCTTCGTCGCCCACGGATCGCTCGCGCTCCAATCGGTTCCGCCGGCAAGCATATAGATAATGCCGGGCTTGGTGTTAGCCGGTTTCGCTTTACGGGCCATCCAGGAGCCGACCCATTGCATTCCGGCCGCGTCCGCGCAGAACGGATAGTCGCCGACGACGCCCGGATGCCCAACGAAGCACGCGAAGCCATCGCTGCCTTTTTGCAACACGGTCACTTTTCCGTTGGCGTCGTTCACGTCTATGAACGTCGCCGCGGCCGTAATCGAGGGCGGGCCTGCAGTCGTGCCGCGCGCTATTTTGGCTTGTGTCGACTCAGCAGCCGCACGGACAGGCGCAAAGGCGGCCAGGGCGGCAACCGTAGCGAAAGCTGCAACTATACGAAGATTCACGAAATTTCCGCTCCTTACTTGTTTAGAGAAGATTCCAACTTGGTTTGCGCGGGCCCACAAACGGCGGACCGGACTGGATGACTACCGTTTCGTGATCGCGCAGCGGGATGAGTCTTGGGTCGCGGGTCCAGGGTTGCCCGTTGACGGTAAATCGCAGGATCCGGCCGCGCCCCGCGCTGATGCCGTCAGCTTGCGTGCTGCTTAAACGAACGGACCAGATGTCGAAAAACTGTCCCAAGGTAAAAAGTTGCTTTACGGGAGCTTCGATGTGGATCATGCCGTTGTTAGAGTGCGTATGCAACCAGTACAAACAACCTACGCCAAGCGGAATTCCAATATTCGAGGGGACCGTTACCTTACGACCGCGATCGTACATTTGAAGGTTGGCGTGAATGTGCAACGCCGCGCCTTCACCGTAATCGCAGCGAATGCCGTCGATCGGCAAGCCGCCCAACATGTTCTGCGCGCGGCCCGGAACTGATAGTAATACCAGCATTAGGGCCAGGACAACCGTGGAACTTCTGTGCATAACTAATCTTTTTTGTGGAAACGTTGTGAGTACATCAATCGGCCCCTTGCATACGACTTTTGAGCCGTGATACCATCCATTCACTTCGATAAAACGAAGGGCGATGAACGTATCGGTCGCGACTGGAGCATGTTGACGATAGCCGGGATGACCGGCGATAAGAGTGAACCAGTCAAACCGCCGGGTACGGCGTCAGTGGGGCTCCTTCACGGGAGTCAAACAGGCGAAGACCGGTGAGTGAATACGTCGGGGCCCCGGAGAAATCTGGGGCTTCGTCATTTCTGCCCGTACAGCGTCGCTATCTCGGCGGACAAGCGCTCGATCCGTTCGCGCGCCTGCGGCGGCGCCAGGATTTCGGCCTGCGCTCCCCAGCTCAGCACCCAGCGCGCCAATTCCTCGACATCGGCCACATCATAGGTAATGTCAACCGAGCCGTCGCCGTTTTGCGCGATGGCGCGACCGGCTACCACTCGCGCGGCGATCGCCGCCTTCGCGACCCGCGGCGCGAAACGGACGCGCACCCCGGTGGTCGCGTCGCTATGCAGGACGCCGCTGATCGAGCTGGCCGCAAAGTCCTCGACGTTGAACGTCGCCGGCTTGACGAACGTCTTGGCCGTAACGTTCAGCTCCGACATGCTGTCGATGGCGAACACGCGTTTATCGTGACGGTCTTGGTCGTAAGCGACGCAATAGACGCGGCCGGAGTTGACGATGAAGCCGTACGGATCGGCCAGCCGTTTTGAACGGACGCCCTCTTTATCCTGATAGGTGAAGCGGACGCTGCGCGAGCTTCGCTCGGCGGATGAGACGAGTCCGAAAATGCGCTCGCCCTCTTTATCAAGCCGAATTTCGCTGAGCCGGAAGGCGACCGAGGACGGCGTCTGCAGACGCTCTTTGACGCCGCTTCCGGTCGAGCCGACGACCTTGGCCGTCACCTCATCGACGTATGCTCCGATGGTGCCGCCCAGGGTGGCCCCGATGGAACGTAGCGCCACGAGCCCAAAGAGCTCGCTGCTGCTCAATTCCAAACGCTTGAGGCTGTAACCGTCCGAAAAACGATACCTGTTGGACGTGCGGTCGAAATACCACGGGAATCCCGCCTCGGCGAGAACGGCCAGATAGCGCCTTAAGCTGCGCGTACTCGGACGGCGTTCGCCTTCGGCGATCCGGTCCTTCAGATCCTCAAAAGAAAAACGCCCCTCATCGATAGCGTTGAGGAGCCGGACGAGCAAAACGATCTTCGGTTCGTTAGGCCGTTCCACGATTTCATTGTGCCATTTATTTGGCGCAATGTCAGCGGCCGGTGGGTTCGGGTGCCGGCGAGGCCAGAGGCTTCGGGAAGCAGCCGTTCGGCGCGGTGATTGGCGGCGGGCTCGGAGTCGGCGGAGTTGTCGTCAGGCCGATCTCGAGCGGATAGAATGAACCGCCGTCCGTCATGGTCGCCACCGCGATCGAGCTCGATCCGGGAGGCGCCGCGATCGGTCCGCCGATCGCGTAGCGCTCGGAAGCGCGCGCGCAGGGAATCTCAACCGGCTGCGACGAGCCGCTTATCGAGCCGCTTATAATGAAACTGCTGCGCACCGGTCCGCCCATCGGCTGCTCGTAGAGATAGAGCGTCGCGCTCTGTTCGGTCGGATTGCTGACTGCAAAATTCACGGTGCGCCACACGCCGTACTCGCCAAAGTCTCGTCCGTCCGGCGGTTCGACGGTCGGCGGACTGTGCAAGCCGTAGTCGAGCGAAGCATCTTGGCCGCCGACGGTGTAGGCAAGCGTATCCTGCGCATATCCGGTGAGGTTGAAGACGCCGGTCCGATGGTGTCCGTCGCCCGGGAGTTTGCCCTGCGTCAGCAACTGCGAAATCGCGGAATCGGGAGTGCCCGGGGCAACTGAAAGTACGGTTACGTCGAGCGCACCACCGGAGAGCACGTGTATGTCGATATTGCCCGCCGCGCCGGAAAGCGGCAGCATCGCGAACCTTTCCGCGACGTAGGGCGACTGCGGCGTGATGGACTGCACGATCCCTTGGTTGTTCGGCTTGCGGTTGAGGAAATCGCGGGTCACGTTGTGACCCACGGTCATCACGTCGATGTTCGGACCGGCGGACGCGTCGATCAGCTGAACGGTGGACGAATCTGAAGTCGTCGAAAACGCTACAACTAAATCGCGCGGCTGGCCGCCGTTATCGTGGTAGTAGTAGAGCCTGACCGGCGTGCCGGGCTCAATATGTCCTCGGTAGAGAACCCCTTGAGCGGCAATGTGTTCCGGATCGTCGTCGTAAAACAGCAGCGGCGGCGCGAATGCTTCCGCCGCAACGTTTTGAAGATTCACGTTGACGAGCGCGTTCACAGGATACGTGCTGTCGCTTCCGGCCACTTGCACCTGGGCATCGAAAGCACTGATGCTGCCGGGCGCGAGCGGCGCAGGCAAGTTGAAGTTCGTCTGCGCTTGCGCGCCTGGCTGCAGCTGTACGTTGCGCAAGACGGTTCGCTGGATGGTCCTTTGCAGCCACGTTTGATCGACTGGATTACCCGTGTACTGCAGCGTCAGGCTCGCAGACAAAATCTTCGCCGCGTCGAGTCCCACACGCACCGGGATCTGCACGCTTTGATTGCTTCGATCCGAAATGGTGAGTGTCGCGCGTCCTAATGCTTGACCCGCGCTTAATGCAACCGTGCGCGCATTCTGATCGATGCTCCAGGTGGCGATCGGATTGTCGATTGCGACGCCGATGCCGCCGTTCGCATTGGTGACGGCAATCGTCAGCACGTTGCCCGGATAGAGATGATCGGCGACCGCCGGCCGCACACTCATCGCGGGCGCCGCGGGCGTCGGCGAAACAACCGGCGACGGCGACGTAGTGGGAACCGGAGCCGGTGAAGGCGGCACTTGCAACAATGCCGCAAGCAAGCTAGCTATGAGCGATTGCATTACGACCCAGTAACGCGCCAGGTTTTCTGGACAGTTCCGGCTCTTGCTGAGTGATTCAGCAGCACCCGGCTCCCGCCGGGAGCAGGAGTCCAATGCATACTAAGGCTATGACGGCTGCACCCGCATAAATCGCAATGTTGCGAGCAAGACTCTTCTTGTTGGATTCAAGTCGCCGGTATACTTCAAAGTTTACCGCTGATATGGCAATTGCCAAGAAGAGTACGAGCGTTACCGGCCACAGAACGATCAGCGGAGACAGCCGATTACCCAAGTCAGCGAGCACGACCATTCCATTACATTAGGGCAGGTCTGATCATTTAGGCGTTTCGCCGGAAGTTGCCAGAAAATCGGCAATTTCTTGAGATGTCTCTCATATTTTTCGGGCTCACCCCTCTGGTCCGGGCCCGAGAGCTGAGCTTTTCTGACTTCGAGAGACAGCTACGCCGTCGAAAGGCGCAGTAATCTCTTCTTAGACATGAGCAGGTTCGATAACGCGAAGAGAATGTTGAGGCAGTTTTCATTCTTCGCCAGGCCACGATAGCGCACTTTCTTGAATCCGAAGTACCCCTTGACCGTACCGAAGATATGCTCTGCACGCGAGCGGACAGATGACTTGCGTCGATTGGTTTCGCGATCTCGGTCGGTCAACGGTCGGTTGCGGTAAGCGCGCTTGTTGATAAACGCTCTCGCCCGTGGCGACCTTTCGCGGATGACCTCGGCTTTGCCGAGATACGCCGAGTCTCCGTAGACGCGCGTTTCGCGGCCGTGCAGCAGGTCGGCGATCACCCTACTGTCATGGACGTTGGCGGCGGTGGTAACGATCGAGTGAACCAACCGGGTGCGGCTGTCTGCGCCAATATGCGCCTTCATGCCGAAGAACCACTGATTGCCCTTCATGGTCTGATGCATCTCGGGATCGCGCTCGCCGTCTTGATTCTTGGTCGAACTGGGCGCATGAATGATGGTCGCGTCGACGATCGTGCCGCCGCTGATTGTGATGCCGCACTCGGCTAGATAGCGGTTCACCTCGGCAAAGAGTTTCTTACCCAGGTCGTGCTTTTCAAGCAGATGGCGGAACTTACAGATTGTCGTTTCATCGGGAACGCCGGCCTCGCCTAGGTCGACGTGCGCAAACGCACGCATCGAGAGCATATCGTACAACGCTTCTTCTACCGCTGGGTCGCTCAGATTGAACCACTGTTGGAGAAAATAAATCCGCAGCATCCGATCAAGCTCGATGGGTCGCCGCCCCACACCTTCGCCTTTATAGTAGAAAGGCCTGACGATCTTACGCAGGCGCTTCCACGGAACGATTTGCTCCATCTCTTGCAAGAACTTGGTTCGTCGCGTCGTCTTGGAGTGGCGTTCAAAGCCAGTGGTGGCCAACGAGATTTGTTCCTTCATGCTCATACGATCATGATAGCTCAGGTCGCGCCGTAAGTCGATCCCCCCGTGCTAATAAATCAGACCTGCCTTAACTTACAAACGGCCTTGTTGCACCTGCTGAACGTCGAAGGAAGACGCGGCAACATCGAACGGATCAAAACTCTGGAGCAACAAATCGCACCGATTTCAACATCTGACGCAAGGCGGATGTCGTACTTAATTCCGATTCGATCATACGTAGCGGCCTGGGAAGGGCGATTCGATGAAGCTCACCGGTTAATGGCTACCGTGGCCGGAAGCGATCGCTTTTTTGCTCATGATCGTGCCGTGAATGCGGCATCAGATGCGTTGTTCGTTTTGGCGATGGGTCAGCGCGACGTGGCGCTCTCGATGACTAAGGCAGTATTTTCTGCTATTGAAATCGCTGACGCTGGCCTCCTGTATGCGCGGAGGCAGGTAGAAATCGCAAAACTGTTGTGCGCACTAGTGGAAAGTTTGGCTGGCCGACACACGTTTGCTCAGCGCATCCTGCGGAGAAACCCGTCCAGTTACGATGCAACCACGGATTCGATTCGTGAAACGATTCTTTCCATGTGCCGAGCGGTGAAAGAACCAGCCATAGAACCCGAGGTTGATGAGCGATTAGAGGCGTTGCAAGCGGTCGGCTACGGAGGACTTGCGCGCTTATTGAGAAGTGTGTTCGAGCGGTGCAAGCCGAGTTCGATGGGTGCTTCAGAGTTGGGCCTGACGCGAGCCGAAACCGAAGTATTGCAAGACTTGGCTGCCGGGCGTAGGCCTAAGGACATCGCGCGCGATTCGGGCCGAAGCGTTTATACGGTTCAGGCTCACATCCAGAATATCATCAGAAAGCTGGGATGCAGTGGCCGGAGCGAGGCGCTACGAGTCGCCCGCATCCGTGGCCTAATAGCATAGTCCAGGCGCGTTCATTTTCTAGTGAAATTTAACTAGAGACGGATCAGGCGGCGTACCGCTATCCTCAGATTAATTGCACCCGAGGTTCTTTTGAGGAGAGCGATTTTTATGGATTTAGCTATATTGACCTTTTTGACAGTCGTCGTCGGCATCGAAATCCCGCCGGCTGTAGGGAAGTAGCCACGGCAAAACCATCCCTTAAGCTGTCCCCCAGCACCGCGTCCGAAGCGGCCGTAGTTCTAGGCGCCGACCTTCGGCGACTGACACATTTGGTTGTCGAGCAACTTCAAGATCCTGGCCTAGTCGGCGACCCCGGATTGGAAAGGGCGATAGAGGTTCTGCTCGATCGTCTTTGCATGTCGGTGAATCTCTCGAAGCCGGTCGGCCTGACTAACTGGGCCGCTCGCGAGGGAACTCGTCTGGGGCCCACCCGCGCAAGCGAACTCGTCGCGGCGGCAGTTCACGCTGTGGCAAGTGAAGCCGCCAAGTTCGAACTCGATCACGGCCGCCTGTTGGCATCGCTCGAAGCCCTGCGCTCCGAAATCGCATCGGCTCTGGCTACGTGCGAGGGCGCCGTCGCCGAGGAGCGCTTTGAATACTCGGAGAGCACGCGTTCCCTTTTGGCGCTGCTTGGCGAACGAGACGCCGCCACGTGCTGTCACTCTCGCGCCACCGGCGAATGGGCGCGCCGCCTTTGTGCGGCGATGGCCATACCGTCCGAAACCAGCGCACTGATAAAGCTCTGCGCGGTTCTGCATGACATAGGGAAGGTCTCGACACCCGAAGCGATCCTTTTTAAGCGCGGACCCTTGACCGAAGAAGAGTGGATAGTAATGCGCGACCACGCGGCCGCGGGCCAGCGGGTTCTCGATCAAATTCCGACGCTGGCCAGGTGCGCGCTGATCGTGCGAGCGCACCACGAACGTTGGGACGGCGCCGGTTACCCCGATGGTTTGGCCGGTGAAAATATCCCGTTCGAGGCACGTGTCGTCGCCGTCGCCGACGCGTTCCATGCGATGATTAGCGAACGCCCGTACCGCAAAGCGATTCCGCCCCGCCAGGCTCTGGAAATTTTGGAAGCCGGCCGCGGAACGCAGTGGGATGCCGCAGTTGTCGACGCTATGCTGGGGCTGTTTCAGCGGGCCCGCACCGACCAGATTCGAGTTCGAGCCTCTACCGCCTAACCGTTTTTCCGGGTAGTGGGCAGGGCGCGCCAAACGGCGCGCCCTTTCTCTGTGCCAGCCAGTTGGCATACGACCGCCTCATACTCGGTGCATGGAATACATGATCGGCGCGGGAGCCATACTCGAAAGCGGCGAGGCGGCCAAGGTCACCCCCGCGATGCTGCACGCGCGCGTCGACCCAGCGCTAGCGAAGTCGGTTCGCGCGGCTGCGGTCGATTTCGAGGGGAGCTCGCCCGAATCGCTGCGGCGGCTGCTCGTCCTCGTCGCCGGCTGGAATGCGGGGCAATTCCGCTCCGCCGTAAGCGACAAACTCATCGACCGCGGTACGTGCTCGCTGGCCGACGTGCTGTCGATGGTGGCAGCGGCGGCAAAAGCGCCGCAGGTGCATCTGTTCGCCCATTGGCTGCCCGATGACGCCACCTACCAAGCGCTCGCGGAGCGCGGGATCGGCCTGGTGGCGTATCCGCTGGAGGCCATCGAGTCGGCTGCGGTTGTCGCAGGCCAGCGCCACACGCGCTGGAAGGCGGTCAGGGCCGCTTAATTCAGGCGTCTCTAAGGGTGAGCGCCGACCATCAGTAATACATGCCCGATATGCAACCGACTCGCGTAGCGGTGGTCGACGACGATCGCTTCGTCCGCGAGATGCTCGAACTCGGCCTCTCCCGCGAAGGTTTTCTCGTCAGGACTGCGTCGGATGGAGCGGCCGCGCTGCTGCTCGTGCGCGAGTGGGATCCCGAAGCGATCGTTCTGGACGTGATGATGCCGAAGATCGATGGGCTTGCGCTGTTGCCCAAGCTGCGCGAAATCACGCAGGCGCCAATTCTGATGCTCACCGCAAAGGGTGACACCTCCGATAAAGTGGCGACGTCGGGCGCCGGTGCGGACGATTACTTGGTGAAGCCGTTCGTATTCGAAGAGTTGATTGCGCGCCTGCAGGCAAAGCTGCGGCGCCCGCAGCTCATTGAAGAGCAAGTTTTGCGCTGGCACGACGTCGCGATCAATCCCGACACGCGGGAAGCTTGGCGCGAACGCGACCGCCTCGACCTTACGCAGCGAGAATTCGATTTGCTCTCGGTGTTCATGCGCGAGCCGCGCCGCGTCTTCAGCAAAGATCATTTGCTCGAGCTGGTCTGGGGACATGATTTCGAAGGCGGGCCCAACATCGTCGAGACGTACATTTCATACCTGCGCGCGAAGATCGACCGCCCCGATAACCCATCATTTTTCCGAACCGTGCGCGGCGTCGGCTACGGCCTGGGCCAATAGGCGATGAAACGCTCTTTATCGTCGCGATTGGCCGCGCTGTACACGCTCTTGCTGGGAATAACCGTTTTTCTTGTCATCGTCGCGTCTTCGATCGCGCTGATCTACGAGCTCAACCGCTTCAGTCGCGACATCATCATCGCCAAGCACGACGAAGCGCGCTACCTAGCCGACCAATACCGGCTGCAAGGCGTTAGCCTAAGCAAAGCCGCGCCTGACATCGCGCGCGAACTCAGCGGAATCGGCCTGCAAGTGACGGTCTTCGATACAAAAGGAAAATATTTGGGCGGCGATCGATCGTTGCGCTCGCCGCTGCTTTCACGTATCGTGCAAGGGCGTGTCGAGCTCGGGTCCCCGCCGGGTTCCTCGCGCACGGGCGCTCTTGGACCGTCCCCGGCGCCTGTGCCGAACGGCCGCCGGAACACGACCGCACGCACCACGGAACTTTTCGGTCCGCTGCCGGGACGCTCAGAGGGCCGAGAGGGCCGCTTCCTCGTAGCCGTCGACAGTGGTTTCGTAGCCTTCATGCCTTCCGCGTGGATCATCTTTGCAAATCTGGGGCCGTATTGGCTGATCATCGTCTCGATCGGCGTGATTGCCATCTTGCTCTCGTGGTTTATCGGACGCGTCTTTTCGCGCCACGCGCTCGCACCGCTGACGGAGGTGACGGGTTCGCTGCAGGCGCTCGCACTCGGAGATTACACGCAGCGCCGGTTCGTTACGGCCGGCGGCGACGAGATCGCGCAGCTCACGGAAGCCTATAACGATGCGGCCGCAAGCGTCGCAACCGCGATGGACCAACGCAAGAACACGGAAGCGCGCATGCGCCAGTTCGTTGCCGATGCCGGTCACGAGCTGCGAACGCCGTTAACGGTAATCGCGGGCTACATCGACGTCTTGCGGCGCGGCGCGATCGAAGAACCCAAAGTAGCTAAGCAAATTCTCGGCACGATGGCGCTCGAGAAAGAGCATATGCGCGGCTTGATCGACCGCTTGATGCGGCTGGCGCGCATGGATGCCGAAGCTCCTATCCAGCCCATGCCGATCGCCGTTCAAGAATTTCTGCGCGACCAGTGTGAGGCGGCACGGCGGCTCGACGATCAGCGCCGCATCGATTACAGCGTCGAGGGCGTAAAAGAAATTTTCGCGGATCGCGCAGAACTCGGCGAAGCATTTTGGAACATCTTGGAAAACGCTTTGAAGTATGCACCCGGAGCACCGATCCATTTACGGGCGGTGAACGAAGGCGACGAAGTCGTGCTGACCGTGAACGATCAAGGGCCGGGAATGACCGAAGCCGAGCGGCTGCACGCCTTCGAACGGTTCTACCGGGGCGACGCGCGCGGCGAGATGCCGGGAACCGGTTTAGGCCTAGCCATTGCCAAACGGGCGGTCGACCGGGCGGGCGGCACCATCCGCATCGACAGCGCGCCGGGGCACGGCACAACCGTTACCATCCGGCTTCCTCAGGTATTTCCCAAGTCTGACATGGTACAAGAACGATAATGCGACGCATTACGGCTTTCTTGTTGGCGCTGATGTTTGTCGCGAGTTTGACACCTGCGGTTCGCGCACAATCCGACACGGGCGAGATTTGGATTACCGTGCAGGACGCCGGTTCGAAGGCGCCCGTCATCCTGGCGCGCGTGCTGCTTGACGGCCCGGTGGTGACCAGCGAGTTTACCGGCAACGACGGCAAAGTTCACTTTATCGACGTGCCCGATGGAATCTATCGCGCGCGCGTTTTTGCGCGCGGCTTCCAGGCAGTGACGTCTTCCAATTTTGAAGTGACCAACGGGCGTTCTGTAACGGTCGCAGTCGAATTGGCCCAATCTCAGGCGCCATTGAAGACCATCGCATCGGTCGTTTCAAAGTCCACCGCAACCGTTTCGACGAGCTCCATTTCTTCCAACAGCGCACAGCGCAAGCTGTCGTCCGACTTGGCAGATGCGCTCGGCAAGCTTTCGGGCGTCAATGTGACGACTTCGAGCAACGATAGCGACGCGACACAGACTATTTCGCTCGAGGGCCAAGACGCAAGTCAAACCGCGATGTCGGTCAACGGAATTCCGCTCAACTCCCCGGGGATGGCGGGCAACGTGCGCGGCATCAACTCGGATTTGTTCACCGGAGCCAACGTTTCGTTCGGGCCGCAAGCCGGCGGCTTTGGCGGCGGCGTGGGATTCTCGACGCTGCAGCCGACGCTGTCATGGCAGAGCGAATTCTCGCTCTCGATGGGCAGCATCGGAAAAAATAACTACCTCGCATCGCAGAGCGGCTCGCTGGGCAAACTCGGATTTGCTTTCACGCACGCCTATCGCGCGGTGCCGAGCCTGCTTGACGGGATGACCTATCTCGACGCCAGCGGCCTGAACTACAATCACAACGGCGACCGCAATTCAACCGGAACGCTGCTGAATCTGCGCTACCAGTTAACCGACGCGCAAACGATCAGCGGCCTCTACATGCATTCGACCAACTCCGCGAACATGGTCTGTACGCAATTCACCGGGCCCGTGCCGTGCGGGTTCGGCCCAAACAACACGAACAACGGCACGTTCGACCTGTACTCGCTCTCCGATAACACGCTCATCGGAAATACTCAAGTGCAGGCGTCGTTCTTCGGCACGCGGATGAGCTCGCTCAACGATCTGCTCAACCGGTACGTCGGCGGCGTTGCCGCGCCGACCGGCACGCAATCGACGAACTATTCAAACGGCTTCTCCGTGAACGCGACGCTCCCGGCGCGCGACCGGCACACGATCTCCGTAAGCGCCTATTCCACCAACAGCCGCAGCACGTATACGCCGCTGGTTTCACAGGCCGCACCCTATACGTTTAACGGACAATCGACCAGTTACTCATCGCTTACCCTCAATGATTCGATCCGCGCGAATCCCAAACTGCGTTTCAACGATTCGATCGGCCTAAGCCGGTCGAGCAACGCGCCATCGACCATCCTGTTGGGGTTCAGCACGAACTGGCAGCCCACGACGAGCGACACGTATGCATTCAGCTACAATATCGGCGGCGCCGGCGCACGCTTTGGCCGCCAGGGAATTCTCTCGGATCCGGCACAGCTGCGCTTCGATTGCAACGGTGCCGTTGCATTTGGCAGTGCGCCCGGCGACAATTCGTCGGCGAATTCGTCAACGTCGGCACGCTTGAGCTACACCCACAAAATGACCGGCGGCTTAATCAGCGCGCAGCTGTACCGCATGTCTCAGAACGGCGTCGTGTTGCCCGTCGACGTTAACGGGACCGCATTGACCGGCAGCGGCATCTTTCCACCCAACTACTTCGCGATCGCGCATGCCACGTTTGTCAACGAATGCGGCGTTCCGGTTGGAACCGTGTTCGGACCGCAGAACGCGTATTTTTCGACGCCGATCTCGGGCGTGCAGCGCGTGTACGAAGGGTTCCACCTCAACGGCTACTTCACGTTCGGCAATCTCGTCGTGGAACCGTTCTACGACACCCAGGTTGCCAAAGCGAATAGCAGTGATCCGCGCTTTGCAAACCCGTACGCAATCACAATTCCGGGCGCACAGCTTCCGAATGTGCCGCTGCATCGCGCAGGGCTCACACTCGACTATAAGCCGCCGCGCTCGGTATTCGAATATCTGGCAAACGCAAGCTACACCGGCGGTAATAACTCGCAGAATCTGCCGGCCTACGCGACGGTCGACGCGGGCGTGAATTACCAGACCTCGCGCGGTGCGCTGACTTTTGCGGCGAGCAACATTCTCAATACCTACGGCGGCATTTTCTCGACATCCCAAGGCGCCGTGCCTTATGTGACGCAAAACGGCGCGATTATTCCGACCGTGGCTCGTCCGAACACGCCGCGCCAGTATTCGGTTACGTACACGCTCCGCTTCGGACAGAACGTGCAACAGACTGCGAGCTCATCCAATCTCGCGGCGGTCGTGGGCGAAGGAGAAGGCGGCGGCGGCCGCGGTCGCGGTGGCGCATTCTTCCGGCAGCTAACGCAGCTGCCGCAGAGCCCGCCTTCAAATCCGTTTGCGGTCAACACCGCCATCCCGATTTGCGACGCCGACTCGCAAAAGATCGTGCAGCCGATATTGAACGCCCTCAAGTCCTATACAAGTCAGATTGAAGCGGCCAAGACCCCCACGGGTTATCCGGCTGCAGGTCCGCCGCCGCCGGAGACTCCGGGCGTGACCGTGAAATATCATCCGCTCGGTTTGACCTATGCGCTGACCGTTTCGACGAGCAAAACGGCGCTGCTGCGCCCGATATTTACGTGCACGACGTTCCATATCGCGGATCAGCAAGCAGCCGACCAGCGCAAGCTCTACGTCGAACCGAACAATGGCGGAATGTTCGCAAGCCCGGCGCTCACGTTCATGCCCTCGGTAGGCCTCTACATTGCGCGCACGCCGTTGGTGCCGGGATCCGAAACGTTCCGCATGTACAAGCTGCCCATCACTCCGCCGAAGACTGCGTTTGTTTACAACCCGAAGAGTCCGACGTGCACGAGCAGCCAAATGCGTTCGACCGCGCAGGCTGCGGTCAAAGAGCTGCAAGCGCGCTTCACCAACGGTGGCCCGACTCCCGATTGGACGATCACCACTCACACGGCCAAAGCCGGAACGTGGTATTCGTTAGTGCCGGAAGACATCACGTGGATTCCCGCGCTGATAGATTGCGGGCGCGTTGCTTCCGCAGCGCGCGACGATCTGGTGAAGCTCGGATGGGATGGTGCGAATCCGCCTGCGCTAAGCTACTCACCGGCGTTCGGGCTGTATCTGGTCACGGGCGGTCTCCAGCGTAACGTGCAAGGCGGGCAGAACGGTCAGACCAATCCCAATGGCCAGAATGGTCCGCGCCGCCAAGGCGGCGGCGAGGGCGGCTTCGGCGGCGGGTTTATGATTCCGATCTTCGGCGGCGGTCAGCGCGGCGGCCCGAGTCCTTCGCCTTCACCCGCTCCGACGGCAACACCGCACTAACGTTCGCTCGACGTTCCCGCCACGCGCGCTCGTTCGACCATCTCTTTCATGCGCGGGTGATCGCCGGGAATCGTCGTGACCCATTTTTCGAATTTCGGAACGGGCTGGCGCACGCGAAATAAGAAGTACCAGACGTTCATCTCGCCCATGAATTTGAAGCGGCGCCTAATGTCCGCGCTGAGAGCTGCGTAATTCGGAAAAGATCGCAGGTAGTTTTCTAACCCATCGTGCGAGTCTTCTAGATCCAGGAGCGTTTGCGCGTTGTGAATCGTCGCGCGAATCTTGCGCGCGCTGTGCAGAATGCCGGAAGCATGCAGCAACCGGTCGACGTCCGCCTCGCCGTAAGCTGCGACTTTATGGACGTCGAACTCTTCGAAGGCTGTCCGAAAGCCTTCCCAGCGCTGCGCGATGGAAACCCAGCTCAACCCCGCTTGGAAGACGGCGCGAGTCATTACCTCTAGGTAATCGTTCAAACTGGGATCTTCAATCTGACCGGGGATCGTCGAATGTGCCACTATGGCGCATGCGCGGGCGCATCAAAAGCCAGAGCCGTCATCATCACCACGCCGGCCGGCAGCGATGCTTCATCGATGTCGAAGGTGCTCGAGTGGTGCGGGTGCGCTGTGTGGCCGCCGCCGCGCGCACCTAGAGTATAGAAACATGCCGGCACGCGCTGCGCGAAAAAGGAAAAATCTTCGGCGCCCATGAGTTTATCGGCCGCAAAGACGCGCGCGTCGCCGAACGTGCGCCGCGCGAGCGTTTCGGCGTACAACGCTTGATCCGGGTCGTTCGTGGTTACCGGGTAACGCCTAAGGTATTCGAATTCGTACGCGGCGCCCGCTGCATCACAGCTGGCCTTCAAAATGCGTTCGATGCGGCCGGGCATCGCGTCGCGCACATCTTCCGAGAACGCCCGCACCGTTCCGAGCATCCGCACGTTGCGCGGAATGACGTTGTGAATCGTGCCGCCGTGTATCGATCCGATTGTAACGACCGCCGGCTCAAGCGGGTCGATGTTACGGCTGACGATTTGTTGCAGCGACGTGACGAAGCCCGCCGCGGTTAAAATTGGATCGATCGTGTCGTGCGGTGCGGCACCGTGTCCTCCGCGCCCGAGGACTTCGATCTCGATCGAATCGCTGGATGCATAGAACGGGCCGCTGCGGAAACCGAGCGTGCCGGTTTTGTACTTCGAGCTCAAGTGCAGTCCGTATGCGCGTTCGATCCCAAAACGATCCATGAGGCCTTCCGCGACCATCGCCTCTGCGCCGCCCTGGCCTTCCTCAGCCGGTTGAAAAACTAAACACACCGTACCGGCAAGCTCATCGCGGCGAGCTGCGATGAGCTCGGCCGCGCCCAGCAGAATTGCCACATGCCCGTCGTGTCCGCACGCGTGCATCACCCCGTCGTTGCGGGAGCGATACGGTTGCGTGTTTTCCTCGAGGATCGGAAGCGCGTCCATGTCGGCTCGCAGCATGATCGTGCGCCCCGCTTTGTTCCCGCGCAAAACGCCTACGACGCCCGTACGCGCGATGCCGGTATGCACGTCAAACCCGAGCGACCGAAGGCGATCGGCGACAATGCCGGCCGTGCGTTCCTCTTGAAAGCCCAGTTCCGGGTGCATGTGCAGGTCGCGGCGGGTGCTGACGACGGCGTTCACGAGCTTGGCGGGCACTTCGATGGTGGCGGTCATGGGAAGCGGTTTCGCCTTCGGGGTGCGGCTGACCCCATAGGGGACTTCCTTTTCTCGAAATCGCGTGGTAGGATTTCCGTGGCTCGAAGCCCGCCACGTTATAAGGAGTCCCGTTTAGTGTACGTCGATGAAAGTTTGAACTGTGTTGACTGTGGACGTCAATTCGCGTTCACGGCCGGCGAGCAGCAGTTCTACGCCACCAAAGGTTTTCAAAATAAGCCCAACCGTTGTCCAGATTGCCGGCAAGCGCGCAAGCAGATGCGCTCGAGCGGCGGCGGTACGGGCGGCCAGCGTAACCGTGAAATGTTCCAGGCCACGTGCAGCCAGTGCGGCGGCGTAGCCGAAGTGCCATTTCAGCCGCGCGGCGACAAGCCGGTATATTGCCGCGATTGTTTCCAATCGCGCTCAAGCGACCGCTAGTTTTTTCTTAGTCGCGATCGTCACGAGCGCGCAGATCGCGACGTTGACGGCGAGTGCGAAGAAGCCGGCGTTTATTCCGCCGGGCGCGATCGTATTGTGCAGCGAGTAAAAACCGACACATTCGCCGGCGAGAAGACCCGCGCCGACTGCCCACGGAGTGACGCGCGGCCACACCAGCGCGAAGATCACACCGGGCGCGAGCTGAGTGATGCCCACGTAGTAAAACAGCAGCAGATCGACGAGCGACGTTTTAAAAAAGATCCAGAGGACCAGCGCTAAGAACGCCACGATCAGCACGAGCAGACGCGTCGCCCAGGTGCGCTCGCGATCGCCGGTGGCAACATTGAGCGCATCGCCGAGGACGTTTTTTGAGAAAACGCTCGCGGCGCCCAACAGCAAGGTAGAAGCCGGTAACAGAGCCGCCAAACAACCTGCCCCCGCAACCAGTCCGAGTGCGGGAGCAGAGTAATAGCGCTGCATCACCAGCATGAAGGACTGATCGGCGGCCGGCCCTTTTAATCCGGGAGCGACGGCCAGTGCGGTAAAACCTGCGAAAAATACGAACAGCAACACGAGTTGGTAAAGCGGCATGAAGATCATGTTGCGCCGCAGCGTTTCGCCGTTGCGCGCCGAATAAATTGCCGGAGCGTTGGCCGGTCCCATAAAGAAGCCGACGCCCGAGAGCAAGATCGTCGTTACAAACCACGGCACAGTGTACGCGGCGTTTGCGACGCCCGGCGGTGGCAGCGTCATCCAGTGCGGATGGAGCTGTAGCACGTGGCTTATCATGGCCGAAGGCGAGCCAAAAAAGCGCACCGGGATCGCAATGCCCGCAAAGAGCACGGCCCCGAGAACTAGCGTGTCTTTCACAACGCTGGCCCACGCAGTGCCCCGTAAGCCTGCCGTAAAAACGAAGAGCGCCATGAGGATGAAAGCGATACTCACCGCGATGGTCGCGTCGTACCGGCCGTAGCCGGCGATCGTGAGCAAAATCTGAAGGCCCGTAAGCTGCAGCGTGACATATGGAACGACCAGAAAAAACTGCAGCACCGCAACGGCTATGCCGAGCGTCTTACTGCCGTACCGGTCGATGAAAAAGTCCGGGAGCGTGAGCAGCCCGCGTTCTTTGCCGATCCGCCAGAGCGGCGGCAGTAAGAAGAAGCCGATGCAATACGCGACGGTTCCGTAAGCCAGAATATAAAAGGCCGCGGCACCTTTGCCGTACGCCCAGCCAGCCGCGCCTAAAAAAGTAAAGCTGGTATAGATCTCGCCGGCAAGCAGAATCCAGAGCAATAACGCGCCAAAGGATCGGCTGCCGACGATGAATTCTTGCGGGTCCATTTTCAAGCGCCGCACGCTCGCAAGCGCGAAAAGGATCGTGCCAACGACTATTACCGCGATGATGGCAAGCGCCACGGCTTCGGGCCTCATTGCTTCCGCCCGATCCGATCGGCTGCAAACAGAAAGAGCGGCGTGACCGCGACCCACAGCACCATCCACGCGAGCAAGAACGGAAAGCCGAGAAGCCGTGGTTCGTCACGATTGACGAAGGGAATCGCAAGCGTCAGCATCACCGGCGGAATTGCCGCCAGGACGATTCGGCTCTGGCGCGCAGCGGGTGTCATCTTCGAAGGACTAGTAGTATAGGCGGCTCATGAAAACCTACGACGCGATCGTGATCGGCGCCGGCCATAACGGCCTCGTGACGGCCTGCTATCTGGCGCGCGCGAAGCGCAAGGTGCTGGTGCTCGAGCGCCGTTATATCGTAGGCGGCGCCTGCGTAACCGAAGAGCGAACGTTTCCGGGCTTTAAAGTTTCCACCGCCGCCTACGTCAACAGCCTTTTCCGTCCGGAGATTATCCGCGACCTGCGGCTGCGCGACTACGGCTTCGAGCTGCTCGAACGTAATCCGGCGTCGTTCTCACCGTTTCTAGACGGGCGTTATCTCATGCTCGGGTCGGATAAACGAAGCGAGTTAAGCGAGATCGCAAAGTTCAGCCGTAAAGATGCGGAGCGTTATCCCGAGTATGAATGCATGCTCGAGCGCGTGGCGGCCGTGATCGAGCCGACGCTCCTGCAAAAACCGCCCAACGTTACGCGTCCGTCCGTTTTCGATCTGTTGAGCATGGCCAAGCTCGGGCGCGGCATGCAAAAACTCGGCCCGGAGATGGGCGAGGCTGTAGAGATTCTGACGGGAGCCGCGCGCCCGATTCTGGATCGCTGGTTCGAATCCGAAGAGCTGAAAGGCACACTCGCGACCGATGCAATCATCGGCGCGTTCGCGCCGCCCTCTATGCCGGGAACTGCGTACGTTCTCTTTCATCACGTCATGGGTGAAACCAACGGAAAACGCGGGGTGTGGGCGTACGTGCGCGGCGGGATGGGCGGCCTCACACAAGCGCTGGCAAGAGTCGCCGCCGATCTCGGCGTTGAAATTCAAACCGAAAGTGAAGTTTCGAAGATCGTGGTGAAGGACGGCGCCGTCAGCGGAGTCGCGCTTACCAATGGTAATGAATACTCGGCGCGCGCGGTCGCCAGTAATGCGGACTGTAACGTCACGTTCAATAAGCTGCTGGAGCGCAATCTCTTGCCGCCGGAGTTTGCTGCGGCGCTCGACCGGATCAGCTATGCGAGCGCTTCGGCGAAGATTAACATTGCGCTCGAACGGTTGCCGAACTTCACCGCGCTGCCCGGCACCGAAGCGGGGCCGCAACATCGCGGTACGGTGCATTTATGCCCGGACCAAGATTTCATCGAGCGCGCGTATGACGAAGCCAAATATGGAATGCCATCGCGCGAACCGGTTGTCGAGTGCACGATGCCGTCGTCGGTGGATGCTACGGTGGCGCCCCCCGGCAAACACTTGATGTCCATGTTCGTGCAGTACGCACCCTACGCGCGCAAGGATGGACCGTGGACCTCAGCTGCCAAGGACGCGTTTGCCGATGCGTGCTTCGATATCGTTGAACGTTATGCGCCGGGATTCAAAGGCAGCGTGCTCGACCGCCAAGTGTTGACGCCGCCCGATCTGGAAGAAGTGTTTGGGTTGACCGGCGGAAATATCTTTCAAGGCGCGATGTCACTGGATCATCTGTTTATGTTTAGGCCGGCGCCGGGATACGCGGGATACCGGATGCCGGTGAAAGGCTTGTACCTATGCGGTTCTGCGGCGCATCCGGGCGGCGGCGTCATGGGCGCGCCCGGATTGAATGCCGCCAAGGAGATGCTGCGAGGATGAGTGCCCGCTCTTTTCTGGTCCCCGACGATATCTACGACTACATTTTAAAGGTTACGCTGCGCGATACGCCGGTTCAGCGCGAGCTGCGCGAGCGGACGGCGAGTATGCCGCTAGCGCGCATGCAGACGGGTCCCGACCAGCTGCAATTCCTGCAACTGCTCGTGAAAGCGATCGGCGCGGGCCGCTGCATCGAAGTCGGAGTTTTCACCGGGGCCAGCGCGCTGGCCGTCGCTCTCGCGCTTCCTCCGGAGGGAAAAATATTAGCCTGCGACGTGAGCGAGGAGTATACGTCCGTCGCAAGAGAGTTTTGGGAACGCGCCGGCGTGGCGCGAAAAATCGACCTGCGGCTTGCGCCGGCAGCTGAAACGTTGAACGGGCTGATCGCAGCGGGTGAACGAGACTACGATTTCGCCTACATCGACGCCGATAAATCGAACTACGATGCATATTATGAGCTCGTCTTGCAGCTGCTGCGTACCGGCGGGCTGATCGCGATTGACAATGTCCTCTGGGGCGGCGATGTTGCCAACCCCGCGGAAACCGACGCCGACACGGTCGCCTTGCGGAGGCTGAACGAGAAGATCGGCCGCGACGAGCGGGTCGATGAAACTCTGCTTACAATAGGTGACGGGCTGACCATCGTGCGCAAGCGATGAAAGTCAATTCGAAGTTTACGGGCGGAAGTCTCGATAAGTCCCGGCTCGATACGCTGGTGGACGCGGTCTATGCGATCGCGCTCACGCTGCTGGTCTTGGATTTGAAGCCGCCCGCCTCCTTAAACCCTTCCCAAGTCCCTCCTTTCCTGTATTCGATGCTCCCGCAAATTGGAATTTACGCCATCGCGTTTTCAACTGTTGCGCTATTGTGGGTATGCCATCACTATTACGCTACGCTGGTCGTTGGAACAGACTTCACGCACGTCATGCTTAATCTTTCGCCGCTGCTGCTGATCGCGCTCGTTCCGTTTACGGCCGCGCTAATGGGAAACAACACGTCATCTTCATGGGCTGTTGCCGCCTTTACGCTTAACGTTGCCGTGATCTGTTTTCTGTACATTCTCAATTGGCGCCACTGCAGACGGCGGCTCGTGCCGGCCGAAGTCGATCGACGGCTGCTGGATACGATGTCGGCAAACGCGTGGCTGTCGCTGGCCGGCGAAATCATTGCCACGGCATTGGCCTTTGTGGCGCCGTTGCTGGGGATTGCCGTCGCTGCGATTCTGGTGCCGGCCGGATTTGCGGCCATGGCGCGCTTGGAGCCACGGATCATGAAGGCGGTCGAGGCGCGCTAAGCGCCGTACCAGCGCAATCGCGGCCAGAGATCTTTCAGCGGCGCTACCGGATCGGTACACAGGTAGATCGGCGTAGGGCCCTCGATCGCCCAGCGATACGGATCTTCAAACGTTCCGAGCAAAACGACACGGTGAAATAGCGCGTGCAGCAGATCGGCTTGCGAGGCGCCGATTGCCAGCACCGAGCTGCCATCGTACCCCCGCGTTCCCCAAAGGAAATATTCGTTTTGTGCGCTGATCGGCTGCGGCACCCGGTAACGCAGTCCGTAAAACTCGATCGCCGCGGCGCCCGCGTATGTGTCTGAGAAGATTGCCGTCCGGGCGCGTTGCGCCGGCGGCAAACCGTCATAAAAACGCGCAACGCGCGCGGTGAGTTTTTGCCATCCGAATTCGTCGGCAAAAAGTGGCTGTACCAGGTGCGGAGCCGTACCGTTGCGTCCGGTTATGCCGAGAATCTTGGAATAGGCGATCAGTCCTGGTGCGGAAAGGACGGGGATCGTGAAAGGCGCTAGCAGCACAGCGGAAACGAGTACGATGACTGCTGCGAAGGCTCTCCACTGTGGACGCGTGTGCCAAGCCCGCTCCATCGCGACCCATCCGGCGCAAATCAGCGGCGTGTAGATTCCGGCGATGTAATACCCTTTGCCATTGAGCAGCGCGGTTGCGCCCAGTAAGAACACAACCGCCGGGGCGATAAAGCGGTAGGCACGAAATCTCGGCGCCAGCCAAAGCGCGGCAGCTCCCGTGATCCACAGCGGCGCGGCGACCGGGTTTGTGAACAGCACCTGTTCCAAAAAGAAAACACCCGCGTTAAACAGCGGCTGGCGAAACTCAAATTGCAAGCCCGAATTGAAGGCGTGCCGGCCTAGCACGTCGCCGCGTAGGACTTCGAGCATCGGCCAACCGTGAACGGCCTGCCACGTGATGTTCGGAAGAAGAAGCGCGCCAACCGCGAGCGAGGCGATTGGAAACCCGCGCGTTTGTAATGCATTTCGCTCGGGCGTCAGCAACAATCCGAAAAGTAACGCCGCCGCCAACAGAAGCATAGAGTATTTAGCATAGAGGCCGAATGTAAACGCGGCGGCGATGACGTACCACCAGCGCGGATCGCTCGAACGCGCAAGGCGCATCGTCGCGTAGATCGCGAGCGCCCAAGTGAGCGGCTCGTACGATGTGGTCGTCAGGGTAGTGCCGAGAAAGAGATAGGCCGGCATCAGCGCGACCGTCAAGCCGGAGAGCCGCTGCGACCAAGCGCCGCCTCCCAGCTCGGCGGCGATCGCGCACGCTACATACGCCGTGAGGCCGGCCGCAATCGCAACGGTGACGCGCAGCGCGACGACCTCATAGTGTGCCGGCGCAGCGAGCCACGCGGCGAACGCGGTCAGCGGCGGCATGTCTACGTAACCCCAGGCTAGACGCTTCGCGCAGGCGATGAAATACAGCTCGTCACGGTAATAGCCGTACCGCCAAGAAAACGCGATATGAACGAGGGCCGTTAGAA